>ERZ887851.1085-NODE-1085-length-24677-cov-8.933799_pt1 | contig 24677 bp, 13 predicted proteins | sample MGYA00521100_ERZ887851 | MGnify/ENA primary metagenome ERZ887851 (study PRJEB32303, sample SAMEA104408602) | aquatic metagenome | biome: Brackish water; feature: Pelagic; material: water | place: Baltic Sea | collected 2014-06-06T16:11:00 | depth 11,444 m ... | reverse complement strand
GAACATTAGCCACCGGAGTAACCACTACCACGATATATTATTATACCTTGACCACAACAGGAAGTGGTTGCGGAACAGGAGTAGGGACGATATCCGGAACTATTACGGTTTATCCATTAGAACAAGTCAGCACGGATTTGGCCTCCGAGACGACCATTTGTGAGTCCGAATATGTGGAGTTAGATTTTGATTTTGTGAGTGTACCCTACATCACTTTAACGGCCAGTTCCTCCTTACCGGTTGGTCTTAATTCTTTCATTAGCTATACGACAACTCCTTCGGTTGAATTGACGGTAGTTACTAGCGGAACTGCAATCAATCAAGTCTATCGGGTGGAACGGGTGTTACAAAATGGAACCACCAAGCCATTCTCCTATAAAACAACCTCCGCTACAGAGTCCATTACTTACATAGCCGAACAACTTGCTGCACTAATCGATGCAGATGCCACTTTGACTGCTTCGGCAACCGCTGGGGTCATAACCGTGGAGTCTACTGATCTTTCGTATGTCTTCTGGATGCGTGTAAACAGCGAAAATGTTGGGGGTACGATTGCCTATGTTTCAGACGCTAAAATTCAGGTGACGGATGCCATTCCTGTGACAGGTGTATTTACCATTAGCGGAACCCCTACCATAGATATTTCAGAAACAGCGAGTTATAGTTTGACCCTCGAAACTCCCGGCTTTAGTACTTGTGATACGACTTCAGAAACCATCGTACTTTACATCAATCCGGGGCATTCCATTGATTTGTCCTCGGCTGCTAATACCCTCAATCAGACCATTTGCGACAACACTTCCATCACAAGTATTACCTTTGATTTGAGTGGTGGGGCAACCGGATACACCGGACTGGTTTGGGTAGGAGCAACCCCAGGGGGAACCCTTGCTGCTTCCGTTGATGCGAGTAATACAATAACCCTTTCAGGAGCTGTCAGTACCGATGTAACCACCACAACGGTCTATATATACAGTTTAACGACCACCGGAAACGACTGCGGGACTTCCGCAACAGTAACGGGGAGTATCACCGTTCTTCCCAACCACTACATCGATCTGGCTGCGGGTTCTGGGGCTTTGGAACAAACCGTATGTGATTTGGGTGCTTTGGATCCCATCACTTTTGATTTGTCAGGGGGGGCAACAGGCTATACATTGAGTTGGACGAGTGGGCAGCCTCCAGGATTGGCGGTGTATGAGAGCTCCAGTTCCTCTACTTCATTTACGATTTCTGGAACGATCGATACTTCGGTCACCACTACTACTAGCTATGGGTATACGATTACCACCAATGGCAATGCTTGTGATCAGTTGGCGGCATCGTTAACAGGAACCATTACGGTGATTCCACAATTGGTTATCGTGGTGGATACTCCAGTATCCCAAAATCAAATTGGAACCAATGCGATTTGTAATGGAGAAGATATTGTTGATATTGAATTTTCCTTTAGTTCGGGAACTCCAACAAGAATTGTAGATTCGTGGACAGATATAGACGGAAATAGCATCGCGTCACCAGGCCCCACCTTGGATGAAGTTAATTATGTTTTAGAAGGATCAATTTCGACCGAGGCCACGACTTTAACCACCTATTATTATACCATTACAGCCACCTCTGATGATGGAACCTGTGTCTTTACAGACTCCTTTAGTGGATCGATTCAAGTGACTCCTGGGGTGGTAGTGGATGCTGATTATATCAATGAGAATGATATAATACATGTGAGTTGTGAAGGTGCTGACGACGCGTCTATTAGTATTCCAATCACTCCAGAGAGTGAGTTTGAAAAGCGAATTTCGGGAGGAGTATTGGCAACTACACAAATAGATAAAGTAACGTTATCCGTCAGTGCAACTTTGCAAATGGGGGATCAAATTAGTGTTATTATTGACGGGATAACCTTTACCAGTATTGTACCAGCTGCGGCTACCACTCAGACGATATTTGAAGAACTAAGAGATAAAGTGAATTATGGTACGGGAGCTGATTCAATTGCTGTGACAGCAAGCGTTGTTGATACGGGTACTGTTGTGTATTTGCAATTGGTGGCAGACACCGCCGGAACTGGGTTTACGGCGAGTGGCACTACCGTAACTTCTTCGGTAACTGGAACTACAGTGGTTGAAACGGAGGTTGAAAATGAAGCCTTAAATTATCAATACAGCTGGACAGGACCCAATGGTTTTGTGAGTTCTGATTTAAGCATATCCAACCTTGAAGCGGGAACCTATTATCTTGAAGTTCAAGTCAATGATTGTCCTGCTGTTCCAACAACCTATGAGTTTGTGATTGAAGAACCTTCAATTTCATTGGGAACGGTATCCCAAACCTGTGATGGGGACATTACGGTTCCCATAGATGCCTATTACACTCCCTCTCAGTTGGATGTTGCGGGCAATAAACTCACTTTAGAGCTCTATGAGTTGGATGCTGTGAGTAATTTATATGTACCCTCTGATAGTTACTCACCTTTATATTTCGGAAGCGGTTCCCTAACGGCATCCCATACTTACGCTGCTAATTTTGCAGGTCTGGAAGAAAGTCAAGCCTACAAATTAGTCCTATCCAGCGCCACTTGTAGTACCACCGTGGATGAAGTGTTATTTACCATTGACACATTCTTAACCATAAATGAAGGTTTGATTACGACTACCGATGAGGAATGCTTCGGTTCAGGGGGAACGCTTACTGTAGGCACTAATGCAATTACGGGAGGATCAGGATACTATAGTTATCAGTGGACGAATCTCACTTCGGGGGATACCTATATCACAAAAAATGTTACCAATGCAGATGCGGGTCTATACGAATTGACGGTTACAGATCAAAACTATGACTGTGAAGAAACAACCACGGGTTTGATTGAGATAAAAGCAGTTGAAACCGGTGTAACTGTAGGTTGGTCACAACCGGGTCCTTTTTCAAATGATTGTTATGACAGTAGAGACGGAACCCTCGAGGTGGTTGTCACTGGGGGGACTGGTGATTTCTTTTACGAATGGTACTTCATCCCTCAAACGTCCTCTGTAACCCTTCAACTGGTTAATGACGATCCCATTTTAATTGTAGATAATGTAATTCCTGCAAGTTATTATGCCGGTGGGGAATATTACGTTAAAGTTTATGATGGGGGAGGAATTTTAGATTGTGCTGTAGGAGGGACTACAACGAATTTTAAAATCATCAATCCAGAAGAAATTTCTTTTGCTACCGCCTCAAACACGATTACCGATATTCTCTGTGCGGGAGAAGAAACAGGCTCTTTTTATATGGAAGTCAATGGAGGTTCAAATTCCTATCTCTATACCATTAATGGTGGCGTGCCCTACATAGCATCTTCAGGGGTTATATCAGAAAATCAATTAGCTGCAGGAAACTATACGCTTATTGTAGAAGATGCGAACAACGCTTGCAGCACGGCACAGCAAATCACTCTTGACTTCACCATCAGTGAGCCCGCTGGTGGCGCGTTAGAAATTACTGAAAATACCGTTAACGAAATTCCTTGTAGTGGTGGTTTGGGATCAATTGTTGTAAATATTAGTGGCGGGTCTCCACTTACCACAAATAGTGCTTCTTCTGTGATTGATTTTTATACGGTGACCGTAACTCGACAAGGAGGCGGTTTTACTTTAAATACCTCACACGATCCCAGCGATACCACGCTCACTATTGGGAATTTGACCACCGCAGGTACTTACGATATTAAAGTAACCGATACCAATGGCTGTTCGCAAGAATTAAACAATATTATTTTAAACAATTCTTCCAATGGATTAGGAGCCACGGCTGTGCTGACTCAGGCAACCGGATGTAATGAAATATCCGCTACTGAGGGTGGTTCAATATCAGTTACTTGGCCCGACAGAGGAGATGGAAATAATGCAGGTTATCCTTTATGGCAGCAACGAATTTCAGTAAATTATGATAGTTTTACCATTGCACTAAATGGAACGGTGAGTGGAGCTGATCTAAGTGCTATTGGGGTGGTTGTTTCAACTTCCGTTGATTCTGTAACCATATATCCTACTTCCACGGCATCATCAAGCTTTAACAATATTCAAGATGTGGCTTCTCAATTGGCCTATAACATCAATCAAATATCAGATTTATCCGCCACATTAAACGGCTCAACAATCGTCGTAAAAGGCGAAATTATTGACAGCGCATCAACGGTGACAGCATCGGCTACCACGCTAAATATTTCGGTTTCAGATGTTTCGCAAATAGCGCAATCACAATGGTCTGATTTGACGGGAATGGCAGGAATGGAAATTATTAGTGGATTGGATGCAGGATATTATCGAGCCATTATTAATGACGGTTCTGGCTGTGGAGGAACTTTAGTTCAAAACACGACCCAAGGAGGTACTATCTTCCAAATTGACAACCCTCAGGCGCTTCAATTTGACAATATTGTCTTTGATGAAATCACTTGTAATCAACCCACTTCGAATTTACAATTCCAACTATCCAATGGCACTTATATTTTAAGTCCAGATCCGAGTGCCTTTGAGCTGACTTTAAATTCTAATGTTCTTGAAAGTACCGTCAATGGAAGTATTTCCTTTACTACAGGAACGACAACTTCTTCCACATCTACTTCTACAACGAGCAGCACAAGTACTGCCGCAACTTCGGTGGGAAGTAGTTATACGCCCAATTTAAGAACCAACACCATTGCTATCGAAAGTCTTGATCCGGGAGATTATGAGTTGGTGGTTCAAAACATCCAAACGGAATGTATAGCGGTACTCAATTTCACCATCGATGAGGCAGAAACAATTTCCTACTCCGGAGAAACAGAATTTACTATTGATTCCTGTTATGAAACTTATCAAGATTTATTCTTCGATCAATATTTGATTGAAGGTGGTGAGCCCTATCAAACTCAAGCGGGTGAATCTTTCTTTAGTTTATCATGGATTTATTACCCCAGTGACGCAACACAAAATGTTTCCACCATTAATACCTTAAGTAATAACGTAAACTTCAATCCTTCTCCAGGCACCTATGAGTTAATGATTTATGATGCCAACGGATGCTCCATGACCGATGAAAATGGGAATGATGCTCCCATAGAATTTACTTTCACAAAACAGTTGGGCAATTTGGAAGTCATTGGAACTGGAGGAGCTTCGGGGAATGATTTTTCACAGCCGGTAAGCTGCGAAATTAATGCAGAAGATGGACAGATCAATATTGAGGTAGTCAGCTCCGATCCTTTGGAGCCCGTTCCTCCGTTTGAAATTATTTGGGAAATTCAGCAGTCTTCGGATGTGGCCTTTGAGCAGCGTTTACTCTTCCAAGGTGTAACGGCTGCAGAGGATAGTTTGGAAGTCTATACCATCAAATTGAATGACATTCCTATTTCTTACACCACTTTGGAGAATAGCGAACCCATACTTTCTGTGGTCAATGAATTTACCAATATCATCGATGATAAAGATCAATTTATTGCCACGGTGGACGTTGCTTCCAATCCGTATGAAATTATCATCAGAACATCCTCTCAAGCGGCGTTGGATTTGGAGATTGTCTCAGAAAACACCCAGTTGCAAATGGTGAATTCCTCCTCCAATTCAGCAGTTTGGATCGCCTTGGACGGAACCAATGGTACGACCAATTATACGGGCTATTCGGATTTGAACAATCTTTCGGAAGGCTTGTATCGTTATACCATAACCGCCGTTGATGTGACGGATTGTGACAACAGTACAGAACCACAAAATTATCAAGGCATCATCACTGTTGAAAACGAAAATATACTTGAAATTCGGGAAGGTCCCATCGTTGACGAATACTTGTGTAATGGTCAACCGGGAACCATGTTTGTCGATGTGTTTGATGGAAATACGGGACCACTCACCTTCTTCTACAATAACACTCCGGTAACTTATGAAATAGTGGGAACCGATCAGTACATCATCAATATTGATAGTCCTGTGGAAATTGCCACGCTGGAAATTTACAATGCTGCCAATTGTGGAATTTCAAGAGAGGTTAATATTGGAAATGGAACCCCCTTGTTTGATTTCACCTCGACCAATTACGAGCAAGCAGGCACTTTCTTGGCACGCGAGGATGTGACTTTCAGAGACAATTCGGAAAATGAATACGACACGTTTGAATTTATTTTTGGAGACGGAACCCAAACCGAATTGATCGAACGCAATTCTCCAGAACCCATTATCCATGAATACGCCATTTCGGGCACCTATTATGTCACCCTGCGGATTTATAATGATTTGGGTTGTATGGAAGAACTGACGCAGACCATAAAAATTGGAAAGGGTTATAGCATACTGACTCCCAATGTGTTTACTCCCAATGGAGATGAATGGAACGATACGTTCCGACCCGTTTTCAATGGCTTAAGTGAGATTGTCCTTCGTATATATGATGCTCACGGAGGCTTGCTCCATGAAGAAGTTGGAGAAGATGGTAAAAATCCCGAGTCTGTGGGCGTTGGGCTTGATGGATGGCCTGGACCTAAGACTCCTATCATTACACCCTATTATATTTATACGGTGACCGGTAAAACGATAGACGACGAAGAAGTATTCAAAGATGGAACATTTATCCTTTTGCAATAATAAGATGAGAAAAGAGCTACTCGGTTTTGTGTTGTTACTTCTGACCACCACTTTTGGTTTCGGTCAAGAGGATGTCATTGTAAGCCATTCTCGGTTTATGCAAAAAGTCAATCCGAGTGCTTTTGGAATGAACAATATTAATAAAACGGGAGTTTTATACAATTCCTTGGGACTTGTCAATACCAACCGAATTGAGAGTCAGTATTTTTTTGGTGCAATTTCCTTTGACAATGATAATTTCAGTTTGGGATTGGATGTCTATTCACTAAAAATGGACAATACCGGTATGGTGAATACCAAACCCACGCTCAGCTATGTCTATAAAATTCAGGTGGACAACGAATTGTATCTCTTGCCCTCGGTTTCCTTGGGTATCGGGAGTTCGCGTTTGGATACCTCAAAATTGATTTTTGAAGATCAATTGTCTTTGGTTTCGGGGTATTTGCAAACCGAATCTCGCGACCCCTTGGCACCGATGATTGGAACCGCAAATTATTTGGATTTAGGAGCTTCTTTTCTATTACACTCCGCCTACTTTTTGGCGGGTGTGAGTATCAAACATTTGAACCAACCCAATATTTCTTACAACAACGAAAATGTAGAAATAAAACTGCCTATCCGATATGCAGTACAAGGAGGATATGAATTTGATGTCAATCCCTACGACCGGAGTATTTTGCCACGTTACTCCACTATTATGGCATTTATGAACGCTTCCGTAATGGGAGACAATATCGATATCTTCCTTTCCCAAGAGGCGCAATTGGGAGAATTTTCTTTTGGCATCAATCAACAATTTAGAAAAACGGAAAGTTTTGGCTTTACCAATATAGGATTGTCGGTAGCATTGGCGTATGAGAATTTTGAATTTGGAGCCCTATATAATTTCCCCTTCCAAAACCCCCTTAAAACCCAAGTCTATTCCCCCAGTACAATTGAAGTTTTCCTCACTTTTGACTTCAGTCCGTATTTGCGAAACAAGCGGGGTGATTACCGAAGAATCAGCATTGATAATTACTACTAGGGGCAATAGTTTTTTTTTAAAATTTATTTACTCTAACTTTTAATAAACGAAAGAGCGCAATTTTATTTTAATAATTTCGTTATATTTGTGATGTTCAAATCTATGCGCCCCAATGCATTACAATTTTTCAAAAAGGTTTTTCATAATTTTTCTTCTCCTAGGAGTTCAATTTTTTTGGGGACAAACACCCGTTGGAATAACCACTTCGGTGGGAGATACTACCAATATTACCATTTGTGACGGAGATTCCGTTACTTTTACTTTAGATATCGTGTCTGGATCTAGTTCTGGCTATGAATTTCATAGAGTAAGGGGTGGTGTCGATGATATCGTTCGATCTAATTTAACCGACAATGTTTTTACTACATCTTTTATTGAGGACGGAGATGTTTTTTATGGTATACGTTTTGATTATGATTATTCCTCAACTCCTATTCTAACTTCAAGGATCACTTTTACTGTTCAAACGGTATCGGGTCCAGATTTTACAGGAGGAACTATTGACCAAGCCGATCGATTTGTATGTAATGGTATACCCGGAATTAATTTGACGGTATCAGGAGGTCCAACCGGGAGTAATTATCTATTTCAATGGCAACAATCAACGGATGGTGGAGTTACTTTTACAAATATTCCTGATGCCACTGCTGAGACTTATAATACGGGGCCCATCACCACGACAACTCGTTTTAGAAGAAGAGTAGCGTATAATGGTTCTGGAACCTGTGAACGCTTTAGTACGGTCTTTATCAATGGAGTGAGTGATTTGAATCCTGGAAGTCTTGACACCAATATACCAATGAGCATTTGTTATAATACTTCTCCGGGAACGCTTGGAATTGGTGGGAGTGTTCTTGCTTTTGCTTCCCGTGGAACCATAAATTATCAATGGCAACAAAATGTCAATGGTTTGGGTTGGGTGAATATTACCGGTGAAACGGAAAGTCATTTTACCCCTCCAAATTTGACGCAAAACACTCAATTCAGAAGAATCTCCACCAATACACAGGTTAATTCAGGTCAAAGCTGTCTTCTGTCAACCAATAACATCAATATTCAAGTTGAAAGTCAAATTATTCCCGGAAATGTTATTGGTTCGCAAACGATTTGTTATAGCTCAATTCCCTCGTCACTTCAACTTACAGGGGCTACTTCTGGAGCAAATATCAACTATGAATGGCAATCCTCAACCGATGGTGTAAATTTTAATGATATGGGTGTTACCGGTAATAGGCTAACATTTTCAATGATGTCATAAAGGGGCGATTGACTGAAAAGGGCGAGGCAATAGAGGCATAAAAAAGCTGTAAAAATATTTTTCATGGTAGGATTTTTCAGAAAAATAACAAAAAAAAACCGATCCATAAGATCGGTTTTATAAAATGAGCAGACAAATCCTAAAGCGAGTACTGATTCGCTTTAATCAAATGATCTGCAATTTGTGTTTTCAAAGCGGCAACATTAGGCCATGTAGCGTATTGAGTGGCCTCCTGTAATTTTTGTAGCAGTTGTTGTTGTTCTTCATTTTCGGTCATGCTAATGATGACTTCTTTCAGTTTACGAGCGGTCAGCTGAACGGCATCAAAAGTATACAATACAGTCATAGCAATAGGATGTACTTGTTCTTCTGCACGGCTTCTTTGAATATTTTTTTGAGTACGAAGCAAACAGGATTCGGCAAAATAAACCTCAATTAAAACATCGGCCAGGTCAAGTAAAATTTGCTGGTGCTGCTCAAGTTCGTTCCCGTACTTTTGTGCGGCATTACCCAACAATACCAAAAACAGGGTTTTGGATTGATGTATCATTTGCGCTGCAGTTTCCAATGCATCTTGTTTATTGGTTGTTGTTTCGAAGGGTTGCGTAAGTGATGTAGCAGCCGTCATGATGGCTTTCATCAGCTTTAAATGCCCTTTCAGTCCTTTTTTAAGGAGCATTCCCACGGCCAACATCCGGTTGATTTCATTCGTTCCTTCATAAATTCGACCAATTCTTGCATCTCTCCAGGCGGATTCCATGGGCGTTTCTGCCGAGAATCCCATCCCACCAAAAATTTGAATGCCATCATCGGCACAGTTTTGTATATCTTCTGAGGCTCCTACTTTTAGTAAGGAACATTCGATAGCAAAATCTTCAACGCCTTTTAATTCCGCTTCTTGATGCGAAATTCCCGTTTCTACAAAATTAGCAATACGTTGTTTAATGTCATGTGCTACTCTGTAGGCAGCAGACTCCCCGGCATAACAAGACATCGCCATACGTGCCAGTTTTTCTTTAATGGCTCCAAATTGAGAAATGGGCTGTTTAAACTGAATGCGTTCATTGGCGTACTGCACCGAAACTCCGATACTTCGGCGTTGGGCTTCCAAACAAGCCACCCCCAATTTTACACGTCCCACATTCAAGGCATTCATGGCAATCTTAAACCCACCTCCTCGAACTCCCAACATATTTTCAACAGGAACTTGGGTTTCGTTAAAAAATACTTGCCGTGTAGAGGATGCGTGTATGCCTAATTTTTTTTCTTCATCACCCAGAGTAATGCCATTTTCTGGGTCGTTGGGAACTATAAATCCAGTGATGTTTTTATCGTCTTCAATTCTTGCAAATACTACAAATAGATTCGCAAAACCTGCATTTGAAATCCACATTTTCTGACCGCTGATGCGATAGTGGTCCCCCGCTTCGGAAAGAACCGCTTTGGTTTTTCCGGAATTGGCATCAGAGCCGGCGCCAGGTTCGGTCAAACAATAGGCTCCAAACCATTCGCCACTGGCTAATTTTGGAACATATTTGGCTTTTTGTTCTTCAGTTCCATAGAGTGTAATGGGCAGTGTTCCAATTCCTGTATGAGCACCAAATGCAGTAGACAAAGAACCTGATGCTCCAGAGATATAGTCACATACCAACATGGTTGAAACAAAATCCATGCCCAGACCGCCGTATTGTTCGGGTACTGCAACTCCTAAAAACCCCATTTCTCCTGCTTGTTTCATCAAGGATTTTGTGAATTCATAATCCTTGTTTTCAAAGCGATGCTTATGCGGCCATACTTCGCGATCGATAAAATCTTGAAGTGTAGATTTCATCATCAATTGTTCCTCCGAAAAATCTTCGGGGGTAAAAACATCATCAGGACGGGTTTCTTCAATAAGAAATGCGCCCCCTTTCTTGATTTGATTTTTTTGAAGACTCATTGTTTTAGGTTTTAGGATTTGTTTGTAATTTATTTTCGATGTGGGTAAACGTTTTTGCAGTTTCTCTTATGCAGTCAATCACTTTGTAAAAATGTTCTATTTCAATAGCTTCAAGCTGGTTTTGTATAGTGTCATTAAACGCGAGAACCACTGCTTTGGAATCTTCTCGCATCTCTTTTCCAAAGGGAGTGAGATGAATCAACACACTACGTTTGTCTTGCGGATGTTGACTTCGGTAGATTAAATTTCGTTGTTCCATATTATTTAATAATCGAGACAGACTGGTGGACTCCATTCCCATCTTGGGACCCAGCGTGGTAGAAGGAGTTCCCGCTGCATCGATACTCAGTAAGGCAAAACCCATACTCATGGTAGATTCGAAAAACGAGGCTTCCTTATTGTACATTTTACTTACTCCATTCCATGCCGAACGCAAAGCGTAGTCAAAGGTTTCTTTTTTCATTCTTTCAAAGATAAAAAAACTTACTATGCATGCATAATAAAAATACAACTATTTTACTCCTTCATTAGGGGTTTATTTAATCTTGATAGATCGCTGTGATGAGATCGGCGTATTTTTGTTTTACCACTTTTCGCTTGAGTTTCATGGTAGGGGTAAGGTGCCCTTGGTCAATACTCCATTCTTCGGCGATCAAACGGAAATCTTTGACTTGTTCCCATTTACCAAAGTTTTGATTATGACGATCGATATCTTTTTGAACGGCTTCCAAAACAGTGGGATGGATACAAGCTTCTTCTTTTGAAACTTCTTGGATTCCTTTTTCTTTCAACCAACTTTGGATGTACTCAAAATTGGGTTGAATCAGTGCAGCAGGCATTTTTTGCCCTTCACCAACGACCATGATGTTTTCAATAAAGAGGGATTGTTTCATTTGGTTTTCAATCACTTGTGGGGCAATATACTTTCCGCCAGAAGTTTTAAACATTTCCTTTTTACGGTCGGTTATCCGCAGAAAACCATCGGCATCAATTTCTCCAATATCTCCGGTATGGAAAAAATCACCACTCATCACTTCGGCTGTTTTTTCGGGTTCTTTGTAATAGCCCATCATCACATTGGGGCCCTTACAAAGGATTTCGCCATCCGCTGCAATTTTTACAGTAACTCCATCAATCACTTGTCCCACGGTTCCGATTTTAAATTTATGATTGCGCATATCATTAACAGAAATCACCGGAGAGGTTTCCGTCAAGCCGTAGCCTTCCACCAAAGTCATCCCAGCGGCTGTAAAAACCCTTGCCAAGCGCGCTTGAAGAGCCGCACTTCCCGATGCGATCAACTCCAAATTACCCCCTAGGGCTTCTTGCCATTTGGACAGGATCAGTTTGCGAGCTATTTTGAGTTTAAATTCATACCAGGCACCATTTTTCCCATAGGGTTCGTATTGCAAACCAATGTTGACCGCCCAATAAAATAATTTTTGTTTGATTCCACCCAAGTCTTTGCCGCGCGAATAGATTTTATCATATACTTTTTCCAACAAACGCGGTACTGCCGTCATTACGTTGGGTTTTATTTCTTTAAGATTATCGGCAATGGTTTCCAAGGATTCTGCAAAATATACCGAAACACTGTTGTACATATAGATGTACAAAATCACCCGTTCAAAAATATGACAAACAGGAAGGAAGCTCAGCGCACTGGCACCTCCAATTTCAAGGGGAAGTCGTTTGGAGCTGGACAAAACATTGGACACCACATTGCTGTGGCTAAGCATCACCCCTTTCGGTGTACCCGTAGTTCCGGAGGTATAGATGATTGTCGCTAAATCTTCCGGCCGAACGGCATCTCTGAGCGTTTGAACCTGAGATTGATTTTTTCCTTCAGCTCCAATTTGGAGTAATTCTTCCCAATTTTTACAGCCTACAATGCTATCAAAACTGTAAACTTCTTTAAGCGATTTTACTTTGTCTTTGATGGACATGACTTTGTCATAGACCTCTTGATCTGATACAAAACAATATTGGCTTTCCGAATGATTGAGGATGTATTCATAATCACTGGAAGAAATGGTGGGATAAATAGGGACATTCACGGCGCCTATTGCCAAAACTCCAACGTCAACGATGCTCCAAGCCGTCCGATTGTTGGAAGAAATCATGGCAATTTTGTCCTGACTTCCTATGCCCAAACTCACTAATGCATCACTAATAGCCTTGGATTTTGCAATAAAATCTGCCGAGGAAACCGATTCCCAATTCCCATTCGTTTTTGTGGTGAATGATTTTTCTAAAGGATGATTGGAATGCTGATATTCAATAAATTCAAATAGCCTTGTGGGTGTCATGTCTTTAAAATTAAGTTACTAAATGTACCGAAAATTTTAAAAAATCACTAACTATTGTGGGGATAGTAGGCTTAAAATCGATTTAAAATATTTTTCACAATTAAAAAAAAATATTTTTAGTGCTTCACCAACCAGTGATAAGCATTTTCAAAAGCCATCAACCAGGGACTTACTTGATCTTTTCGGCCTTGTGGATAATAACCCCAATTCCAAGGAAAAGTAGAGCGCTCCAGGTGGGGCATCATGACCAAATGTCTTCCGTCTTCGGAGCACAGCATGGCCGCATTAAAATCCGATCCATTGGGATTGGCGGGGTAGGTTTCGCTGTGATAGGTGGCAGGAATCTGATAATGATCTTTTGACTTTGGAAAGCTAAATTTCCCTTCCCCGTGCGCTGCCCATATCCCCAAACGACTGCCTTCCATCCCTTGAAGCATAATGGAGGGAGAGGCTTGTATGTCAACAGCCGTAAAATGGCATTCAAATTTGCCGGAATCGTTGTGCAGCATTTTTGGTTTTTCCTCATGATCGGGCGTCAGTAGCCCCAAGCTGACAAACAATTGACAACCATTACAAACGCCTATGGACAAGGTGTCTTCTCTTGCAAAAAAGGCATCTAAACTTTTTTTGGCTTTGTCGTTATAGAGGAATGAACCGGCCCAGCCTTTGGCAGAACCCAAAACGTCTGAATTGGAAAAACCGCCCACGGCAGCAATAAACTGAACGGACTCTAAAGTTTCTCTACCGGAAATTAAATCCGTCATATGTACATCAATCACTTCAAAACCAGCAAGGTGTAGGGCATAGGCCATTTCTCTTTCAGAATTACTTCCCTGTTCTCGAATAACGGCAGCGCGTAGCTTTTTTCCTTTTGGATCCACTTTTGGAATTCCGGTAAATGTAGCAGGAAAATTAAAATGTAAAGCTTGATGCTTATAGTTTTCAAAACGTTCTTGTGCTTTGCCATTTTGCGTTTGGTGGGCGTCAAGATCCGCAGAAGTTTTATACCACAAATCGCGGAGGGCAGGGATGGCATAGATCACTTTTTCATTACCCCATTGCAGATGAAGGATTTCATCTTCGGTCATGCGACCTATGGAAATACAGTCAACACCGGATAATGAAAGCAACACGCTGAGGTTTTCTTTGGATTGAAGAATGACCCCGGGATTTTCTGAAAATAATAATTCCACCCAATCCTTTGCTTCAATGGCATCTAGTTTCAACGCCATTCCGGCTTTTGGGGTAGGGAAACACATCTCCAAGAGGGTTGTAATCAGTCCTCCGGTGGAAATATCGTGTCCGGCACTGATTAGGTCTGATTTTATACAGGCTTGAATTTCATTGAAAGCCTTCTTAAAATAGCGAGCGTCGGTCACCTTTGGAACTACGGTTCCTATTCTGTTTAATAGCTGAGCAAAGGCAGATCCACCCAAAGCTTTTGGAGCTTTTGAAAAGTCTACATAGTAGAGGTCGCCACCCTCACTTTTCAGCTCGGGAGTAACGATTTGCGTAACAGCTTCACATTGCCCTCCCGCAGTTATAATGACCGTTCCCGGAGCGGTTACTTTTCCCTCGGGATATTCCTGCTTCATTGAAAGCGAGTCTTTACCCGTTGGAATATTAATGCCCAATGCAGTAGCAAATTCAGAACATGCCTGAACGGCTTCATACAAACGAGCGTCCTCTCCGGCATTATTACACGCCCACATCCAATTGGCAGAGAGACTCACTGAGGAAAGACCCGCTGTGAGCGGCGCCCAAAGTATATTCGTCAAACTTTCCGCTATGGCGAGTACACTTCCCATACCCGGATCTATCATCGCCACCAACGGAGCATGACCTATGGCCGTGGCAATTCCTTTTTGTCCGGTAAAGTCTAGCGAAACAACTCCACAATTGCTCAACGGCAGTTGGAGTGCACCCACAGATTGTTGTTGTGCCACGCGGCCACTGACACAGCGATCCACTTTGTTGGTCAGCCAATCTTTACATGAAACCGATTCCAACTGCAATATCGCCTCCACATAAGTGTCAAGGGAATGGGTATCGTAGTGGATCGCTTGAAAGCTAAAATCCGATTTTTGATCTTCCATGATCGTTTTTGGAGCATTGCCAAAAAGCGCATCCAAATGCAAATCAATGGGTTGTGTATTATTTTTTCGATCGATGAAGGTGAATTGCAGGTCTTCGGTAACTTCCCCCACTTTGTAGATGGGAGCGCGTTCACGTTGTGCAATACGTTCCAATAAGGGGTAATCTTCCGGATGTATGATGAGCCCCATTCGTTCCTGCGATTCATTGCCGACGATTTCCTTGGCAGACAAAGTAGGATCGCCGATAGGAAGTTGATCGATATATATTTTTCCTCCCGTTTCTTCCACCAACTCGGATAAACAATTCAAATGCCCTCCGGCGCCGTGATCGTGTATGGATACGATCGGATTTTGACCCGATTCTACCAACCCGCGGATGGTATTGCAAACTCTTTTTTGCATTTCTGGATTGGACCGTTGTACAGCATTGAGTTCAATGGCGTTGTCAAAAGACCCGGTATTGACAGAAGAAACAGCAGCTCCCCCCATTCCAATACGATAGTTGTCACCGCCCAAAATAACAATAATATCACCTTTGCGGGGTTTTTGTTTAAACGCTTGTTGTGCGATGCCACTTCCAATTCCTCCCGCCATCATGATGACTTTGTCAAAGCCCCATTGACGCCCTTGTTCTTGATGTTCAAAGGTAAAAAGTGACCCGGCAATGAGGGGTTGTCCAAATTTATTTCCAAAATCGGAGGCTCCATTGGAGGCTTTAATAAGAATGTCTAAAGGGGTCTGATAGCGCCATGGACGAGCCGGAAAGGCAGCTTCCCAAGAGTGTTCGTTATTCACCCGCGCATAGGGAGTCATATAAACTGCCGTGCCTGCCAAAGGAATTGAACCTTGTCCTCCCGCCATTCGGTCTCGAATTTCTCCCCCCGATCCAGTGGCCGCTCCATTGAAAGGCTCTACAGTGGTGGGAAAATTGTGTGTTTCAGCTTTGAGCGAAAGAATGCTTTCTACTTTTTGGGTGCGGTATATACTGGGTTGATCTGCACGTTCGGGAGCAAATTGTTCAACAGGGCTGCCCGATAAGAAGGCGACATTATCTTTATAGGCAGAAACAATATTTTGTGGATTTTTTTTGGAAGTTTTTTTGATCCATTGGAAAAGACTTTCTTCTTTCTCTTCTCCATCAATTACAAAAGTACCGTTGAAAATTTTGTGTCGACAATGCTCGGAATTTACTTGTGAAAAACCAAAAACTTCTGAATCGGTCAAAGGGCGTCCAAGGGAGCTGGCAAGCCCTTCAAGATAGCCCACTTCATCCGCGCTGAGGGACAGTCCTTCTGCCAAATTGTAGGCAGCTATATCTCTGATTTCTTGGATAGGTTCCGCTTGCAAAGGGGTGGTGAAAAGCGCATCGTCCAATCGATTGTATTTTTGAGACAACATGGGATCGAAAGTACTGCTTTTGGGAAGTGCGGTGAATCGTTCAATACGAATCATTCCCGAAATACCCATGTTTTGAGTAATCTCAACGGCATTGGTACTCCAAGGCGTGATCATGGTGGCACGAGGCCCCACAAATTCTCCCGAAATAAAAGCTTGTTCTAACTGGGGGGCGTCCAGTAGCCAGTTTAATTTTTTAAGGTCGTCCGTGCTGGGTTGAGAGCTTGTTGAAAGGGCATAAATTATAGTTTCCGGAGCTCCAAAGAAAAGCATCATAAATAAAGAATTCAAAGTACAAAATTACATTTTTTTGTAGCGTTTGTTCCGATAAAGAAGGCTGTTTTTCCTTTACTTATTCACAGCAATGTTTAATAGTCGCGCCATGTAAAAACCATCAAAACCGCTTTGATGTGAAAACAAGGTGATGTTCTCGTCCAAGGTAAATGTTTTTCCCTCTGGGGTCGCTAAAAAACGATCTATCTGGGCGCGATTTTCGTTTGGAAAAATAGAGCAAGTGGCATAAATGAGAGCGCCTCCGGCTTTTACCAAGGGAGCGTGCTTGCAAAGCAATTCCAATTGTAGCTGTTCGAGAGCTTTTATTTTTTCAGGCTGCATTTGCCATTTGGCAATGGGGTTTCTTTTTAGAACACCCAATCCGCTGCAAGGGGCATCAATTAAAACCCGATCGGCTTGGTCTTGCATGCGTTCAAAGAATTTTTTGTTATCCGGACTTTCAAGCTCGCAAAGGGTTACCCCATTTCTTTTGCAGCGTTCTTGCAATCGTTCCAACTTTTGTTGCCCCGTATCCAAACAATACAATTTTCCCAGATTGTTCATCAAGGCAGCCAAATGCAGACTCTTTCCGCCGCCTCCGGCACACGCATCAATCACCACCTGACCTGGGGCAGCTTGAACAAAAGGAGCCACTTTTTGGGAATTGGCATCCTGAATTTCAAAATACCCTTCTTGATAGAGGGAGAGCTGTTCTAGTTTCTGATGTTTTTTGAGTAGCAAAGCATCGGGATATTCAGGCAATAAAACCGATTCAATTTGATGTTTTTGCTGGAGCAGTTTTTGAAGTTTTTCGGGAGTGGTTATTAGGCGATTGATCCGCAGTACGAGCGAGGCCGGTTGATGGATCGCTTCCACTTCTTTTTGCCAAACCGTTGCTCCAAAGGTTTCCAACCCCTTTTCATCCAGCCAGTCGGGAAGGGAATAGTGCAGTTTTCGCTCTTTTGAACAATCAGCATACGCTTGTTTTATCGCCTCAGGTTCCAGTTCGGAGAGTTCTGTCCAGTCGGGGAGGGGGATTTCGGAAAGGAGCATCCAAGCACCCAGCCATTTCCAAAAATCGGAAGTGGTCTGCGTAGTGGTTCCACAACTGTATGCCCATCTTCTTTTTTCGCGAATAATATCCAAAATCGCTTTTGCAACCAATTTTCGATCTCTACTTCCCCAACGTCGATCGCTTTTAAGCAATTTGGAGAGGACGTATTTTGAAGGCTGTTGTTCAATAAAAATAGCTTCCAAGCCCGAGATGATCCCAAGAGCCAGATTGCGATGAAGTTTTACAGGCATGGAACTAGTTAGTCTTTTTTTCCTTTCGGATTATTTTTATTCCGAATGCGTTCGATCATTTCTCGATCAAAACGTTTTTCCTGATACAGGATGTAGAGTACCTTGGTGGGTCTTATCTTTTCTAGAAGTTGTTCATTTCTGCTTTGTTTGAGTTCGAGACCCAATTTTTCATATTCGGAAAAGCGGCTGATGTAGTCGGATGCACTTTTTACGGAGATGGTGTCGATTTCTGCTCTGATACTGTTTCGAATTTTTCGAGAAGGCAACCACACTTCTTGGTGGAAACGCGCTTCGTATTGAGTGAAAATTGCATTAAAAGCTTCCTTTTCAGCCTCGTCAAGTTCCGTTTTTTCTATGATGAAATTGAGCTTCATTTCAACCAAACGCTGATGTTTAGAGGGGTCTTTTTGACCATATCCTTGCAGCAAAAAAGTACAAACAAAAAGGAAAGCCAGTAGGGCGTTGTTATTCATTGTTTTCATTTGAAAGGTTTTGTGGAGAATAGATTTCCATATTAAAATCATTGTCTTCCATATAGGCTGTTAATTCATAGCTGTCGATAGCATTCAAATAATATTCTTCAATATAATCGGACACCAATAATTCTTCCTGTGCTTCGGGCATTGGTTGGGGTGGAAAAATAAGGAGCACTAATACAATGGCAGCTGCAAATCCAACGGCAGTCATCCAAAGGGGATAGGTTTTTTTTGAAGCCGAATGATCAAGCTTGGATACCTTTTCCAACACCTCTTTTTCGAGGGTGTCGAAATAGGCATCGGGGGTTTTAAAATTAACTTCCGATTTTTGCGAATTGCCTATTTTGAGCAAATCTTTTTCCAACTGGTCAAAATAGCCTTCGGGAACTTGAAACGGTTTTTTATTCAAAGGACGGATCATCTAACTGAGTTTTAATTTTTTTAACGGCATGGTGATAAGAGGCTTTTAGCGCTCCAACACTGGTATCTAAAATATCTGCAATGGTGTCGTATTTCATCGCATCAAAATATTTCATATTAAAAACAAGACGTTGTTTTTCGGGTAATGTGCTGATGGCTTTTTGCAACTGTAATGCTGCTTTATCTCCATCAAAATAGGTGTCGGCTTCCAAATTATCGGCTTTGCTTTCCATCCATTCTGTACTGTTCAATCCCATTTTAGACGCCTTGGTATTGATAAAGTTCAGCGATTCATTGGTGGCAATTCGGTACATCCAAGTGAAAAGCGTGCTGTTTTCTTGAAAATTGTCGAGGTTTAAAAAAATCTTAATGAACGTATTTTGGATCACATCATTGGCATCGTCGTGGTTGAGTACAATCTTTCTAACATGCCAATACAATCGCTCCTTATACTGCTTCACCAGTTTATTAAAGGCAGCTTCCCGAGTTTCGGGCTCCTTTAAGGACTGTATAAAAATCGATTGACTATTCTCCAAGTTTTTATTTTTTCAATTCTTTGACAAAAGGTAGGAATAATGGTTTAACCGCAGCCAATTTTTTAAAAAAATCACCGGGAGCACTATGCGTTAATAAACTATTGAATTTGTTGCAATTGCACCAATTTGGCATAAGTGCCATTCAATTGCATCAAGGTGTTGTGGTTGCCCGATTCGACGATATTCCCTTGGTCGATGACCAAAATTTTGTCTGCTTTTTGAATGGTGGAAAGACGATGGGCAATGACCAGTGAGGTTCGGTTTTCCATAAGTTTTTCCAAAGCTTGTTGCACCCATTGTTCGGCGGTAGTGTCTAGGGCGGAGGTGGCTTCGTCCAAAATCAAAATTTGTGGATCTTTGAGTAAAGCACGCGCAATCGTAAGCCGTTGTTTTTGGCCGCCGGAAAGTTTGTTGCCACTATCGCCAATGCGGGTTTGGTAGCCTTCTTCCAATGCTTCAATAAAATCGTGCGCAAAGGCGGCTTGTGCAGCTGCGATAATTTCCGCTTCGGAGGCTTTGGGATTGCCCAGTTTAATGTTGTTCCATACCGTATCGTTAAACAAAATAGATTCTTGAGTCACCATTCCAATGAGCTGGTATAAAGAAGCTTTTGTAAAAGTGTGGAGCGGAATTCCATCAATCGTTATACTGCCAGATTGGATGTCGTAAAAACGATTCAGCAGGTGGGTCAAGGTGGTTTTTCCGCTTCCCGAAGGCCCCACCAAAGCAACGGTTTCCCCTTTTTTTATGGTAAAATCAATACCGTTGATAATGGGCTGATCTTCATAACTAAAAAACACTTTTTTAAAGGCAATCTCTTTTTGGAAAGCGTCTATTGACGTTGCTGTTGGGAGATCCTTTAACGAATCTTCTGCAGCAAGGATGTCCAAGATGCGTTCGGCGGCAGCGTTTCCTTTTTTGATGCTGTAGCTGGCTTTGCTGATTGCTTTTGCGGGAGTGAGTATGTTGTAGGCCAAACCCATATAAACAATGAACGTAGCACCGGAAATCTCTCCCTGAATCAAGACCATTTGTCCTCCAAACCACAACAATATCCCAATGGCTGCGATGCCTAAAAACTCACTTGCGGGACCCGCCAAACTGGCGCGGTGTAATAATTTATTAGAAAAATGATGAAAACGAGCAGTGGCAGCCTCAAAACGACGGGTGAAATGACTCCCGGCAGCAAAAGTTTTGATGATTTTCTGTCCACTTATCGTTTCGTCGATAATCGATAAAAAATCACCTTGCTCTTCTTGAATTCGGGCAGAGTGTTTTTTAAGACGTTTTCCTAAACTTGAAATCACAATCCCGGAAAGTGGAATAAACAACAAGACAAAAAGGCTCAATTTTACACTGATAAAAAACATGGCTAGGAGCGAGAACAAGATGGTTAAGGGTTCGCGCACCAACAATTCCAAAATTGATAAAAACGAAAATTGAATTTCAGATACATCCGTAGTCATCCGCGCCATCAAATCGCCTTTTTTCTTGGCCGTAAAATAGGCAACAGGCAACTCAATGATTTTGTGATACAGTGCATTCCGAAGGTCTTTGAGGATTCCATTCCTCAAATTGGTAATGAAATAGAGGGCTAAATAATTGGATAAATTTTTAAGAAAGAAAAGTAAAATCACCAAGCCAACTACGAGGATCAGCGTTTGCCCAACATTCTCTTCCAACCTTTGTGAAATATGATAGTTTAGAAGATTTTTTGCATAAGATTGCAGCTTTAAAATGCCTTCGTAGCTGGGTGGTTGCACGATCTTTTCGGTGGTTTCAAACAATACGTTCAACATCGGTATCAAGGCGATGAACGATAGGGCACTGAACAAAGCGTATAGCGTATTGAAAAAAATATTTAAAAAAGCATACTTGCGATACGGTAGACCGTAACGGATGATTTTTTTAAAAGAGGAAATCAAAGCGACAAATTGTTTTTTAAAGTGTCAATTTTCTCTTCCAAAACCGACATTGCAGTTTCCCATGAAAGGGATGCATCGTAGGGGTTTGTGACACTGAAATAGTATTTGATTTTGGGTTCTGTGCCACTCGGGCGTAGCGCAATTCGTGAACCATCTTCTAAATAAAAAATCAGGACATTGGAAGCAGGATAATCCATTTTGGTTTTTTCTCCGGTTTTGGTGTCTGTTTTTACACCCGTTCCAAAATCCTCCTTATACCGTACCGCCGTAGCTCCAATTTTAGAGGGAGGCTGTTGTCGATATTGTTCCATGATATCGGCAATTTCCTGAGCACCGTCTTTTCCTTTTTTGGTGAGTGAGACCAAGCCCTCGCGAAAAACCCCATATTTCTTATAACATTGATACAAAAGGTCTTCGAGCGTTTCTCCTTTACTTTTGAGAAGCGCAGCGATTTCACAGGCAAGCAGACAGGCCGAAATAGCATCTTTATCGCGTACTGCGTCGCCGATCAAATAACCAAAACTTTCTTCACCCCCGCCAACAAAGGTTAAATGGGGGTGGTCTTGGATGCCTTTGGCAATCCACTTGAATCCGGTGAGATAGGAAAAGTAATGCACCTTATAAGCCGCTGCCATTTTTTCTATGGCAGGGGAGGAGACCACTGTTGAAGCTATAAAATGTTTGTCGGTAAGTTTTCCATCTGTAGCTTTGGACTGTAAAAGATATTCGGTCAGGATGATCATCAGTTGATTTCCGTCTAAAAACTTCCATGCCCCATCGTTATTTTTGATAACGACACCCAATCGATCTGCATCCGGATCGGTTCCGATAATAATGTCTGCGTCTTTTGCTTTTGCCAGATCCAAAGCCATTGCCAAGGCTGCAGGTTCTTCCGGATTGGGAGAACTGACGGTGGGGAAATTTCCGTCGGGTTGTGCTTGTTCCTCAACGATAAATATATTTTTATATCCCACTTTTTCCAATACCGATGGTATGGCTGTAATGGAGGTTCCGTGTATGGAGGTAAAAACGATTTTTAGATCGGAGCGATCGAGATTTGGGATTTGTGCCAATTGGATAATTGCATCTTGATAAGCATTATCCACTTCCGTATCAATATAATGGAGCAGTTGTTCCTGCGCCTCAAAATTGATGTCTTCAAAAGAAATCGCATTGATGGCATGCATCACCGCTTCATCTTCTGGGGGTACCATTTGCCCACCGTCCTTTCCGTACACTTTATAGCCGTTGTATTCGGGAGGGTTGTGTGATGCCGTCAAAACGATTCCACATTGTGCGTTTAAATGACGCACCGCAAAAGATAATTCAGGAGTGGCGCGCAAGTCCGAAAAAAGATAGGTTTTTATTCCATTGGCGGTAAAAACATCGGCAACAATTTTGGCGAAAGCGGCACTGTTGTTTCGGCAATCATAGGCAATCACTGCACTGATTTCTTGTTGTGGATAGGTGGCATTGAGATAATTGCTCAATCCTTGGGTGTTTTTACCCAAGGTGTATTTGTTGATACGGTTGGTGCCTACCCCCATAATTCCGCGCATCCCACCCGTTCCAAAAGCTAGATTGGTATAGAACGCATCTTCCAATTTCTTCGGATCCTGTTGTAACTTTTTTAGCGCTTCGTGCGTTTGTTGGTCAAAAGTGGAGCTGAGCCAATGGGTGACTTTTTCTTCAATGTTCATAAGATTCGATTTTTTCAGAGATGGTGTAACGATTTAGTTTGTTTTTTGATCGTAGGATCATTTCACCCAGAAAACCAGCAATAAAAAATTGGCTTCCCAGAATCATCAGGGTGAGTGCGATATAAAATTGGGGACGTTGGGTGATCAACCTTCCCGTAGTTTCCAAAAAAAGTTTGTCAATACCCAAATAAAGAGTAAAAATAAAGCCAATTAAAAGCATCATACTTCCCCAAAATCCAAAAAAGTGCATGGGACGTTTTCCAAAGGTATGAACAAACCACAGGGTTACTAAATCCAAGAAACCTTTAAAAAATCGGTCGGCACCAAATTTTGTCTTTCCATATTGCCGCGCTTGGTGTTGCACTACTTTTTCTTCAATTTTTTGAAAGCCCTCATGGGCAGCTAAAACGGGGATGTAGCGATGCATTTCACCGTGCACATCAATTTTCTTTATTACTGCTGCACGATAGGCTTTGATACCACAATTGAAATCGTGCAATCGGATGCCAGAAACTTTGCGAGCCGCCCAATTGAAAAGTTTGGAGGGAAGGTTTTTAAACACCACAGAATCATAGCGTTTTTTCTTCCAGCCCGAAATTAAGTCCAATTTTTTGTTTTTTAATTCCGTTATCATGGGAATTATTTCTTCGGGAGAATCTTGAAGATCGGCATCTAAAGTGACTACAAAGGCTCCTTGAGCCCATTCAAAGCCAGCATGGAGCGCTTGGGATTTCCCAAAATTTTTAGCGAAACGTATCCCTGAAACTGTTGGATGTGTTTTGCTGAGTTGCTCAATCACCTCCCAAGAATTGTCCGTACTACCATCATCTATATAACAAACCTCATAGGTATAGACGGTATCTTTCAATGCCTTATCTATCCACAACTGAAGCGAACTCAACGATTCACTTTCGTTGAGCAAGGGAATGATTACCGAAATATCGGGGGTGTTTTGCATACTGCAAAACTACGAAATTTGACTTACTCCGGTCTTGATTTTTTAACGATTAAACCACCGATTAAAGAAATAATAAAGGAGATGAACAGACTAGAAATAATTTGAAAAGCTCCTGAAATTAGTGGTGAAGAGAATTTTTCTTGCATGCTTCGCATCTGATCCAACTGTTCTTGCGTCATGTTTGGATTCGTTTGTTGCATTTTTGCCTGCTGAAAATCTAGTAATTTTGACATAAAGTCAGGGTCGATGAAGGTGGTCAGAACGAATAAATAAACCACGCCTAATAAACCGGAAATTAGCCCGATTCCCAGTCCGATTTTCAATGCTTCTCCAAGACTGATAAAACCTTCATTGTCTCTTCTATATTGTATAAAAGCGAAAATGATAAGGGCGATAATCGATGCTATACTAACAATAGCTGCAGCTGGGGGTTGCTGATAGTCCATTTCCATGATGTGTAACAT
>ERZ887851.1080-NODE-1080-length-24705-cov-9.240487_pt1 | contig 24705 bp, 17 predicted proteins | sample MGYA00521100_ERZ887851 | MGnify/ENA primary metagenome ERZ887851 (study PRJEB32303, sample SAMEA104408602) | aquatic metagenome | biome: Brackish water; feature: Pelagic; material: water | place: Baltic Sea | collected 2014-06-06T16:11:00 | depth 11,444 m ... | reverse complement strand
AGATCTTCTTTGTCGATTTCGATTCCAATAATAGAAGCTTCTGTATTTGGGAAGGTTCCATTGAATGCCTTGAAAAGCAATTGATTTATATTAAACAAGTCAAAATGCAACTCGGGTTCCGGGTATTCTTCAGCGACTTTGTCCTCCATCATTTCGTAGGACAATGATTGTATTTGGCCTTTATTAAGTTGACCTCCAAGCTTATATTCCAATAATTTCATGGCGGCTTCCTCCGGTTCAAAATCAGTGATTGCCATATAAAGCATTTCCTTTAATTCTTCCGTAGGAACTCCATCAACCTCTTCAAAATCAAAAGCTTTTAAGAGATTAATAAAATCCTTATGGGTCCAATAAGATTCAATCTCATTGACGTATTTAATTCCTGAAATTTTGACTTTTATTTTCATAAAACTATTTTTTGGGGAACGGATGTAACAGTTGTTGGGGTAAAGTTTAGTAAAGAGGAATCTTTTGGAGTGGAGTCCCCTTTAGTTAATTAATTTTTGTGGATATAGTACCGTCTGCTGCAATCTTTAAAATGGATTCTGGAATATCGGTAAGTGTCAATTCTTGAATTTCCTTTAGGGCTCTATTTTGTTCGTCTAAAATGGGGCCTCCTCTCCCCAATTGTTTTGTAGAATGAATTTTCCCGGAAATAAATGTTCCATCAGTACTCACCTCTACTTCCACGATTGGAGCAATTCCTTTTGATCCGGATAAATTAAACCGACCATAGGTCGCAAAATTCCCTAAACTGTAGGCAATAAATCTGCCTTTGTAAATATCGATTGCACGAGTAACATGGGGTCCATGCCCCAAAACCACATCTGCGCCCGCATCAATGGCTATTCGGGCAAACTTATAAGGATTTCCTCTGTCTTCACCCAAAAATAGTTCTGTTTTACGTGTGATATGATTCATAGTAGCACCTTCTGCTCCTCCGTGAAAAGAAATGATGACAATATCACTGATGGAGTCTAAATGAGAAATTATTTTTTTTGCATATACATAGTCATGAATTTTAACGGTTCCTTTGTTTGGAGCAAAAGCCGCAAAACCATAACGAATCCCCTCTCTTTCAAAAGTTGTATAGGGACAATCTTCCAAACCAGCATGGGATATGCCGGCTTCCTTTAAAATCCTTTTTGTATTGGCAGTACCCTCGTTTCCAAAGTCACGGGAATGATTATTAGCAAGACTCAACAAATTAAATCCCGCTGCAACGAAATGATTAATATAGTGGTCGGGCATTTTAAATGCATAACAAACTTTTGGGTTCGAACACTTTTTGACGGTGCCTTCTCCGGAAAGTATGACCCCCTCCAAATTGCCAAAGGAAACATCCCCTTTGCTAATGATTGCTTCTACGGGTTTGAGAATATCATTTCCATCATTGGGGGGTAAATAGCTGTTGTCGGGAAAGTTGGTGCCCAACATCATGTCTCCAACGCCTATTATTTTTATTGTTTTAGGTGGAGATGGTATCGTATCAATCCTTTGAGTTACATTGCTTGCCCCATGATCAGAAACCATTTTTAGAGCATCAGGAATTTTTTGAACATTCGAGGACGACGCGTCTAATAAAGCAACTTGTGGCAGTCTTCCGGCAAATAAAAGTCGGGAAGTGTAATAGCTATTGCTATTGTATTGCTCTACGATGATTCCTCTATTGCTAGCGTGCATTATTTCTATCAGATCACCGTCAACAAAAGTGACCATAGCAACATGCCCAATTTTATTACGCTTCCTATTTCTTCCCATAAAAAACATCAAATCCCCTTTTTTGATTTCGGAATGCTTGATGTTTTCAGTCAGGCGGGCAAGCGAAGCAGAGGACGCGGGTAAATCCAAGCCCTGACGACCAAATATATAACTGATAAAACCAGAACAATCCAATACTCTGGAACCTTCGACAACAAATTTATAGGGTTTTCCCAATAAAGTTTTACCAAAGTCAATTACGGAGTCAATCTTGTCTAATGACCCATTTTCATCATACGAATAATGATCCTCCATAGGTTGTGCCATCGCTTGGGTAAATGCGAGTAAGAAAACCAAAACAAAGCGTGTAATTTTTTGAGTTAAATTTTTTCTTTTCATGGATTATTTGTTTCTGTGATCCGTTCCTAATGAATGCCAACACCCAAATATAAACAAGTTTAGGGAACTTCTTAAAATGGAATCTATAGGCCGCCTAACTTCAATAATAACGAAGGATTAATACTTTTTATAGCGGTGAAATGGGGGTATTTTTATTAAAAATGACTCTGTTTCTAAATTCATTTTTGAATTTTATCCTGATGAGGGGCTTTGGAGAGTAGATAAATTTCCTTTAAAATTATATCAATAAATTAATAATCTTTTTTGGAACATATCTTACGTCCAAAATATCATTTTAATTTTTTAAATGAATAGACGGGTGAAAAAAGATTTTGTTTAATCATCGTTTTGAATTGAGTCCTAGTGGGTTTATTTCTACCCTTTTTTATCGTGTGGGGATATAAAAATAACCAAAAAATCCCCACTTTAAAAGTGAGGATTCGATACTAAAGCAAGAATTTATTAGACCGTTGCCAAATCACCGGCTTTGTTTTTTTGTGGTAAATTCGATTTTCCCACCAAAAAACGATCAATTTGATGTGCTGCTTCTCGCCCTTCAGAGATGGCCCACACGATGAGGGATTGCCCTCTTCGCGCATCTCCTGCTGCAAACACATGGGGTTTGTTGGTTTGATACTCTTGTTCTCCTTTCACATTACCGCGCTCGTCAAAAGACAATCCAAATTGTTCCGGCAAGCTTTTGTCGGGACCTGTAAATCCAAGGGCAAGAAGTGCCAATTCGCAGGGCCATTCTTTTAGAGATTCTGGCTTTTCAATCAGTTGCGGACGTTCACCCGGAACTTTTTTCCATTTCACTTCTACCGTTTTTAAGCCGACCAATTTTCCGTTTTTATCGCCTACAAACTCCTTGGTCAAGATGCTCCATTCCCGATGGCTTCCTTCTTCATGGGAAGAGGAAGTTTTGAGTTTGAAAGGCCAATAGGGCCAAGGATGATCTTCCGTTCTTGCTTCCGATGGTTTGGGTAATATCTCAAAATTGGTCACACTTCTGGCACCGTGACGGTTGGAGGTTCCAATACAATCCGAACCGGTGTCTCCTCCTCCAATTACAATCACATTTCTGTCTTTGGCATTGTAGTGGGCTGCTCTTTCGTGTTGACCGTCCACCACTTCGTTGTTGTGTGGCAGAAAATCCATCGCTTGCACCACACCCTCCAAATCGGCTCCGGGGATGGGCAATGGTCTTTTTATAGTGGCTCCGGTGGCAAGAAGAACTGCGTCAAATTCGGCTTCCAAGGCGGTCGCCGTGAGGGTTGTACCCACTTCCACATTACATTCAAACTGAATGCCTTCCGCCTCTAAAATCTCCAAGCGGCGATCGATGACATTTTTTTCCATTTTAAAATCGGGAATACCATAGCGCAGTAATCCTCCAATTTTATTACTTCTTTCATAGACCGTTACCGTATGCCCGGCTCTATTGAGTTGCTGAGCAGCGGCCAATCCCGCAGGTCCTGAACCAATAATAGCTACTTTTTTCCCAGTGCGTTGGGCAGGTAATTGAGGTTTGATCCATCCCTCTGTAAAACCGCGTTCTACGATATATTTCTCAATCAATTCAATGGATACCGGAGGATTGACAATTCCCAATACACAAGCTTCCTCGCAAGGTGCTGGGCACAATCTTCCCGTAAATTCTGGAAAATTATTGGTCGCATGCAGTATGCCCAGTGCGCGTTCCCATTCGCCTTTATAGACAGCGTCGTTAAAATCGGGGATTAAATTTCCCAACGGACACCCACTGTGACAAAATGGAACACCACAATCCATACAACGTGCCCCTTGTTCTTGAAGCTTTTCCGTATCTGGCGCAACGGTAAATTCTTTATAGTTTTGAATGCGTTCTTTGGGATCAATCGCAGCTTCTTTGATACGATCGTATTCCATAAATCCTTTTAATTTTCCCATGTCTTAAACTGTTTTTTGTTCGGCTTTTGCCTCCTCCGCCATAAGTGCCAAAGCTCTTTTGTAATCGGTGGGCATCACCTTAATAAAATGTTGGGTATTGGCAGGCCAGTCTTTTAAGATAGCTGCTGCCTTGGGGCTTTTTGTGTAGTCCAAATGATTGTTGAGGAGTCTTTCAATGGTTGCTAAATCCTTTTCATCGGGATCTTCTAGGGCTACCATTTCCAGATTGAATTTCTTTTCATCAAATACTCCTTTCTCATTGTATAAATAAGCGATTCCACCACTCATTCCAGCGGCAAAATTTCTTCCAAAAGTTCCTAAAATCAATGCAATACCTCCGGTCATATACTCACAACCGTGATCTCCAATACCTTCAACTACAGCGGTGGCTCCCGAATTTCGAACACAAAAGCGTTCCCCTGCGATTCCATTGATATAGGCTGCTCCGGCAGTAGCTCCATAGAGGGCTACGTTTCCTACGATAACATTATCTTCGGGAACAAAAGTGGCTTTTTCAGGCACTTGCGCTATCAGCTTCGCACCGGAAAGTCCTTTTCCAAAATAGTCGTTGGCGGTACCAACCACTTTCATAAAAAGTCCTTTGGTAGAAAATGCTCCAAAACTCTGTCCGGCGGTTCCATTAAATTTTAAGCTGAGCGTATCTTCTGGAAGACCTTCACCCCCGTGAATTTTAGAAATCTCATTGCTGAGGATGGCTCCTACAGTTCGATCGGTATTTTTTATTCTAAATTCAAGATGTTGCGCTTCTTTTCTATATACAGAAGGATGCGCTTGTTTTAAAATTTGAAAATCTAAAACTTTTTCGAGCTGATGGTCCTGTTGGGTGGTGTTATAAACTCCAAAGCTTGAAGGAACCTCAGGTTTGTAGAGGATTTTGGACAGATCAATACCTTGTGATTTGTAATGGTCTATGGCCTTTTTCATATTGAGTTTCTGCACTTGACCCACCATTTCGTTGATGGTACGGAATCCAAGTTCTGCCATAATATTTCTCAACTCCTCTGCAACGAAATACATATAATTGATAACGTGCTCAGGTTTTCCTTTAAAGTTTTTGCGTAACTCGGGATCTTGTGTTGCAATACCCACGGGACAAGTGTTCAGGTGACAAGCACGCATCATAATACAGCCAGAGGCAATCAATGGCGCGGTGGAGAAACCAAATTCCTCGGCACCCAACAAACAGGCGATGGCAACATCGCGTCCCGTTTTAAGTTGTCCGTCACACTCCAAAACAATACGACTTCTCAGGTTGTTCATCACTAAAGTTTGTTGTGCTTCAGCAATTCCCAATTCCCAAGGAAGACCGGCGTGTTTTAAGGAGGTGAGGGGAGAAGCTCCTGTTCCACCGTCATAACCCGAAACTAAAATAACATCTGCTTTTGCTTTTGCAACTCCAGCGGCAATCGTACCTACTCCCACTTCAGAAACAAGTTTGACATTGATGCGCGCTGCTCTGTTGGCGTTTTTAAGGTCAAAAATCAATTGTGCTAAATCCTCAATGGAGTAGATGTCGTGGTGCGGAGGTGGAGAAATCAAGCCAACATAAGGGGTTGAATTTCGTACCGAGGCAATATACGGATTGACCTTTGGACCGGGCAATTGTCCACCTTCTCCGGGTTTGGCTCCTTGAGCCATTTTAATTTGAATTTCTTTGGCCGAGCTCAAATAGTAGCTGGATACGCCAAAACGTCCGGAGGCTACTTGCTTGATGGCACTGTTTCTCCAATTCCCTTGCATATCGGGTTGGAATCGTCTGGGGTCTTCACCCCCTTCGCCGGAGTTGCTTTTCGCTCCGATACGATTCATTGCAATGGCCAAATTTTCATGCGCTTCTTGACTGATGGAGCCCAATGACATGGCACCGGTTTTAAATCGCTTCACGATTTCAGTCCAAGGTTCAACCTGATCCAATGGAATTGGATCAAAACTTGAAAATTCAAACAAGCCTCGAATGGTCATCAAATTTTCGTTTTGATCGTTAATCATTTTCGCAAAAGCATTATAACTTTCGGGTTTGTTTTGTCGAACGGCCTGTTGTAAAGTTGCTATAGTATTGGGGTTGACCGCATGGGCTTCACCATCTCTACGCCAGCGATAGTCCCCACCAATTTCAAGCGGCAATCCCAAATTGGATTCGTGCAAATAAGCTTTGCTATGTCGAATAGAGATTTCACGTTCAATTTCGTAAAGTCCAATGCCTTCAATTCGCGTTGCGGTATTGCAGAAAAAGCGATCGATTACTTTTTGAGACAATCCCAATGCTTCAAAAATTTGAGCTCCTCTATACGAATGCAAAGTTGAAATACCAATTTTGTTCATCACCTTAACAATTCCCTTCGCTATGGCTTTGTTAAAATTCTCAATGGCCTTGTCCGCGGCAAGTGGAATGACCCCGGTTTCCGATTGATGTTTGATGATTTCATTAATCATATAGGGGTTGATAGCACTTGCGCCATAGCCAAACAACAATGAAAAATGATGCGGCTCCCGAGGTTCTGCAGATTCGATTACGATTCCAAAACGAGATCGTTTTTTAAGTTTTTTCAACGCATTATGTACATGCGCACAGGCCAATACCATGGGTATGGGAGCCATTTGGGCATTCACCCCGCGATCGGACAAGATGATGATATTGGCGCCTTGATCCAAAGCACGGACAACCTCTTTAATCATTTCTTCTAAGGCACTTTCCAAGCCATTTAATCCCGTTGAAATTTCATACAACGAAGAAATGGAGGCCGATTTAAAATCTTCCAAATCGAGATTTTTTATTTTATCGACATCTTCGTTGGAAATGACGGGGTTTTGAATGCGTAATTTTTTGGCGTGGTTTTCTGATTGCTCAAAAATATTGTAGTCGCTCCCAATCGATAAACTGGTGTCGGTTACAATTTCTTCTCGAATCCCATCCAAAGGAGGGTTGGTAACCTGCGCAAATAATTGTTTGAAATAATTGTACAACAATTGAGGTCGGTCAGAAAGCACCGCCAAAGGCGTATCGGTACCCATGGAGCCGATGGCTTCTTTGCCTTCCAGGGTCATTGGAGTGATGATGGTTTTGAGATCTTCTTGGGTATAACCAAAAATTCTCAAACGTGTTTCAAAATCCTCTTTTTCTGTTGGGGTGGCATTGCCAGTGTAGGGCACCTCTTTCAAAGCAACTAGATTTTTATCCAGCCAAGTTCGGTAGGGGTGTTGCGAAGTGACTTCTTTTTTAATTTCATCATCTTCAATAATGCGTCCTTCATCCATATTGACCAAGAACATTTTTCCGGGCTCTAAACGACCGTGGCGTTCAATGTTTTCGGGAGCAATGTCCAAAACTCCAGTTTCTGAGGACATCACCACATAGCCGTCTTTGGTTACGGAATACCGTGAAGGGCGTAAACCGTTGCGATCCAACAAGGCACCGAGGTATTTCCCATCCGTAAACGGAATGGAAGCGGGACCGTCCCAAGGCTCCATGATACAAGAACTGTATTCGTAGAAAGCCTTTTTGTTTTCGTCCATAGAAGCATGTTTTTCCCAGGCTTCTGGAACCATCATCATCATTACTTCCGGAAGTGATCTTCCTGTTGCCAAGAGCAATTCAACAACCATATCCATAGAGGAAGAATCGGATTTGCCGGGTAAAATGATGGGTAAAATTTCTTTAATGTCGTCACCAAAAAGATCACTTTTCAACAGCTCTTCACGGGCTTGCATGCGACTGATATTTCCTTTAAAAGTATTGATTTCACCATTGTGGCACATATAGCGGAAGGGCTGCGCCAAATCCCAAGTAGGGAAGGTGTTGGTAGAAAACCTTTGATGCACCAGTGCCAAACGAGTTACCACATCGGGATGGGAAAGGTCTTTGTAATATCCTTTGATGTCTTCGGGAATCAAAAGTCCTTTGTAGATGATGGTGTGGGTGGACAAACTGGGGAGATAAAAATAGGAAGCCTCAGAAAGTTTGGATGCTCCGATGGTGTGCTCACTAATTTTTCTTGCAATAAAAAGCTTGATATTAAACTCTTGATCGGTAAGCGGTGTTTCGCCGCGACCGATAAAAGCCTGCATGATGTGGGGCTCAGTTTGTTTTGCAATAGACCCTACCACGGTTGGATCTACAGGAACTTTTCGCCAGCCGAGAAGTGTTAACCCTTGTTTTTTGATTTCGGATTCGAAGACGCCGATACAATAATTACGTTGATTTTCTTTTTTGGGTAAAAACACCATTCCCACGGCATATTCGTGGGCAGCAGGGAGTTGAAAATCACATTGTGCCACCATAAAAGAATGTGGAATTTCAATCAAAATTCCCGCTCCATCTCCCGTTTTTCCATCGGAGCTCACGGCTCCACGATGTTCCAGTTTGTCGAGGATGTCAAGGGCCTTGTGAATGATGTCATTTGTCTTTTTACCCTGGAGGCTACAAATAAAACCTGCTCCACAGTTATCGTGTTCATTTTCAGGGTTATAAAGTCCTTGTTTTGCTGGCAACATAAAAATAATTTTTTTAAGGGTTACAAAATTAGGAATCTTAATGCTAGTGAAGGAGGCAATGCTCTTGAAAAAAAAGGGATTTATAGAATTTTAAGTTTGTAAGCGTATTAATGAATTATTATTAATCATTTTATCCAAAAATTATTAAAACCTTAACAAATCCCTTATTTTAAATGTAATTTAGCTTTGAAAAAAGTACAAATAATGACGCAATATTATGTGCTTGGTGTTATGTCAGGAACCTCTTTGGACGGGATCGATTTGGTGGCAGTTAATTTTGAAAAAACCAAGCAGTGGAAGTATCAAATTCAAGCAGCGGAAACCATTGCTTATCCACAAGCATGGAAAATAAAACTTGGGGAGGCTCAAGGATTAAACAGTACGGAACTCCAACAGCTTAATGATACCTACACCGATTATCTAGCGGAAGTCATCCATGATTTTACCCAAAAACATCAACTCCATAATTTGGATGCCGTATGTTCTCATGGTCATACCGTACTCCATCAACCCGACCGGGGAATTACCTTCCAAATTGGAAATCAAGCCCACTTGGCCAAAAGCTTGAATTGTTTGGTGGTCTGTGATTTTCGGGTCGCCGATGTGCAGTTGGGGGGACAAGGTGCACCCTTGGTTCCCATTGGAGATCGCTATTTGTTTCAAGCTTATGACGGCTGTCTGAATTTGGGCGGTTTTGCCAATATTTCTTTAACCGAAAATGGGAAAACGATCGCCTATGATATTTGTGCAGTGAATACTGTGCTCAATCCTTTGGCGGAGCAGTTGGGTTTTTCTTTTGATCGAGACGGGGAAAATGCGCGTGCAGGGAAGTTCATTCCTGAATTGTTTGATGCTTTGCAAAAATTAGAATTTTATAATCTCAACCCTCCAAAATCTTTGGGGATCGAATGGGTGCAAGAAAAAATTCAGCCGTTATTGGTGGATTTCGCAGCAAATCCTATTCAAGACTTGCTTCATACCTACACCAAACACATTGCCCATCAAATTGCGCGACACGGAACTTCAGGGAAAAAAATTTTAGTGACCGGAGGGGGAGCTTGGAATGTTTTTCTGATGGAATGTATAGCAGAAAAATCGGACGCCAAATTTCAAATTCCGGAGGTGGAGTTGGTGGAATTTAAGGAAGCTTTAATTTTTGGATTGCTCGGCGTTTTGCGTTTAGAAAATGAGATAAATTGCCTCTCAAGTGTTACCGGTTGCAAGTTCGATCACAGTTCGGGAGTGTTATTTTCGCCCTGAAATGAGGCTTCTGAAAATAATTTTAATATTTTTAGCCATTGAATTTAAACTAAATCACCTCTTATGGAAACATTGATAGTAGCACTTTTTGTACTCGGATATCTGGCCATCACCCTTGAACACAACCTAAAAGTAGACAAGTTAATTCCTGCTTTAGCAATGATGGCACTCATGTGGGCGATTATTTCTTTGGGGCATCTGCAGGTCTTTGAGGTGAATACGGATTTAAAAGAATTGGAGCCTACACATCTGGAAGAAATACTGCTTCATCATCTGGGGAAAACCGCAGAAATCATCATTTTCCTCTTGGGCGCGATGACCATTGTTGAGATTATAGATTATTTTAACGGATTCCTATCCATAAAAAAATTCATACGAACCAAAAGTAAAAGAGGCTTGTTGGTTATCTTTTCAATTTTGGCTTTTATCCTTTCTGCCATTATCGACAACCTTACCGCCACCATCGTCTTGATTACGATACTGCAAAAAGTGATCAACGATCGGGAAACCCGTTTGTGGTTTGCCGGTTTAATAATCATTTCCGCCAATGCTGGCGGGGCTTGGTCGCCTATCGGCGATGTGACAACCACCATGTTGTGGATTGCTAAAAAAGTAACAACTGGTAAATTGATTGGATATGTTTTCTTACCCAGTTTGGTGTGCTTGGCAGTGCCTGTTTTAATTGCCTCTTTCCTTCCTGCTTTCAAAGGAGAAATAAAAAATTTAGAGGAAGATACCTTGAACGTAGTAACGCACAAAAGAGGTGCAGCAATTTTGTATTTGGGACTTACGGCCATAATCTTTGTACCCATCTTTAAAACCATTACGCATTTACCTCCTTATGTAGGAATGATGCTTTCTTTGGCGGTGGTTTCTATTTTTGCAGAAATATTCAGTAAAGCAAAAATCAACATCAGTTCCATAGACGAAGAAAGTGATGCGCACGCGACTTCCAGTCCGTTGCACAAATCGCTTTCAAAAATTGAATTGCCGAGTATACTTTTCTTTTTGGGAATATTGCTAGCCGTTGCCGCACTTGAATCTCTGGGGATGCTTTTCCACTTTGCCGAAAATTTAAATTCCACCATTCCCAATTCGGATATCGTTGTAGCACTACTTGGAGTGGGCTCGGCTGTGATTGACAACGTGCCCTTGGTAGCAGCCAGTATTGGTATGTTTTCCAATGGTATTGATGATCATATTTGGCATCTCATTGCCTATTCTGCCGGTACCGGAGGGAGTATTTTGATTATTGGTTCTGCAGCAGGGGTGGTTGCCATGGGAATGGAAAAAATTGATTTTTTCTGGTATTTGAAAAAAATCTCTTGGTTGGCCTTTCTTGGCTTTATAGGTGGATTCCTAACATTTGTTTTACTCCGTGATATTTTTGGATAGAACGGGTAATTTTTTAGTATTTTCAACGTTTCAATCATAAATCGTTGATTATGCTTTTAACCCTCACTAGTATCCAAGATTCACCCCCTATTCAAACTGAAAAAACACTATCCCTTTTGGAGTTAATTCAAAATGGAGGTTTGGGGGGACAGTTGATTATTGGCTTGTTGTTTGTGCTCTCTTTGGTTGTGGTTTACATTTATTTTGAACGTCTTTTTGCCATTCGTGCAGCGGTGAAAGTGAATCCCAACTTTATGTCTCAAATTCGAATTTTTGTGAGTGGTGGAAAAATTGATTCCGCTCAGCAACTTTGTTTGTCTGAGAATTTGCCGGTAGCGCGTTTGGTTTCTAAAGGAATTTCCAGAATTGGTCGTCCTTTGGAAGACATCAATACGGCCATTGAAAATGCGGGACGCTTAGAAGTGTATAAATTAGAAAAAAATGTGAGTGTATTAGCAACAATAGCCGGGGCAGCTCCCATGCTAGGATTTTTAGGAACGGTGATCGGAATGATTTTATCCATTTTTGAAATTTCTAATGCGGGTGGTAATATCGATATGCAGCTATTGGCCAACGGACTTTACACAGCCATGACCACTACCGTAGCAGGTCTTATCGTTGGGATCATTGCCTATATCACCTACAACCATTTGGTGGTTAAAACCAGCAAAGCAGTGTATCAAATGGAATCTACCAGTCTCGAATTTTTAGACTTACTTAACGAACCCGCCTAAGATGAAACTCAACGGAAGAAATAAGATCAGTCCAGAATTTAACATGTCTTCAATGACAGACATTGTTTTTTTGCTCCTCATCTTTTTTATGATTGCCTCTACTTTGGCCAAGCAATTAAATACGATTGATGTAAAATTGCCACAGGCGGACGGAAAGACCGAAAACAGAAATACGGTGGCAGTTTCCATCAATGCTTCCAATCAATTTTTTATTGACGAACAGTTGGTGACAAAATCCAGTTTTAAAAATAGACTACTACAAAAGGTGTCGCAAATGGCGATTCCTTCCATTGTATTACGCGCCGATAAAAAAGTGGCGATAGAACAGATGGTGTATGTAATGAACATTGCCAATAACAACGGGATAAAGGTCGTTTTAGCGGTTGACGCAAAATAATTAATATAATTTTTGTCTCTGACATGAAAATTTTAGATTCCACACACAAAAGGAAATCAGCAGTAATCACCACCCTTTTTGGTTTGTTGCTTTTGTTGTTGTTTTTTGTTTTGGGATTAAAATACTTAGATCCTCCCATCAGCTATGGAATGGAGGTAAACTTTGGAACTTCATCTCAGGGAAGCGGACCTGTGCAACCGAAACAACCTCTGGCAGCCAAAGAAACCCCCGTGAAAGCCGTGAACGAGCAACCCGAAGTGAAAGAAACAAAGGTGACTCCTCAGCCCGCACAGACCCCTAAAGTACTCACTCAAGAGGATTCACCTGTGGAACTTCCCCAAGAAAAAGAAGTAACTCCGGAACCCGTTCCTGCTAAAAAAGTAGTAGAAGAAGAAACCGCACCACCGGTAAAAGAACAACCTAAGATTTCGGAAGCTACCAAAAATGTTTTGTCCAATTTAATTAAAGATAAAAAACAAGACACAGAGGTGGTTGCCGGTGAGGGAACAGACGCCACAGCGGGAGATAAGGGGAACGTGGAAGGCAATCCATATGCAACAAGTTATTATAGCAATCCGGGTTTGGGGGGGCGTAGTTCGGGTTTTGGACTGAACGGAAGAAACCTTCAAAGCAATGGAAAAGTAGTTCAAGACTGTAATCAAGAAGGGACGGTTGTAGTTCGAATAACAGTGAATCAACAAGGACAAGTGGTGGAAGCTGTACCCGGAGTGAAAGGGACAACCAACACTCATCCCTGCCTGCTCGACCCTGCCAAACGAACCGCTCTGCTCCACAAATGGTATCCGGATACCAATGCACCCAGCAAACAAGTGGGATTTGTGGTGATTCAATTTAAATTGGGAGAATAAACTTGAAAGATTATTCAGCAACCTTAGCCTGGCTCTATGAGCAGCTTCCAATGTATCAACGTCAAGGAGGTGCTGCCTATCGTCCCGGATTGGAGGCGATGTTTGCTTTGATGGATTATTTGGGACAGCCTCAAAAGGATTTTCCTTCCATTCATATTGCAGGAACCAATGGAAAGGGGTCTACTTCGCACATGATGGCTTCCGTCTTGCAGGAAGCAGGCTATCGCGTGGGATTATATACTTCACCGCATTTATTAGACTTTAGAGAGCGTATTAAGTTAAATGGTCAAATGATGCCGAAGGCAGCAGTGGTTGCTTTTGTGCAACAACATCAGGCTTTTTTTGAAGCCAACAAATGTTCCTTTTTTGAAATGACGGTTGCAATGGCATTCGCCTATTTTGCTGCTCAAAAAGTTGATATAGCGGTCATTGAAGTAGGCTTGGGAGGACGATTGGATGCCACCAATATCATTCATCCGTTACTATCGGTGATTACCAATATTGGTTTGGATCACACCGAATTTTTAGGGACTACTTTAGCAGAAATCGCCGCTGAAAAAGCGGGAATTATCAAAACCGAAGTCCCTGTAGTAGTGGGAAAAAAGCAAAAAGAAACGACACCGGTTTTTACTGCCATGGCGATTCAAAAAAAGGCACCTTTATACTTCGCAGAGACTCAGGGAGACATTTTTGAATCAGATCTTAAGGGAAACTATCAAATTGAAAATATTCGAACAGTAGCCAAGGCGGTGGAAGTATTGGATTTACCAAAAATTTCAAAAAACATCCTCCAAAACGGCTTGCGTCATGTGGTTGCCAATACGGGTTTGTTGGGGCGTTGGCAGCAAGTTTCCACCCACCCCCGAGTCGTGTTGGATGTGGTGCACAACAAAGAGGGCTTTGAATGGGTAATTCAACAATTGAAAACGGAGAATTATGCGAGCTTACATTTGGTGATGGGCTTTGTTGCGGGACGAGATATCCGCGCATTGTTCGAGCTGTTGCCTGTGGAGGCTCAATATTATTTAAGCACACCCAAGCTCCCAAGAGCCTATCCCTTAAAAGCCCTAAAAATCCATTTGGATAAGGTTCCTCACACCCTAAACTATTTTGAAAGTTTGAACGCTGCCTATGAAAAAGCCAACGCTAAAGCCACCCCCGATGATCTGATTCTCATCTGTGGTAGCAACTTTACAGTGGCAGAGTTGCTCGCTTTTTTTCAAGGGGTTGAGGAGTGATCATTCTTGCTTTTTTGAATGGAAACCAAAGAAGTATTATTTAATGCATAAAATATGTTTTAGAATCGTTTGGAATTTGGAGAGAAACTTTATATTTGCAGACCAATAATCAAAATTGGGGCGCTTAGCTCAGTTGGTTCAGAGCATTTGGTTTACACCCAAAGGGTCGGGGGTTCGAATCCCTCAGCGCCCACTTCCCTTCAAAGAGACATCCACTCGATGTCTCTTTTTTTATTCCTTTAATCTAAAGGGCTTTAGCTTGACCTTTCTAAAAAAATAATCGGATCGAATCCCCTTTAAAATCCAATTTTAGGATATTAACATTTTTTTACCATTTCCTTCATGTAACTATTTGTCGCTTATGAAGTCTATTATATAAGTAGTTAGATTTGGTAAACCTGCCTCCAAAAAATCTTTCATTTTGATAGTTGCGAGTATTATTACATTTTGTTCAACCGGAGGCAGGTTTTTTTAAATTCTTATTTGTTCCCATTTAGAAATCGTATTTTTATATTTTTAAAAAAGATTTTTAAATCCTATGTTCAAAATCACAGATAAGATCGCTTTTTTCATCCTCATTGTTTTTTATTCCTCAACCTTGTTGATTGGATACTTTTTTCTCAAAGATGTACAGCGTTTTCACAACAATACTGAGCCAGAAAAGAAACTTCATCACGTAGTTTTGATTCAATACAAAGATGCTGTTCCTGATGAAAAGATGAATGAAATTACAGATGCGGCCTATGCGCTGCAGCAAATTCCAGGCGTTCATCAGTTACATTATGGGAATAATGTGTCACCCGAAGGATTAAATCGGGGCTATACGCACAGTTTAACCATGGATTTTTATCGTGCTGTAGATCGAGACAGTGTTTATTTGCCACATCCGACCCATCAAGCGTTCGTTTCCCTGTTTGTACCTTTTACAGCCTCCGTTTTGGTGTACGATTATTGGGATTAACCCTCGATAATAGACTGGATTTTTAGCACTTCCTCGGCTGCGAGTTCGGCATCAACAAGAATTCTTCCACTGTGTTCATCGGTGATGATCTTGTTGCGAGAAGCAATCTCCAATTGCACCTGAGGAGGAATGGTAAAGAAAGAACCTCCGGAAGCACCACGCTCAACAGGAACGATGGCTAATCCATTTTTCACATTGCTACGGATTCTTTTGTAAGCAATGATCAAACGCTCTTCAATCAATTTTTCAAACTCTTCCGATTTTTTCAAAAGGAGTTCCTCTTCTTTTTGGGTTTCTTTAAGAATGGCATCCAATTCTCCATTTTTTGCGGCAAGATGCGCAGATCGTTCTTCAAACTTTTCATTCAACGTATAAATAGCCTCTTGTTTTTGCTCAATACTTGCCTTAAATTCTTTGATGCGTTTTTCGGCCAATTGAATTTCCAACTCTTGAAATTCTTGTTCTTTCACAATGGAATTGTATTCTCTATTGTTTCGAACGTTTTTTAGCTTTTCTTCATATTTCTTGAGCAATTCTTTAGCTCCGTCAATGGTGTTTTTTTGCGCTGCAATCCCATTTTCATTTTCAGTGACCTCGTCTTTAAATTTTTGCAACTTGACGTTGAGTCCGGAAATTTCATTTTCCAAGTCTTCAACTTCTAGGGGAAGTTCACCTCTCAAATTACGAATTTCATCGATGCGTGAATCGATTAATTGCAGGTCATAGAGGGCTCTAAGCTTGTCTTCTACTAGGATTTCTTTTTTTTTGGCCATCGCTAAAAATAATTAACTGGGTTGCTATTGATGTTTGATAAAACGATTGCAAAATTAGGCATTTTTTTGCTAAGAAAATCATATATCAGATTTTTGGTGAATTGTTCACTTTCATAATGTCCAATATCCATTAAAATCAGCTGATTTTCGGCTTGAAAAAACTGATGATATTTTAAATCCGAAGTAATAAAAACATCTGCTTTTTGTTGTTTGGCAGCAGCAATAGCAAAGCTTCCGGAACCGCCCAGCACCGCCACTTTTTTGATCGGATCTTTTAAAAGTGTCGTATGCCGAATATGTGAACAGTTCAATTTCTTCTTTACACTTTCCATAAATGTTTTTGCATCCAGAATTTCAGGACAGTCACCAATCATTCCCATTCCCACATCAGGATCTATATTGTCTGTAGTAATGATCTCGTAGGCCACTGATTCATAGGGGTGGCTTTGGTGGAGTGCACGCAACAATGCTGCTTCCTGATGTGTTTTAAACACCATTTGAATTTGCACTTCCTGGACCTTGGTTTTTTCATGGGGCTTCCCAAGGGCGGGTTGGCTGACTGCATTGCCTTTAAATTGTCCAGTACCTACATGAGAAAAACTACACTCTTCATAATTTCCTATGCTTCCTCCTCCAGCATCATGTATGGCTTGAAGCACCGTTTCAAAGTGAGATTCGGGCACATAGGTTAGTAATTTTTTAATAGTGGACGTTTTAGGCATCAAAATCTGGGTTTTCAAAAGTCCCAATTGTGTTGCTATAACATCGCTGACCCCTTGCGGATGATTGTCCAAACGGGTGTGCATGGCAATGATGGCAATGTTATTTTGTATTGCTTTTATTACAACACGTTCCACATAATCTTTGCCCGTTATTTTTTTTAATCCTTCAAAAAGAATGGGATGAAAACTGACAATCGTATTGCATTTCTGTAGGATGGCTTCATCAACCACCGCTTCCAAACAGTCCAGACAGACGAGTATCCCGCTACAGCTTTGATCCGGATTACCCACTAAAAGACCCACATTGTCAAAATCTTCGGCATAGGAGGAAGGCGCCCATTCTTCTAAAATTGTAAGAACATTTTTTACTGTCATGTGAATCAGATTGAAAACAAATATAATATTTATCTTCATGGGCGTGAAAAACCTGAGATTCTTATTGTTTCCTTTTGCCGTGATCTACGGTGCTGTTATGAGGGCTCGAAATTTTCTGTTTGATAAAAGTTTCTTTACCTCACGGTCATCCACCCTTCCGAGTATTGGAGTAGGGAATTTATCCACAGGAGGGACGGGGAAATCGGTAGTGGTGAATTATTTAATTCAACATTTTAAAGAGCAGTATGCCGTCGCAGTACTCAGTCGCGGTTATGGGCGGAAAACCCGTGGATTGTTACTCGCCGATGAACGGTCTACAGCATTGACATTGGGTGACGAACCGTTTCAATTTTACAAAAAACACCCGGAAATAAAGGTTTTAGTAGCTGAAAAAAGAAGGGTGGGAATGAATTTTTTGGAACAACAAAAAAATCCCCCCCGTCTTGTTCTTTTGGACGATGTGATGCAACACCGATGGGTGCTTCCCCGTGTTTTGATCCTCACAACCGCCTATGACGCTCTGTATAGCAATGACCAAATAGTGCCTTGGGGAAACCTTAGGGAATCTAAAGCAGGGGCTCGAAGAGCAACCCTTATTTTGGTAACTAAATGCCCGCCCAATCTTAGTATTGATGCGCAAAAAAAGATTCAAAAACAATTGAAATTGGGAGTACATCAGCTGTTGTTTTTCACCCATATTGCCTATGCCCATCATTTAACAAATACACTAAAGAAAGTTCCTCTAATGGAATGGAAAAAATCCTCTTTTGTCTTAGTGACCGGAATTGCCCAACCAAAACCCTTACTTCAACATTTGGAAAGCTTGGGATTGCAGTTTAAGCATTTGGAATTTCCCGATCACCATAATTTTACAATGCGAGGAATTGAGCGGATTAAACAGGAAAGTGGCACAGCTCCCATAGTGACGACCGAAAAAGATTTTGGTCGTTTGATTCCATATTTTGATCCCGATAAAATATTTTATTTACCCATTGAATTGGCCTTCTCATCAAAAAGCGAGGAACAACAATTTCTTGATTTCGTTGAGGAAAAAGTCAATAAAGACTTATAACATATGCTTGTGTGCCTTGTAGGAAGAACGCACGAGTGGACCACTTTCTACATGAATAAAACCGAGGTCTCTACCAATGGCTTCATATTTTTTGAATTGATCCGGACTGATAAAATTTTGCACGGGCAGGTGGGTTTTGCTCGGCTGAAGATACTGACCAATGGTGACCACATCCACCTGCGCTTCTTTTAGATCATGCAGTGTTTGTATCACTTCAGATTCTTCTTCTCCGAGTCCCAGCATGATTCCAGACTTCGTTCTTCGCACCCCTTGCGCTTTTAAATATTCCAAAACTTCCAAACTAGTGTCATATTTGGCTTGTACGCGAACCTTGCGGGTAAGGCGTTTTACAGTTTCTACATTGTGTGACACCACTTCAGGAGCCGCTTCAACAATACGATCTATATTTCTTTTATTTCCCTGAAAATCGGGAATTAATGTTTCCATGGTTGTTCCGGGACTGATACGTCGAACCGCATTTACGGTTTCGGCCCAAATAATAGACCCCATGTCTTTTAAGTCATCCCGATCCACCGAAGTAATCACGGCATGTTTAATTTTCATTGTTTTGATGGAATTGGCTACTTTTTCGGGTTCGGCCCAATCCACTGCGCTGGGTCGCCCAGTTTGTACTCCACAGAACCCACAAGAACGGGTACAGATATTCCCCAATATCATAAAAGTAGCAGTGCCCTCTGCCCAACATTCGCCCATATTGGGGCAGCTTCCGGAGGTACAGATGGTGTTGAGTTTGTAACGATCCACCAAGCTTCGTAGTTCGGTGTATTTCTTACCAGTAGGTAATTTTACACGAATCCAATCGGGTTTTTTTTGGTGTTTCACTTCTTTAATCTCCATCGCCATTTTTTTTACAAAGATACAAACTCCTGCATTTTAAAGTTGCAAGATGTAAAAAAGCGTAAAGCCCGATAAAATGGTGATTCCGATCAGGCTGAGTATTTGAAGTCCTTTTTTGGGTCGGTGTTCTTTGGGCATGATGTCACTGGTGACCAAGCGATAATTTAAAAAAGCATACAGCGGACTTGTTAAAAAGGACAAGACGGTAGCGATTTGAACCAAAAGTCCCATTTCAGAAAGCAGAAAAAGGAAAATAAATCCTGTGCCCAACGCCAATATAATAATCCAAATCAAATACAAATGTTTGTTTTTACGATTGAATAACAGCTCAACTGAAATGGACATCGCTCTAGGGGAAGCATCGAGGGTAGTGATGGTGGTACTCAACATGGTTGTAAAAGCAGCCAAAGCAATGATGGTATAGGTGGATGCTCCCAAGTTGGAGGTGTAAAGTTGAATCAATTGTCCTGCAAAGGCATTGCCATTATTTGAAAACGTCATCCCACTATTGAACATCACCAAGGCCCCCAAGCCGAGGAAACAGAGTGCCAATACAACGGTAGCGATATAGCCGACATTAAAATCAAAAAGTCCTTCTTTTACGGTGATTAACTTTTTTTGGATCTTATTTTTTTCAACGGACCAAATGGAATGCATGATGGATACATCCAAGGGTGCGGGCATCCATCCCAAAAAGGCTATAAAAAAAAGGAGGGCGGAACTATCGGGAAATACTTGTTGCCAAGAAAGGGGATTGCCGGTTTTTCCATAAGCAATTGAAAAAGCAGCAACACTACTGAGTGCCAAAATCACCATCACTATTTTAATGATCCGATCGAGCATTTGATATTTTCCGATCAAAAGCAGCAGCATACTGCCGAGGGTGATGATTACTCCCCAGAGGGCTAAATTTTCGGTAATTCCAAAAAGTTGGGAAGCCAAGCCTGCGGTAACAATAGTCACGGCAGTTTGAATGGTAAACATGGAGGCTAAATTGAGGATGAAATAAATCCACAAATAACCTTTCCCCAATTTGTGATAGCCGTCGAGCAGGGTGGTGTTGGTCGCCAAAGCAAAGCGAGGGCCGTATTGAAAAAAAGGATATTTAAAAAGATTAATCAACAACAACGCCCAGACAAATCCCCAACCGAATTCTGCGCCTGCCCTGGTGGATTGCACCAAATGTGAAACACCAATGGCAGCCCCCGCAAATAATAAACCGGGGCCTAGTTTTGCAATACTGAATTTATTCATTTTTTATGCTTGAGGCTAACATCTTTTTAGCTCTAAATAATTTCACTTTTATCGTATTGACGGGTTGATCTAGAACCACCCCCATTTCTTTATAACTCATGCCCTCGAAATACCGCAAATTAAGAATATTTCGATATTCTTTTTTCAAATTTTGAATATGTAATAAAATACGATCCAAACTTTGATTCGAAATTAAATGTTCTTCGGGATTTAAGTTGGGGCTTGCCAATTCCAAATGTTCCGAATCATCTATGTTTTCCTCGAGTTCTTGTTGATTACTTTCTTTGCGATATCGATCGATTTGAGTGTTTTTGGCAATGGTAATTAACCAACCTTGAAAATTGTATTTTGAATTGTAAGAAACAATATTGTCAAAGGATTTGGCAAAGGTTTCAATGGCAATTTCTTCGGCAGTAGCTTCATTTTGAGTGCGTTGTAGTAAATAAGAAAACACGGCATCCCAATGTTTATTAAATAAATCATTGAACGCCTGTTGATCATGCGCAATTGCTCTACTGATCAATGCGTCCTCATCACTGTTTTTCATATCCTTCACAATTGAGTACTAAAATAATCAATTATTGATAGGATTCGGATTTTTGCATTCGGCTTCACTAGGAAGCTTACCACACATTCCACAGGGCTGATTGTCTTTGTTCAGAAAAGGGCTTTGACTCGCGCAAGTACCGGAAAATTCGCCGCCTTTTTTTGCCCAAATTTTTATGGCAATCCCTGCAAAAGCGAGAAAAAGAAGAATAAAGGTGATTAGAAAAAGTTCCATGCGGCAAAAATACGAAATAATCTTATTTTATTTTTTTTAATGCGGCCATCATTTTCGTAGGAAAAAGACTACAATTTAAAAAATCATGCACTTCCCGTTTATGCTTGATTTAAAACCAAAAATTACATCATTCTACCGTTAATGCTAATATAGTGATAGACAGCAGGAAGAATCATCATATTTGAGAAGTCAATCAGATAGGAAGATCTCAGATTGATACAGAAATGTCCAACTAAATTGTTTAATAATGTTAGATACTACCCCAACAAATCTCAATATTACTATAAACGCCAAAGAGTTGCATGTACTAAAATCTTTTGCGTTGGGTCTAAGCACCACAAAGATACAAGAGTTGTGCGAGATTTCAGAAACAGAATTTACTCGTATTTGTTCCAATCTATTTTCGAAATTACAAGTTCAAAATCCTTATGCTGCTGTTCGTATAGCCTATCATAAAAACATTCTAAGAGAAAAAGATTACACTTTAGAAAACGTAAAATCTTTGGCATTGGAGATGGCGCACAAACAAGTTGAAAAACTTTGTACCAGTTGTACAAATTCCAAAAAATTACTGTGGGTGGTTTATGATTTGTTGATGGATTTCCACACTGCAGTAGAATCAAACTTTTTGTCTAATCAAGTTTTTGTCTCAAAATAAAAATCCCACCGAAGCGGGATTTAAGAATTCATCTACGGCATTTAGCCTTATTGTGATAAGATTGAGCCCAAATATATAAAAAAAATAATACATGCCAAATTTACTTGGACTTTCACTAGACGTAAATACTATCGGTTGGGCACTGATTGATTCAGAGACACATCAGATTCAGGGAATCGGAACACGAGTATTCCCTATTGGTTGTGAAAATTTTGCCTCCGGAAAGAGAGAACTCTCCAAAAAAGCATTTAAGCGCTATAAAAAAACCAGTAGACTGCGTTATGAACGCGCCCGGAAAAGAAAAATCAAAGTCGTTGAAGTTTTGATTAAACACGGCATGTGTCCCTTGTCCAAGGAAGCTTTTGTAGAATGGAAAAAAACCAAAAGATTTCCAGTCGCTGAATTGCGTGAGTGGTTGCAAATGAATCCTTATAAGCTGAGAGAGCGTGCCGTAAAAGAAAAAATTACAAAACTTGAAATAGGAAGAATATTTTATCAAATTACCATACATCGGGGGTTTAAAATTTCAGATCGAAATAGTGGTTTTAAAGAAAACGCGATGTTTTCGGGTATGCCTAAAATAGATCGGTTGGGAATTTTACACACCGAAAAAAACACCAAAAATCAATCGTTGGGAACCTATTTATCAAAAATTCTTCCTGAAGAAAAGGCATCCTATTCTCAGCACAATGAACGCATTCGTAACCGGTTCTTGGCAAGGGAAATGTTTTTGGAGGAAACTCATCAGATTTGGAATTTTCAGAGTAATTTTCATCATGACTTACTTCCTGAGGTTCGTAATGAATTGATTGGAGATTCAGAAAATGATCCTCAAGAATTGGGTGCCGTTTTTTTCCAACGCCCTTTAAAATCCCAAAAATTTAGAGTTGGACGATGTGAGTTTGAGAAGAACAAAACCAAATGTTCCGTTTCCAGTTTAATTTATCAAGAAGTTTTGGCCTATCGATGGCTAAATTCCATCAAGATCAACGGAAATCCACTCGATCTTGAAGATCGCGAAAAAGTTTTGCGTTATTTTATGACCCATAGAAAATTTGACTTTTTTGCGATCCGTCAATTGTTGGGACATCATAATGTACAGTACAACAAGAAAGACAGCGATCTAATTGTAGGCTCTTTCATCAATTCCTTTTTGTCTAGTTCGCGTATTTCTGGAAGCCGTTGGTTTGATTTTGATGAAAAAATCAAGGAAGATATTTGGCATAGTTTATATTTTTTCGACCACGAAGAAAAGTTAAAAGAACATGCGCAAAGACAATGGGGATTGGACGATTATCAAGCGCAGGCTTTTGCTAAAATAAATTTGGACAAGCGTTATGCGCCCATTAGTAAAAAAGCAGCCAGAAACATCCTTTATTTCCTTAAAAGAGGAATTTCCTATGATCTTTCAGTAATTCTTGGGGGAGTAAAAAATAGTTTAGGTAAAAATTGGGAGACCATAGCAGCCAATGATATAGAATATATTATCAATCGTGTACTCACTTTATATAAAGAGAATAAGGTTTTTGACTTTATTCCTAAACTCCAAGAATTTTTGGAAGAAGAAATGCATTTCAATGCCTTTCAAATCAATAAACTCTATGGGCAAAGCATGCAAGCTTCTAAAGAAACGGTGAATTTATTTCCCGTAGGGAGCAGTGCGGATAAGGAAATTTATAATTTTAAAAACCCCTTATTAATCAATGCTCTGTTTCAGTGTCGAAAAGTAATCAATGAAATCATTAAAAAATTTGGTCCCATTGATGAAATCAAAGCGGAACTTAGTGCCGATCTGAAGGTCAATAAATACCAACGCTATTTGCACCGTTTGGATCATCGAAGAATGGAACGTCTTCGAAGAAAATATATCGAAGAGTTGGGTAAAAGAGCCGAAAATATCATACCCCTCAATCTGATCAAATTTTCATTATGGGAAGAATGTAAACAAACCTGCCCTTATACGGGAGCCTATATTCCTTTGGATATTTTATTTACCGATCAAGTAAGTGTGGTCTATATTCAGCCCTGGCAACTCTCATTCAATGATAGTATTTGGAACAAAACCCTTTGTATGCAGTCTTTTACACCCAATATTTTGGATGTTCCTCCTTATGATTATTTCAATGAGCATGATCCTGAAAACTGGGAAATGGTTGTAAAAAGAGCTGCGCGTCTTTTTTCAAATACCAAAGATTATCCCTCCAGTCATCGAAAGTTTAAACGCTTTATTAAAAAATATTCTCATCGAAATTTTATCAAACATCAGTTGGAAGATTTCAATGTGTTGAGCAAAGAAGTTACCGTTTATTTATCAAAAGTAGTATCCAAAGTGTCTGTAGGACCGGGGCATAGTACACCACATTTGATTGAAAAATGGCGGCTCAATCAACTTTTTGATTGGAAAACCGACAGCGAACAAATCATCGATTATCACTATGCGGCCGTTGTGGCTTATGTCAATGCCAATCGAAGAAAATCATATTTGGAAATACTTGCCCAACAAAACAAATATCAACCGCAATCTAAAAAAGCTTCTTTCCCGATTCCCTATCAAGGATTCAGAAACGATTTGGAATACAAAGTGAATTCTATATTGGTATCACATAAAATTGAAAGTAAATTGATTTCAAAGCGTATCCAGAAATCTGTAAAAAATGATCAAGTTTTCAATAATATTTGCGTTTCTGTAAGAGGTTCCTTACACAAAGAAAGTATCTATGGAAAGCGGAAAGCACCCAAAGGAGCACAAGAGAGTTATCACATTAGAAAACCCCTGCACACTTTCGAAACCCTTCATCAGATCAATAAAATTGTTGA
>ERZ887851.1079-NODE-1079-length-24737-cov-6.851552_pt1 | contig 24737 bp, 24 predicted proteins | sample MGYA00521100_ERZ887851 | MGnify/ENA primary metagenome ERZ887851 (study PRJEB32303, sample SAMEA104408602) | aquatic metagenome | biome: Brackish water; feature: Pelagic; material: water | place: Baltic Sea | collected 2014-06-06T16:11:00 | depth 11,444 m ... | reverse complement strand
GGTGGGGTCGGAAGATCCCGCTTTTAATTGTTTGGTGGGGATTTGCTTTGAAAGCGGGTGACACCTCCTAGGGGTAAGCAATGTGCAAATGATTCGGGTGATGGTTGCTTAACCGAAATTTCTTGGGTATGTCTTTGGGTATGTAAAAATAAAAAGCGCCCCGAGAGACGCTTAATTATTGATGGTTTGGCGGAGGCGCAGGGATTCGAACCCTGGATGCAGTTTAAGCCACATACTCCCTTAGCAGGGGAGCCCCTTCAGCCACTCGGGCACGCCTCCGGAACCAACTTTTACAACGAAGCGAAGTTTATCACGTCACACTCGCTCGTTGGGCGAGCGAGTGTTTAGACGTTGGTCTTTGTCAGTAGTTATTGCGCTTCTGGCTTTGTTTCCAAGTCAAAAGCCTTGTGTAACGCCCGCACGGCAAGTTCTAGGTACTTGTCTTGAATAAGCACGGATGTCTTGATTTCACTGGTGCTAATCATCTGGATATTGATGTTTTCATCGGCGAGCGTTTTGAACATCAAACTCGCAATACCCGCATGCGAGCGCATGCCAATGCCCACGATCGATACTTTTGCAACATTCTCATCAGGGATCATCTGGCGTGCGCCAACCGCTGGCACAATGTCGGTTTCCATGATCTGCACAACTTTTTGAAAGTCGTTGCGATGCACCGTAAACGAAAAGTCGGTCGTGCCATCAACGGATTGGTTCTGGACGATCATGTCGATGTCAATATTGGCGTCGGCTACTTTGCCTAAGATGGCGTAAGCAACACCGGGCTTATCGGGCACACCCAACAACATAATTTTGGCTTCATCGCGCGTAAAAGCGATACCTGAAACAACAGCGGCTTCCATTTGGGCATCTTCCTCAAAAGTAATCAGCGTGCCTGAGCGCATTTCTTGCTCAAGCGGCATATCGGGTGGTGTCAGTGATGACAAGACTCTGAGCGGCACACGGTATTTACCGGCAAACTCAACCGAACGGATTTGCAGCACTTTGGAACCCAGAGAAGCCATTTCAAGCATCTCCTCGAACGAAATCACATTCATGCGCCGAGCCGTGGGCACCACTCGAGGATCAGTCGTGTAAACGCCATCAACATCGGTATATATCAAACACTCATCGGCCTTAATGGCCGCAGCAATCGCCACCGCAGAAGTATCAGATCCACCTCGGCCGAGCGTGGTGATGTTGCCGCCGGGATCAACCCCTTGGAAACCTGTGACAATAACCACTCTTCCCAAATCGAGCTCAGCCAGAATTCTTTTGTCATCAATGGCGGTGATTCTGGCCTTGGTGTGCGCCGAGTCGGTTTGCACCGGCACTTGCCAGCCTGCATAGCTGCGGGCATTGATGCCTTCGGCCTGCAAAGCCAATGCCAACAAACCACTCGAAGCTTGCTCGCCAGTCGCTGCGATGACATCGAGTTCACGTCCATCAGGCACGGCCGTTATTTCGCGAGCCAGGCCCAATAAGCGATTGGTTTCACCCGACATCGCGGAAGGCACAACCACCACTTGATGACCGGCCGCGTGCCATTTGGCGACCCGTTTGGCCACATTACGAATGCGTTCGGTACTACCCATCGAGGTACCACCGTATTTGTGAACAATTAATGCCATGACAAACCTTAAAGGCGACCGACACGTGACATGTCCTATCGCAAATCAATGGGGAAACAAATCGAGCACCAACATATTTTTGGTGCCAGTGTAGTAACTGGAATGTTAGATTTTAGCGTGAAGTTCGATCCGGCCGCGAACGCAGTAAATGACTGACGCCCCGTGCTGCCATTGCAGGGCTCGATCATGCCCCAAGGCATGGAGTTGCCGCAAATCGTTTTGGTTTAGATGAGGATTCGGTCTGCAACCAAACTTGCCTCAGCCTGCATGAAATTCACCAAGCTTGCGAGTTCTGTCTTAGTGAGTCTATTCTGCATGTGAGCCGTCACGATCGTATGGGTAATTTGACGCCTATGATTCAAAACCGGGACGGCAACAATCGTGACACCATTAATGTAGACACCGTCATCCAAACTGTAGCCCCGCTCTCGAGCCAGCAACACCTCTTGCTTCCACGTTTCAAAATTAACCGGCCTTTGCCAGCGCACGCCGGCAAATCGTAGGGCTAAAGTGTCCCAGTCCTGACCACCCAAGGCCGCCACTAACCGTCCTGTCGCACTAACCAGTGAAGGAAACCGACTGCCCACGTCAACATAAAGGCGGAACGGCTGTTGCGATTTAGATAAGGCGAGGACCACCATGTGCTCAGCATCTGCAACATCGACGCCAATAGCCGTGACATTCCAAGTATCTGCAATTCGATCAAGAGAGGCCTGAACAGCGCTAACAAAATTATTCCCCTGCACCACTGAACGAGCGAGCGGCAGCAAACCAACATCGAGTCCATAAAGTTTAGTTTGACCGTCAACAGACACCAGCCTCTCATGGACTAGTGCACGCAAAATGTGCAGGCATGTGCTTGGAACCATATCTAATGTCTGGGCGATCGCATTCACACCCATGGGGCGTTGCGAACGCCCGAGTAACCGCAGAATGGCCACGGCGCGGGTAACCGCAGGCACTGCACGTATTCTTACACCACGTTGCGGCAGAGGCCCATCATTCAGGGAGTTTTTTGGCATGGCGAACCCAGTCTTTTGATGGTCAAGGTTGTGTCTATATTTTCAATTAATTTTGTATATATACAATTATAAATCTTATTTGACAACACTAAAGGTACCCGATACATTGAAAGGATAGGAGACTAAGGAATGACTCTGCTCACCTCGTACACGAGTTACGCTGATGCGCTGGCGCACTTTACGCCAGAGAAGCTTTGGGATTTGTTTGCTGGTGAGCGCGACCGACTCAACATTGCTCACGAGTGTGTCGATCGTCATGCCGTGGACTCGCAGCGTCCGGCTGTTGTTATTGTGCGATTAGGAGCGCCCGATCAAGTTCTGACTTATCGCGAGATCGCTCGCGACTCATCGCGGTTTGCGAACTGGCTCATCAAGCAAGGTATTACAAAAGGCGATCGCGTCGCTATCATGCTTGAGCCCAATCGCGCTTTTTATGCGGCACTATTTGGGGCCATCAAGGCAGGTGCCGTTGCAGTGCCATTATTTACGTTATTTGGTCCTGATGGTGTCAAGCTAAGGGTCGGAGACTGCCAGCCAAAGTTTATCGTGACCAACAGCGAAAAACTCGATGCTGTCGTTGACGTTCAAGACGTTAAAGTGGTCATCGCCGATGACGATTTCTTTAATGACCTCGATAACTACTCAGATACATTCACGCCAAACACGAATAGCCGTGACATGGCGATTTATCAGTACACCTCAGGCACAACGCGTGAGTTACCCGAGGCGGTCAAACACACGCACCGATCGATTGTCACGCTCATGGTCTCGGCTTTATATGGCACGGGCCTAAGGCCTGGCGACAAGTTTTTTTGTCCATCGTCGCCTGCTTGGGGTCATGGTTTGTGGCATGGAACGTTGGCACCCATGGCTCTTGGGCTCACCATTGGCACTTTTGCAGGGCGGTTTAACGCTGAAGCTTTGTTGGATGCCCTAGCGCGTCACCGCTTTACTAATATGTCCGCAGCCGCAACGCACTATCGGATGATGAAAGTTGTTACTGATCATCAGTCGAAGCGTTACGCGATTGAAAAGCTCTCTTTCACTGGCGAACCCATGGATCAGAGCACCGAAGCGTTTGTGTGCCAGACCTTTAAGACGCCCGCATGCAGTATGTACGGAACCACTGAAATTGGCGTGATTTTGGTTAGTTATCCGGGAGCCTCTGATTTTGATGTTCGTCCTGGATCGTTGGGCAAACCCATCCCTGGCGCTGAAGTTCGCATTGTCGACGCGCTTGACCGTCAGTGCCCGCCCAACATAATTGGCGAAATTAAAGTGTTTCGGAAGGGAGAATGGATTGCAACCAAGGACCTCGGTCACACCGATGACAGTGGCTATTTCTTCCATAGAGGGCGAGCCGATGATGTCATCATTTCAGCTGGCTGGACAATGAGCGCGGTTGAAATTGAAAATGCGATTCTCAAACACAAGGACGTTCTTGAAGCAGCAGCCATTGGCGTGCCTGACAGCCAGCGCGGTCAAATCGTGCGAGCTTATGTTGTTTCTGATCGCCCAGGAACAGAAAAATTCATCGATGAAATTCAGCAATTGGTCCGAACTGGGCTCAGTCAGCACGAATATCCGCGTCAGGTGGCGTTTGTCGGCGAACTGCCTAAAACACCTGCAGGTAAGATTAATCGAAAAAAACTGCGCGAGGCAGATTTGATTCGAACCAACCAAATTTAAATCCAATAACGAACAAAAAGAGAGAGGGGCTAAATGTCACAGTTAACAGAGGGAAAATTTGCGAAAATCACAGACCAAGGCTTGGAAGACCTGCACCGCCGAATCGGCGTGAAGATTGGTCATTCCGTCGAGCCTTGGTGCTACGAAGCAACGCGGGACAATATTCGCCATTACGCGCATGGCATTGGGGATGATAATCCATTGTGGTGTGATCCCTCTTATGCTAAGCAAACCCGTTATGGCGATGTGATTGCTTTGCCCAGTTTTCTGTATGCGACCAACCGGATTGTTTCAGGGTATGTGGGCGGGCTGTCTGGCGTGCATGCCATGTGGTCAGGAGCAGACTGGACGTTTCATGGCACCATTGCCCGTAACGAAGAGATACACACAGAAGCACACCTTAAGGACTTGATCGAGCACCAAACAAGATTTGCTGGTCGGGCCATTCAACAGATTTATCACGTTGACTTCTTTAATCGTCAGGGTGATCGTATTGCTCAAGCCGATAGCTGGTGCTTTAGAACCGAACGCGACCAAGCGCGTGAAAAAGGCACCAAATACGCCCACGTTCGTGAGCGCGAACCACGCAAATACACCGAGCAAGAACTCGAGAAGGCCTACGCTTTATACGCCCAAGAAGAGGTACGTGGCGCCACAACGCGGTACTGGGATGATGTAACGGAGGGCGAGACCCTGCCCACAATGTTCAAGGGGCCCATGACGGTCACAGGCTTCATCGCCTATGCCCAAGGCTGGGGTGGCTTGTATATCCGAGCAAATAAGCTGGCTTGGAAGCTCATTGATGCACATAAGGGTGTTGGTATCAAAAACCGCTTCGGAATACCAGATGTTCCCGAGCGTGTGCACTGGGAAGAAGAGTTCGCTCTTGAGGTTGGCGCACCAGGTGCCTACGATTATGGCCCAGAGCGCAGCTCATGGCTCATGCATCATTTAACAAACTGGATGGGTGATGATGGGCAACTGCGTACTGCCAACTGTCAGATTCGCCGACACAACCCGGCGGGCGATATGGTTTTCATTGATGGTGTTGTTAAACGAAAGTTCATTGAAGACGGCCAAGCGCTGGTAGAAATAGAACAAAAGGCTCACAACCAAGATGGTGAGTTGTCCGCGCTGGGTACCGGTGTTGTTCAGCTGCCAAAGCGTGCTTGAACACGACGTTTCCTGTCAGGGAGAGTCACATGAATAGCCAAACAACCCCAATGAGTTCTGACGTTTGGATGAACACTAGCAATAACACCGGCGCCTTAGCGGGTATGCGGGTAGTGGATCTATCACGCGTGTTGGCTGGGCCATTGTGTACTCAGATACTGGCTGATCACGGCGCCGATGTGATTAAGGTTGAGCCACCCAGTGGCGATGAAACGCGGGCACTTGGGCCACCGTTCTATGAAGACGGTCAGGCCGCTTATTTTTCTGCATTGAACCGCGGCAAGAGGTCAATTAAGCTTGATTTCACAACCCAAAAGGACCGAGCAGTCTTGCTCGAACTTCTTGAAGGTGCTGACATTCTGGTTGAGAATTTTTTACCAGGCACCATGAAAAAGTGGGGGCTTGATTTCGAGGAAACACTGACAAGTCGTTACCCGCGATTGATTTATTGTGATGTGACAGGTTTCGGTGAGGACGGCCCACTCGGAGGATTACCGGGCTACGATGCTGTGTTGCAGGCCATCTGTGGTGTGATGAGTGTTAATGGCGACACCAAAAGTGGCCCCACACGCGTTGGCATTCCTGTTGTCGATCACTTGACGGGTTACACGGCCTTGGTCGGTATTTTGATGGCTGTTATTGTTCGTCAAAGAACAGGTCGGGGTCAGCGAGTGTCTGCCACCTTGTTTGACACGGCCTTGACGCTTTTGCTACCACACGCCACAAATTATTTTTGCTCTGGCAAAACCCCTGGGTTGCTTGGTAGCGCTCATCCCAATATCTCGCCTTATGACAAATTCGAAACACAAGATGGTTTCATATTTTTGGGTGTCGTTAACGATGCTCAGTTCAGACGATTATGTAAGACGATAGGCCGTGAGGATCTACTCGGTAATCCACTCTATGCCGATAACGCAATGCGCATCAAGAACCGGGATTCATTGAAAATAGAGATTGAAGCAACGTTTAAAACAAACACCAAACAAGTACTGTGCGAGCAGTTAATGCGCGCCGGTGTTGCTGCTGGCGCCGTAAACACCGTTCAAGAGGCGCTCGCCCAGGCACATACGTTGCATCGAAAGATGATCATCGAGCGCGAGGGGTATAAAGGTCTAGGTATTCCTGTCCGGCTTTCTGAAACCATGCCGTCTGCTGGTGTAACGCCTCCGACGCTTGATTCGCACGGTGAGCAAATCCGAAAAAGCATCCATGAAAAACACTCAGGATCTGGTTAAGCTGAGGCCCACGTTCGGCCTAAGTTAAATCTGGTGGTTTGATCAGGTTAATGACGATTAGTCGTCACACGCCTGATTCAACTCCTCTATCCCAAGCGCTTTGTAACACTGAGAAGCACCACTGAGATCCCAAGGCATCTGGCCATTGGCAATCATTTGGGCAAGTTCATTTTCTTTATTCATGCGCGTCAGTGCGAGCTCAACTACTGCAGGCGCTCGGTTTTTATCGATGCAAATGACGCCGTCCCCGTCGGCCATGATGAGATCCCCAGGATTAACCAACACCCCATCGCAGACAATTGGCGCATTCACAGTGCCGTGACCTTGCTTATCGGGGTGCCTTGGGCTGACGTGAGTCGACCATGCTGCCGAGCCAATTTCACGAAGCATATCTGTGTCACGAATGGATCCATGAATAACAACGCCGGCGAGTCCTTTTTTTAACGCGTAACGCGCAGCAACATCGCCCCATTGGGCGCCAGACGTTTCATTCGGACATGTTACGACAACACATCACCTGCTTGCGCAAGGGAAAGGCTGCGATGCATCATGAGATTATCAGCGGCCGCAGACTGAGCCGTCACTGCTGGCCCTGCAATCTTGGTGTTTGATTGGTTTGGACGCATGCGGGAGGACATCAGTCCGCTCCCCCCCAGAATATAGTAAGCCTCATGCAGGTCTGATACTGACGCTTGTAGCGCCTTGGCACAAAGTGCTGAATCAACACGGTTGACTTTCAGATAAACAGTTGACTTTGACAAGATACTTCCCTTTGTGACACTGGTTTATTGGGGTGTGCAATAGGCTTGCGGTGAGAGCCGAAAGGTCGTGCGCTTCATCAGACGTGGCTGATCGAGGCGCATCTCGTCTCGCCGGTGCATGGTGCAGCCATTATCCCAAAGCATCAAATCACCGTTGTGAACCTTGTGGCGGTAAGAAAACTCCTTGCGACCACCAGCTTCAAACAGAATAGGCAAAATCCGATCGTTTTCTTCTTTTGAAAACCCCTCTATCTGTACCAGGGTTGTTGGATCTGCGTAAATGGCTTTGCGGCCAGTCACTGGATGGATCAACACGACTGGGTGAAAAACCTCTGGCAGTTGCTTCATCTTCGTGGCTTGCTCAGAGGTCTTATCAGACAACTCCTTGGGGTTGAAAATCTCAAGCCGTTTGGCGTAGCTGAAACGACCCGTTTTTCCTTCAATTAGGCCTTTAACATCGTCTGGTAGCGCCTCAAAGGCTGCATATTGATTTGCCCAGTAGATGTCACCACCGCCTTTGGGTACTTCTAGTCCGTACAGCGCAGCGCCGGTGGCAGGGCTGGGTAAGTAAGTTTGATCCGAATGCCACTGTACGTCGTCACCACCCGCAAACCCCCCGAGAAAGCTCCCATCGGCATAGCGCAAGGTACTGAAGTAGATGACCTCCTGATGATAAGGCGACATGATGTCTTTGCGAGGAATTGCTTCACATTGCCCAAAGGCATTGCAAAACTCTATCTGCTCTTGTTCCTCAAGCATCTGCTTTCTAAAAATAATCACCGGGTAATCACGCCACAGCGCCTTGAGCTCATCCATCGCCGCAGGGTCATGCAGTAAATCAGAAACTTGCCCCTTGACCTCGGCGACAAAATTACGAATAAGGGATGTATGTTCTAGCTTGCTCATTTTGCTTTCTCGAGTGGTTTGTGGGTCTTAATGGTCTAGCGATTAGTTAATCTTCATACCGGCTTTCTGAACAACTTTTGCGGTTTGGTCAAATTCCGACTTGACAAATGCTTGCAGCTGGTCAGCAGACATCCATTCGGCTTTTTCGAAACCAAACTTGTTAATGGCGATCAAGGTTTCTGGTCTTTCCATGATCGTCTTCATGGCTGCACGAAGTTTATCCACAATGGGCTGAGGCGTCCCTTTGATTGCGTAAAGAACGTTCCAAGCGGTCACAGAAAAGCCTGGGTAACCTTGCTCAGCCACAGACTTCACACCGGGCACAGAAGCCACACCCTTCGGTGAGGTCACAGCGATTGGTGTGAGCTTTCCAAAATGTTTTCTTGATGCCGCTAATGTGTCGATCAAAATTGGCACTTGGTTACCCAAGACAGCGGTTTGGGCATCAGCGGCACCCTTGTATCGAATCACTCTAAAAGGCGCGCCTTTCTCTTTTAGAAGCTCAAGAACCATCTGAGCGGTTACGCTTGGAATGGCGACATCAATTTCTTTGTTCTGTGCCTTAGCCCAAGCCATCAATTCAGGAATTGTTTTAACGCCTGTTGACGGATTAACCGAAATTGCCATTGGAATGACAATAGTAGCCGCGATTGGAATAAAGTCTTCAAGCGCGTTAAATCCCGGTTGAGAGAACAGAGAAGGATTCATTGCGTGGGTGCCCGAGGCACCCATCAAAATCGTGTAACCATCGGGTGTGGCGCGGGCAGCAAAAGCAGTGCCAATGTTTCCTGATGCGCCAGCCTTGTTATCCACCATAACCGGCTGACCCAAAGCTTTCGACAATTGTTCGGCCATGTAGCGGGCATTGATGTCAGTCCCTTGACCCGCAGGATAGGCAACCACCATTTTGATGGGTCGATTGGGATATTCGGCTTGAGCAACCGCCCCACCCATCGTGAGGGCTGCACACAGCGCGATTGCTGTACTTTTGAGGACTCGATTGATTGTTTTAATTTATACGTCTCCTTAGTAATTTGTCATTTTAACGACATCATGGTTGTGGTATTAACTGACCTAAAATTTCGATTCAATGACCCCTTGTTCAGGCAAGAGGTAATGGTGCGACAGATCCTCAAAGGCTGTGACACCGATCTGTGCCATGACAGCATCGACCTCACGTCTGATTAGACCCAAGGCGTGTTCCGCACCCGCTTGACCAGCGGCGGCTACAGCATACAAGGTGGGACGCCCAAAGAATCCTGCCTGAGCACCCAGGCAGCGCCCAATGACAAGGTCTGATCCTCGTCGGATACCGCTGTCTAACATCACCGTCATTCTGTGACCGACAGCGCTTGCGATCAAAGGCAACATTCTGACGGGAGAAGGTGCTGAGTCAAGTTGACGCCCACCGTGATTGGATACGATGACGCCGTCTATACCGTGATCAGCGGCTTGCGTGGCGTCATCAGGGTGCAAGATTCCCTTTACGATTAACGGTTTTTTCCAAGTTTCACGAATCCTCGCCAGCAAATCCCACGTGGTTCTGGGTGCGGGGGTCAAAGTACCGTATAAATCAGCCACATCATCAGCACTCGCGCCATCAGGGGCATAGGGCTGCCAGTTTTTGAGCATGGGTAATCCACCAACCTGCAAGTAGCGAAACAACCAAGCGGGGTGGGTGATCGCATCAAGCACAACAGAGCGTGTTAGGCGAAATGGACGAGAAAACCCGTTGCGCCGATTTCTCTCTCGGTTGGCATTCACCGGCACGTCAACAGTGAGGACAAGTGCCTTAACCCCAGAGTCAATTGCTCGTTTGACCAAGTCACTATTAATCCGCTGATCAGAAGTCGCGTACATCTGAAACCAGACGTTATGTGGAGCAATCTTGACCGCATCTTCAAGCGCAAGGTTACTGGCACTTGAAAGCAAGTAGGGCACATTGAGTGCTTTGGCCGCGCTGGCGAGCATGGCATCGGCGCCAAGCCGAAAGAGCCCTCCCATTCCGGTGGGTGATATCCCAATTGGGCTGTCATAGCGCGAGCCAAACAAGTCGACTGACTGAGACCTCTGGGCGACATTTAAGAGGTAGCGCGGCAGTAGTTGGTAGGACTGAAATGCTTTTCGGTTTCGAAGCAGGCAAAGATCATCATCAGAGCCACCATCAATAAAGTCGAACGCTATCCTCGGCAGCTTTCGTTTGGCCAGCTGCCGAAAGTCATCTAGGTTGATAACCTCTTTTAGATCCATAAAGACCAAATGTCTCCGTTTTTTTTATAAGTTCTTAAAAGGCTTTGCGTTGATTTACATTTCACAAAATCCTATCAGCTTTTATTCCTTAGGCTGAGAATAAAATTGTACTGATACAAAAAGTTAAAAACATGATGTGGCGAGGTAGTGCAGACCTGCAGGGGACAGTAAATCGAGAAATAACTTAGCCAACCACGCCACGAACCTGACCGCCGAGCAGACTATACGACTTTAGCGTGAAGTTCGATCCGCCCGCGGACGCAGTAAATGACTGACGCCCCGTGTTGCCATTGCAAGGCACGATCATGCCCCAGGGCATGAAGTTGCCGCAATTGACGCATCAAATCACCCAGCCTGGCTTGCGTGGGCATTGGCACACCCGCTTGCGCGAGCCACGTGCGAAAAACAAGCGCCTGTTGCGCCTGACTCAAGCCGCGCCAGGACAACAAATCAATGGCACAAATTTTTTCACCTGGAACTGTTGGTGCAACCACGGTTTGCAACAAATGCTGACCAAACTCAGTCAGCAGCTGCTCAGCCTCAACCGCTTGCTGAGCGTGTCGCGATAACGTGCGGTGCCAATTCGGCCAACGTCCGCTTAAGGCCGGTATTACCCGCTCACGCAAAGCCCCACGTCCGAGCGCCTCATCTCGATTGCTCGGATCATCAACCGGCTGCCAGCCTGTTAATGCCGAATAGGCAGCCACACATGCCAAAATTCGCTCGCGCTCGATAGCCAACCATGGTCTTAGCAACAACACATCACCCTGCGGCGTTACCGACTTCATCGCCCCCAAGCCCGTTACCCCAGCACCGCGTAAAAGTCGCAACAATACGGTTTCGGCTTGGTCTTGCATGTGATGCGCCATCATCAAAGCCTGAATGCCTTGGGCTTGACTCATCTCTCGTAAGGCAGCGTGCCGCGCCTGGCGAGCCGCCGCCTCGATACCCAATCCTGAATTGAGATCGACCATAACTTTTTGCGTGGTTAAGGTCAAACCAAGGTGTTGTGCCAAATCAGCCGCTGACGCCATCCATTGGTCAGCCAGCGGGTGCAAGCCATGATGCACATGAAAAAGGTATAGATCGAGATGGTTTTGCTTGGCCAGTTTGGCGCAACAAATGGCCAATGCTGCTGAATCCGGACCGCCGCTTAACCCCACGGCAATGCGATCAATCCCAGGCTGCGAAATCAAGCAACCTTCGATGGCCGCAGCCAACAGCCTAGGCGGCTCAAATTGGGTCAACAGTTGACTATCCCTTGGCTTCCTGGAACTCGCCATACGCCAACAGCCGCTTGAGTCGATGCTCGACCAATTCTTCGGCACTAAGGCCCGTCAGTTGCCTCAGGGCATCACTCAAAGCGCGTCGCAACAAACGAGCCATCACACGCGGATCGCGGTGGGCACCACCCACCGGTTCGTTGACAACCCGATCAATTAGTCCCAAATCCTTTAATCGATCCGCTGTGATGGCAAGGGCCTGAGCGGCATCTGGCGCTTTGTCTTGACTTCGCCATAGAATCGACGCGCAACCTTCGGGCGAAATCACAGAGTAAGTCGCGTACTGAAGCATCAAAACAGTATTGGCCACAGCAATCGCCAAAGCCCCGCCTGATCCACCCTCGCCTATGATCGTCGTGATGATGGGCACTTTCAGCTCGGCCATGGAAAAAATATTTCGACCGATCGCTTCAGATTGCCCCCGCTCCTCTGCCCCAATGCCAGGGTAAGCACCTGGGGTATCCACAAACGTAAACACAGGCAAACGAAATTTCTCAGCCAAACGCATCAATCTTAGGGCTTTGCGATAACCCTCTGGCCTGGGCATACCAAAGTTACGAAGCGTGCGCTCTTTGGTATCACGTCCCTTTTGATGACCCAAAATCATACAAGGCTGACCGTTGAATCGCGCCAAGCCGCCAACGATTGATTGGTCATCGGCATACATTCGATCGCCATGAAGTTCGTGAAAGTCGGTAAATATTTCCCTGACATAGTCCATCGTGTATGGACGCTGAGGATGGCGGGCAACCAATGCCGTTTGCCAAGCACTTAACTTTCCATAGATGTCTTTGGCAAGTGTCTGGCTCTTTTGCTGCAGGCGACTGATTTCCTCTGAAATGTCAACGGCAGAGTCGGCCTGCACAAAGCGAAGCTGCTCTATCTTGCTTTCTAATTCGGCAAGTGGCTGTTCGAATTCGAGAAAAGTGTTGCGCATCTCGTTATTATCATCCTTGCAATGAACGCTGAAATCAATGCTTAGTTTACCGCTTTAGTAGGCAACCGGCGCGGGATCCAAACTACGCCACAAGTACCAGGTCGCCACCGTTCGCCAAGGCTCCCAAGCTTGTGCCACTTCTCGCGCCTCAAAACGCGACACAGGCTCCCCACTGTAATAGAGCAATGAAATGGCTTTGAGCAAACCCGCATCATCAAGCGGCAATACATCCGGGCGCTGTAGGTTAAAGATCAAAAACATTTCGGCAGTCCAGCGCCCGATGCCTCGGATAGCACTTAACTCTTTAATAACGGCCTCATCTTCCATGCTGGCCCAACGCTGAGGGTGTACCAAACGATCCTTGAAGTGGCCAGCCAAATCCAAAATGTACTCAGCTTTTCTTTGTGATAAGCCGGACTCTCGCAAAGCAGGTAAACCGACTCGAATCACACCCCCTGGGGTTAGACGCCGCCCGCAGCGCGTCAACACCCGTTGCCAGACCGATTCGGCGGCTTTCACGGAAATCTGCTGCCCCACAATCGAGCGTGCCAGCGTGACAAACGGATTACCCCGCGACTCCAGCCAAATCTCTGGAAAGGCGGGAATCAGACGGCGCATGATGCGATCACGGCGCATCAATTGAGCGCTCGCCGCATCCCAGTATTGCGGCTTACCGTTGGGTGCATCAACAGACTGAACGGTTGTGATCATCACTAGCCCCTGCGCCATTCGGTCACGCCACCCGGCTTATCATCAAGCAACACGCCTGAATCCGTTAGCTGATCCCTGATTCGGTCAGCCGTCGCGAAATCTCGAGCGAGCTTGGCCGCTTTGCGTTCAGCAATCAACTGATCAACCGCCTCATTATCCAAAACGACAACCGCTTCAACAACCGTTTGTTGCTCATCGAGCAGCGATTGAGCCGCAGCCGCGGCCTCGAACGCACGCTTGGTGTATCGAGTAGCGACTTTAAAGTACTCGCTGGGCACTTGTTGCAACAACCCCATCATCTCGCCCAAGACTCGCATCAAAGCACTGGCCTTAGTGTCTTGATCACGATTGGCCGATGACGCCAACTCAAACAGCACTGAAATCGCACCTGCGGTATTGAAGTCGTCATCCATCGCCTGTTTAAAATCTGCGGGTGCGCCTTTCGTCCAATCGATGCTCGATTCATCAAAGTTCAAGGCCGGTGGCACCGCTTGCAACGTCTGATACAACCGGTCAAGTGCACTTTGAGCGTCAGCCAAATTGTCCGGTGCATAGTTTTGGATGCTACGGTAATGGTTGCGAATAATAAAAAACCGCAGCATCTCGGCTTCGCGAGGGTTGGCTTGGTATGGCACCTGATCGTCAGTCGCGTCAGCGCAAACGGTTTGTCGTATGGTCATGAAATTGCCCAAAGACTTGGACATTTTTTCAGCATCAACCATCAGCGGGCCACAATGCATCCAAGTGTTGGCCAGCGTGCCACCGAAAGCACCTTCTGTTTGTGCAATTTCGTTTTCATGATGCGGAAACTTTAGATCCGGACCACCACCATGGATGTCCAGTGGCAACCCGAGCACTGAACGGCTCATCGCCGAGCACTCGATGTGCCAGCCTGGACGACCCTGCCCAAAAGGCGAGGACCATTTCGACTCTTCTGGCTCATCGGCCTTGGCCGACTTCCAAAGCACAAAGTCCAATGGGTCGCGCTTGGCGCTCGAAACGGCCACGCGCTCACCAGAGCGCAATTGATCAAGGGTCTTGCCAGACAATTTGCCGTAACCCGGGAAACTGCGTACTGAAAAATTAACGTCGCCATCATCGGCTTGATAAGCAAAGCCGCGGGTTTGCAGCTGCTCGATAATGTCAAGCATTTGTGGCACAAAAGCGGTGGCTCGTGGCTGATCATCGGGCGACTGCACGTTTAAGACGCGCTCATCAGCGTGCATCGCATCGATAAAAAAGGCCGTGACCTCAGATAACCTTTGACCTGTTTGAACCGCCCGCCTGATGATCTTGTCGTCAATGTCGGTGATGTTTCGCACGTACTGGACGTCATAACCACTGATACGCAGCCAGCGCTGAATAACATCAAAACTGACCAGCATCCGCGCATGCCCCAAATGGCAAAAGTCATACACCGTCATACCACACACGTAAAGGCGCACTTGACCCTCACGCACCGGCTTAAAAGGACGCTTTTGGCGCGACAAAGAATCGTAAATCTGGAGCATTGGCTAATTTTGGAACGTAAAGGTCAGTTGGTGGCAACGCATGACTGGCTGGCTTTTGGTCAAAGCGTGGCTACAATGTATGAAATCAGTATAACAACGCAGAGCGATCCGATTGAATCGAGTTCATTTATGCACCGTGGTGCTACTTAGCGCACTGGTATTTCCAATGACCAGTGTCTGGAGTCAAAGCACCAGCGCCAATGCTGCCAACGAGCCCACGCCCAACCGCGGGTGGGAGGGTTTGGCTCGTGTGCTTGACAAGGTCACGCCATCTGTTGACACTTTAGACCCGCCTTCAGGCACTGAAATTAACAATCGTATCTCAGGACTCCTGAACAGTAACCAAACGCAAAAAGCCCTTGATGAGATAACCGAACGAGAGGCGCGGCTCGCTAACACCGGTGCGCCTGGTACAGACGTGCAATTGATGTTTCTAAAGGCACGGGCCTTGGCTCAGCTTGGCCAATTCAACGCGGCGCGATCGGTCTACAACGAAATGACTGTTCGGTTTCCAGAGCTCGCCGAGCCATGGAACAACCTTGGCGTGCTTTACACCACCCAAGGCGCACTGGATTTGGCGCGGCAAGCATTCGAAACAGCAGTAATGAACAATCCTGCCTACCCCGCAGCCAGAAGTAACCTGGCTGATCTGCAGCTGTTACTGGCGCTACGCCAATACCAGGACGCCGCCAAACTTGGGTCTGCCAAGGATCGGCAACGTGCGCAGGATCTAGAGGCCTTTATTGGGAGTCTGAATTAATCATGTCGTCACTTCACTCTATTTTTAACCGTTCCTTGGCTACGCTGTTTGTCATGACAGCTGCCATCGTCATGGTCACCCCAACAGGGGCACAGACCGCTTCACAACCTAACATAGGCAACCCATCCATGAGCACATCCCCTCGCGTCAAACTCACCACCTCAGCCGGCGATATCGTGATCGAACTTGACGGCGTGAACGCACCCAAAACCACTGAAAACTTTCTCGCTTACACGCGTGACGGTTTTTATGACAACACCATTTTTCATCGCGTGATTGACGGTTTTATGCTTCAAGGCGGTGGGTTCGAGCCCGGCATGAAGCAAAAAACCACCAAGGCACCGATTGAAAACGAAGCCAACAACGGCCTTAAAAACGACAAGTACACCTTGGCCATGGCGCGCACCAACGACCCACACTCAGCAACGGGTCAGTTTTTTATCAATGTGGCCAATAACGACTTCTTGAATCACACCGCCCCCACCGCTCAAGGCTGGGGTTATGCCGTGTTTGGCAAAGTGGTTGAAGGCCAAGACGTGGTTGATGCGATTCGTGGCGTCAAAACAGGAAACTCGGGTTTTCATCAAAACGTCCCAACCGAAGACGTGCTGATCGAAAAGGCAGTCATTGTTGAATAAACTGTCGCTTAACGGGCCAGTCTGGCTCGCTTCGGACATTCACTTGGGCGCTGACAACCCTGCCACCGCCCAACGTTTTTTTCAGTTTCTCGACCAAGCAAGCGCCCAAGCTGGCGCTTTGCTTTTGCTCGGTGATATTTTTGATGTTTGGATCGGTGACGACTGGACCAAACAATCACCCCAATGGTTGTCTGAGGCGCTGACTCATTTAAAACGCGTCAGTACGCGATGCCCACTTTGGATTGGACGGGGTAATCGAGATTTTCTGATTGGCCGTCAACTCGCCGAGACCATCGGTGCGAAATTACTCGAGCCACAGGTCATACTCGATATCGACGGCAGCCGCTATCTGCTTGCTCACGGCGACGAGTTTTGCACCAATGACCGCGCTTACCAACGGTTTCGACGAATCGTGCGAAACCGTTGGGTCCAAAAAGCCTATCTATCCCTAAGCCTAAATACCCGGGCCAAGATCGCACAGAAAGCGCGCCAACAGAGCATGCAGACTCAAATTAGCGCCAATCAATCAAATATTGACGTTTGTGAACAAACAATCGCACGGCTGCTGGCCCGTGAGCAATTGACAGCCATCATTCATGGGCACACCCATCGACCCAATCATCATCAGCCCACAGCCGTCTGCCCATTCGATCGCTGGGTGCTGCCTGACTGGGAGAGTGATCACCTGCGTGCAGGACAGCCCGAAAGAGGCGGCTGGGTCGTGGTAGATGGCGCCAAAGTCACCACTTTGAATCTAGCCACCTAAAAAACAAACAAGCCGACAACCACCCCAAGCACGATCCGATACCAACCGAATACTCGGTAGGTGTGACGGGCAATAAACCGTAATAACGCTCGGATAACCACCAAGCCACTGAAAAATGCCATCACAAAACCCACCACAATCGCCAGCACATCGGCTTGTGATAATTCAGCGGCATGACGGTAGGTATCATAAGCGGCGGCCCCAAACATGGTCGGGATCGCCAGAAAGAAAGAGAATTCTGTGGCCGTCTTGCGCTCAATCCCGGCAAGCATGCCACCGATAATGGTCGCACCAGAACGAGACGTGCCAGGAATCATTGCCACGCACTGGGCACAACCCACGGCGAGCGCCTGGCGCCATGAAATGGTCTCAAGCGACATGGCTCGTGGTGCCTTTTTGATCGCGCTCGGGCGCTCGACCCACAGCATGATGACACCACCCACTACCAGCGTGACCACCACCACGCCCGGATGAAAGAAGAGCGCCTTAATCTGCGTGATAAAAATAGCACCGATGACAGCGGCTGGGAAAAAAGCAATCGCCAAGTGACGCACAAATGACAGCTCAACCGGATCTTGACGAGCCGCGCCAACAAGCAATTGTATGATTCGCGCCCTAAAGACCCACACCACGGCCAACACCGCACCCAACTGAATCACAACCTCAAAAACCTTACTTTCGGTTGACTGGAAATTGATCCACTCGCCCACCAAAATCAGGTGACCGGTGCTTGACACGGGCAAAAACTCAGTCAGACCCTCGACGATCCCCAACACAAAAGCCTTGAATAAATGCAGATTGGTCTCGCTCAACGTCACTCTCCCAGATCCGTTTCAGCAGCTATCTTCTGTTTGGCGACATTAACTAACGCAATACGGCGCCCCTCGATACGGACCACTTCAAACGTAAAAATAGCCTCAGGCCTTTGGTTTTCACAAATATCACCAAGCTTAGGTAGCTGCCCAAAATAGTTGAGCAAATATCCCGCCAGCGTCGTGTAGTCATCGTCTTCATTCACAAAGCCTGTCGTGTCAAGCACTTGTTCGAGCTGATGAAGATCCGTCGCACCATCCATGCGCCAACGATTATCACCATCCGAAACAATATCTGGCGTCTCATCCTCATCAGGAAACTCACCAGCGATCGCTTCGAAGACATCGATGGGTGTTACTAGACCCTGCAACGTGCCAAATTCATCGGCAACAAGCACCAATTGACCCTTGGATCGCTTTAAGGTGTCTAACAGGCGACTGATGGTAATCGTGTCGTGAATGATAATGGGTTCTCGCAAGCGCTTTTGCCTTATGTGGCCGTGCGTCAAAATATCAGCCACCATGCGCTTGGCCCGACCAATACCAACCACCTCATCAAGCGAGCCGCGACAAACTGGAAAATAACTGTGCGGTTCCTCTTCTAACTGCATTTTGATGTTTTCTGGATCATCATCGAGGTTGACCCAAGAAATCTCTGTTCGGGGTGTCATGATCGAGTGAACAGAACGCTCAGCCAGCGTCAGCACCCCACTGACCATGTTGCGCTCTTCAATTTCAAAAGCGCGATCTACCGTCGGCTCAGTTGATGGCATGAGGCCCGTCGCTGGACTGATGGGGTGATCCTTACCCAAAAGCCGTGCGACGGCTTGGACTGTTCTCTCGCGGATCGGCAGTCGGCTTTGCGCCACTGCCGCTCGAGGATAGGCAGCATGAAGAAACCAAGCCACCAAGACCAGGAACACCAACACCAACACTAGAAAAGTACCAGGTAACTGAACACCGAATCCCCGAATCAACATTGAAAATCCGAGAATCAACAGGAACCCAAAACAAAACAGTGTCACTGCCGGGTATGCGCTTACCCAACGAATCAGTCGCGCTTGAAGTACCAACGACAGCAAGCAGGCAACGACAGCGGCACCAATCATCACCGCCAAGCTCTCAACCAGCCCAATGGCGACTGTCGTCATGTCAATCGTAAAGCCCGTGCTCAGCAGGGCAATCTGTAATACCACTGTGCCGGGTCGAATCGGTGGGCGCTCGTCTTGGCTGTTTGAAAGCGCCGCTTCAGTGCGCTCATAGATGGCCAAAGTCGCCCGAAACAGCAAGTAAAGCCCACCCGCTATAAAAATGGCGTTTTTGGGTGAAGGATCAAAGGCCCCAACAATCAAAAGTGGGGCGGTGAACTGGGCCAACCAAACCACACTGACCAGCAACACGATTCGAGCCAAGAGAGCCGACAATAGACCCAAAGCCTGAACTCGAGCACGCGCCTGTGGCGCCAAGGACTCGGTGAGTTTGACCGCGTAAGCCACATGCCCGACAGCGAGTACAAGCTCTAAAGCCACCAGAGCCAAAAAACCAAGCCAGATACCCGGATTAAGGAATCCCTCCATCTAGGACCTCAAGCGAAATGGTAAGCAACAGGGCCACAGCAAACACAAAACAGTGAGGTCCTATTTCAAATGATTGAGCAACTGTGGAAACAGCTTAGGACTCGCTGCAATCACATCACCAGAGTCAAGCCAACCTTGTTCTCCTGACAAATCACCCACCAATCCGCCGGCTTCAGTCACCATCAAGCAAGCGGCCGCCAAATCCCATGGTTTTAGGTTAACGCCACAGAACCCGTCTAGGCGACCCGCCGCCACGTAGGCAATGTCAAGCACTGAAGAGCCTGTGCGCCTAACGCCACCGCTGTCTGAACTCAAGGCTTTAAATCGGGCCGAAGCATGTCCATCTGGCCCGGCTGAACCTGGCCAGCGGGCCCCCAAGAGCGCTTCTGGCAAGCGCAGGCAACCCGACACCCTAATACGTCGATCATTCAAAAATGCACCGGCGCCTCGGCTGGCTGTGAACAACTCATTGCGCGTGGGGTCATAAATAACCGCATGCGCGATCTGACCACGCTGTTTGACAGCCACCGAAACAGCATAAATCGGCATGCCGTGAATAAAGTTAGTGGTGCCATCGAGCGGATCGATCAGCCATTCAAATTCAGGCACACGATCATCTGCGGGCCAATGCACTCGACCCGACTCTTCACCAGTAAAAGCATGTTCTGGATAAGCCGTGTGCAAGATATCAATAATGGCGGCCTCACACGCAATATCAACATCGGTCACAAAATCTCTGGCGCCCTTTCGAGTAACCTGTAACCGTTCAGCGTCTATGCTGGCACGGGTAATAATATTGCCTGCACGGCGGGCTGCCTTAATGGCGGTGTTCAACATCGGGTGCATGGAAATTGCTGTCCTTGGCGCTTAAAGTATTGGATTTTAAATGACTCTTGAGTTTTCAAGGGTTCGGTTCATCCTAACCGAACCCAGCCATCCCGGAAACATCGGCTCATCGGCCCGCGCTGTCAAGAACATGGGGTTCGAAGATCTGTGGCTCGTCGCCCCTAAAACGGCAAACATGGTCGGCGATGAACAGGCCATCGCATTGGCCAGTGGCGCAACCGACGTGCTCGAGAACACTCAGAGTACTCCAACGCTCGATCATGCGCTTGCGCCGATCTCGCTTGCCTTTGCATTGACAGCCCGTGCGCGCGACTTGGGACCACCGCCATGTGACATTCGCGAGGCGGCTGTGCTGACTCGCGAACACCTCTCTGTTCACGAATCGCACCGTGTCGCCATCGTTTTGGGTAGTGAGCGGGCTGGCCTGACCAACAACCAAGTCAGTCTTTGTCACCGCATTTGTCACATACCTGCTAATCCCGGCTATAGCTCGCTGAACGTGGCTCAAGCCCTGCAGCTTGCGGCTTGGGAGCTGCGCTATGCCTTAATTAAGCCTGAAGAGCGGCTACCAACAACCCCTGACTTGGCGCCAGACATGGGCAAGCAGCTCGCCCGCACTGAATCAGTCCAAGCGCTGGCCAAGCATTGGGAACAAGCCTTAATTGCCGTTCAATTCTTGGATCCGGAGCATCCCAAAAAACTCATCACTCGCATGCAACATTTGTGGCAAAAAAGCGACTTAACGCAAGATGAGGTTGATATGCTCAGAGGCGTCTGCACAGCGATGATCCGTTCAGCACAAAACCAACAAGACCAGCTTAAACCCTAGTACTTAACAGAAATCACTGAAATACCGGGCAGTCAATCAGTTACGATTCAATCATGTTTAAAAAGATCAAAGAAGACGTTGACTGCATTTTGCAGCGCGACCCGGCCGCCAGAAGCCGTCTAGAAATCCTGACGTGCTACCCCGGCCTGCACGCGATTTTGGTACACCGCATGGCCCACCGCTTTTGGACAAGCGGTTGGTTTTGGCTTGGTCGCTTTATTTCCCATCTTGGGCGTTTATTGACCGGTGTCGAAATCCACCCAGGCGCCAAGATTGGTCGGCGTGTGTTTATCGACCATGGCTTTGGCGTGGTGATCGGAGAGACGGCCGTTGTGGGCGATGACTGCACCATTTACCAAGGGGTCACCTTGGGTGGCACCCGTCTCTACAAGGGCCTTAAGCGGCACCCAACGCTTGGGCAAGGCGTTGTGGTCGGGGCTGGTGCCCAAATTTTGGGTGGTTTTACAGTCGGCGACGGCGCTCGCATTGGTTCAAATGCCGTGGTTATCAAACCCGTGCCTGCCGGTGCGACAGCCGTGGGAAATCCCGCACGCTTAATTAACCCAGCGCACGAAGAACAACCCGTGGTGGATTTTCCACCTGGGGCTGACGCGGATTGTTGTGATGAGGGTCAGCTAGATCCCAAACCCCTGCAAGACATGCTGTCTGCGCAAGACGGACAAAACGCTGGCACGCCCCCAACCAGTGAATTCTCAGCCTATGGTGTTGAAGCAGACGACACCGATCCATTGGTCAAGGTGCTACATGAACTGATTGACCACACCGCGCGCCAAGATGCACGCATCGCGGAACTCTGCCGAGCGATTGAATCAATGGGCAAAAAGGTCGAGCAATCCAGCAGTGACGGATCGCTCGACGTTGAACGCTTAAATAAGCTTGTGGACTGATCAGAACGTCAAAGGCAGACCGGTGAGCTTGAGCAACTCGTCTTGACCCACCCCCGCGCAGTCCTCAATGACCTTCACGACACCGCCCGCCTGAATCTCAAACACGGCGTAATCGGTGTAGACCCTTGAGACACACTTAAGCCCTGTCAAGGGATAGGTGCATTGTGCGACTAATTTTGACTGACCTTCTTTGGTCAAAAGCTCCATCATGATGTAGACCGAGCGTGCGCCAATGGCCAAATCCATGGCGCCACCCACGGCTGGGATGGCATCAGGTTCGCCGGTGTGCCAATTGGCCAAATCACCGTCGCGCGAGACTTGAAAAGCCCCCAAAACGCAGATATCAAGGTGACCGCCACGCATCATGGCAAACGAATCAGCATGATGAAAGTAGCTGCCTCCTTTTAACAGCGTGACGGGTTGCTTGCCGGCATTTATCAAATTCCAATCTTCTTCGCCCTTGGCCGGTGCTGGGCCCATGCCGAGCACGCCGTTTTCACTTTGCAAAAAGATTTCTTTATCATCTGGCAAGTAATTGGCCACCTTCGTTGGCAAACCAATACCGAGGTTAACAAAGGCTCCTTCTGGGATATCACGAGCCAACCGTTGGGCGATCTCATCTCTGGATAAACGCTTCATCTTCTGATCTCCTAGGCCTGAACACGCACGATGCGCTTGACATAAATACCCGGTGTCACCACCGATTCTGGGTCAAGCTCACCTAACTCAACCACCTCATCAACTTCAGCGATGGTGAGTTTGGCAGCCGTGGCATGAACAGGGCCAAAGTTTCTGGCCGTCTTGTTGTAGGTCAGGTTGCCCCACCGGTCGCCAAGTTTGGCCTTGATGAGGGCAACGTCAGCCACAATGGGTAATTCAAAGACAAAGTCCACACCATTAATATTGCGCACCTCTTTGCCTTCGGCCAACATCGTACCTAAGCCCGTGCGGGTGTAAAAACCGCCAATGCCGGCGCCACCGGCGCGGACCCGTTCGGCCAATGTGCCCTGAGGCACCAATTCAAGCTCAAGCTTGCCGGCCCGATAGAGCCCATCAAACACGTGCGAATCGGCCTGACGGGGAAACGAACAAATGATTTTGCGAACCTGGCCAGATTTGAGTAGCGCCGCCAAACCAGTGTCGCCATTGCCCGCATTGTTATTCACAATGGTCAGGTCTTTGGCCCCTTGCTCAATCAGCGCATCAATAAGATCCAGCGGCTGACCAGCGCCCCCGAAACCACCCACCAAAACGACGGATCCGTCAGCTATACCAGCCACTGCATCTTTCAACGTTGGAACAATTTTGTTGATCATGTCAGCTGTCACCAAAAGCAAAGATCAAAGTCTACCTTGTCGCCCTCGTCTGTGGGTGCGCATAAAGATCCAATAAAAAGCTATTCTTAGTTTTGTTATAATTCACCTGCGTTAAAAAACTTACCCACTGGGATGAACAAATTCAAAAAACCATTAACAGTGAGCGCTTAAAAACGCATAGAAATGGCTTTTTTTAACCAGTAAAATGTCAGATAATGTAATATATTATCTGACAAAATGAGATCTCACATGAGCAAACTTCCCCAACAAATCGTGAATCAAGCGCAATTCCTTCCTGAGGGGGGTGTCTTATCGCCCAAAACTTTTCTTCACCTTGGAAGCCGAGCTGCCATCGATCAAGCTTTTTCTAGACTGTGCAAAATGGGCAAGTTGATTCGAGTGGCACGCGGTTCTTACGTCCTTCCAATACTGAGTCGATTTGGATCCCGTGCGCCCTCACCCGAAAAAGTCGTTATGTCCTTGGCCGAGCAAAATGGCGAAACCGTCGTGCCGCACGGGGCAAGCGCAGCCAATGTTTTGGGGTTGACACAACAAGTGCCCATTCGAGAGGTGTATCTCACTTCTGGAAAAACACGCGAACTTAAGATTGGTCAGTCAACCGTGCTTATCAAACATGCCCCAAGATGGCTTTTGGCTCTGGGTCAGCGGCCAGCGGGTGCCGCCGTCCGAGCGCTGGCTTGGATGGGGCCTCTTCACGCTGATGCGTCTTTGGTATCGCTGCGGCGTTCTCTTCCTATCGCAGAATGGAAAATACTGGCATCGGCGCGCGCAACCCTGCCAAGCTGGATGGCTAAAGCCATTGGCAAAGAGGCAATCAGTGGCTGATTATTTTTTAAATCTTGCAAAATCGGATCAGCGCGAAGCATTGGAGTTTGCCCGAGAAAAATCTGGTCGTCCTGCACATCTTTTGGAAAAAGATATTTGGGTCGTTTGGGCTTTAGACGCCCTATTTAGCTCTCAATTAACCAATGACCTGACATTTAAAGGTGGCACTTCACTCTCTAAAGTGTTTAAGATTATTGATAGATTTTCAGAAGACATAGACCTGACATTTGACATTCGCAAGTTGATCCCCGACTTAATGGTCAACGGCGGCGAATTACCAGCGAGTAGAAGTCAAGCTAACAAGTGGACGAAAGCGGTCCGAAGCCGGCT
>ERZ887851.1072-NODE-1072-length-24842-cov-32.108444_pt1 | contig 24842 bp, 24 predicted proteins | sample MGYA00521100_ERZ887851 | MGnify/ENA primary metagenome ERZ887851 (study PRJEB32303, sample SAMEA104408602) | aquatic metagenome | biome: Brackish water; feature: Pelagic; material: water | place: Baltic Sea | collected 2014-06-06T16:11:00 | depth 11,444 m ... | reverse complement strand
CTTGCTGTGCTCCAGCTGGTTGCGGTAACGCTGCTCCTTCTTGCTGTGCACCTGTCTGTGGCGGTTGCAACTAGTTTGAAGTGGCAGAAGGAAGAGGCTTAGCAATAGTTGATTAAGAGCTGACAACGAGAACGGGTGGAAAGTCGTGAGTCCACCCGTTCCTCGGCTCGCAAAGAAACCAACACCGTGCGGACCCGGTTACTTTGAAAGAGCGGTTGTTTCAGATCAGAATCGATAGCTGCCACTACCTTCCGCCCATGCTGTAAACGAAGCCATATGCTTCCTGAAGGTGAACAAAACGCAGGTTAGACCCAACCTGCCAGTTCAACCGAAAATCAGCTGTAAGGGTGGAACTGTTCGGTAAAACAGAAAACGGTGATTGTGTTCGCTACCTGGCCTACACATCACCGTTTTTTTATGCGCGCTAACTGGCCAGAATCGGCCTGTTCAGCCCACCCCTGAATACTCACCACCAAAGGCATCGTAACGGAAGTCACCGTAGCTGAAGCCGCACACGAACTGTCGATCTATCCCCAGCTCCTCAGCCCCTTAAAGACACACTGAAGTCAGCCGCTAAGCAATTGCAATCACCAGCGAATGGTTCTGACGACACAGCGGGCCTGGTACAAGATCCAACTGTCTGGTTTCAGAAAAACGCATTCCCAAAAGCGGCTTTCAAGCCAGATTTCCTGCTGACTCGTGTACGCTTATTGCGTTATTCATCAGTGGCTTGTTGCTTGAATCCAGAATTATGCAACAATAGCCATCCCCCCAGGATTACCTACCAAATCCATATTAGTTGCCTATCGGGCCCGTAAAATCATGTTGCTAATCATTCTACGCGTGTCGTATCTCTTGGTATGCGCGGGCGCTATTCTCGCCTATATCAACCCGGAAGATGTTGAAGGCGTGGCCTCGTCACTGCCGCAAATCGTCAACAACAATAAGTACATGGCATTTTTCGTGCTGTTGTTTCTTAGCCAGATCGTAACGATCTTTGACGTAATGATTCGCAAGAAGAGAATTGAAGTGATCTCTGCGATCTACTTTGGAATTCTGGTTGGAGTACTACTGGCCTATTTGATGATTCAGGCACTCACGCCAATCGTCAAACCACCTTACGAAGGGCTCACCGTCATGTTGACGTTGCTGATCCTGCCGTATCTTTGCGTTTCGCTGCTGCTGCAAACCAAAGACGATTTCCGCTTCGTGATTCCCTATGTCGAATTTGCTCGAGACTTAAAGGGTGGCAGACCACTGGTTGTGGATAGCAGCTCTTTAATCGATGGACGCATCGCCGATGTTGTCGAAACGCAAATTCTGGAATGCCAACTGATCGTTCCCGACTTTGTACTGGCAGAAGTTCAGGATGTGGCGGACAGCAACGACAAGAATCGCAGAATTCGCGGGCGTCGCGGGCTGGAAGTTCTGGCTGCCATGCAGAAGAGTGCCAACACAGACATTCGCGTTCACGAAACCAGCCGTCACGAATTTCGATCAACTGCAGTTGACCACAAGCTGGTTGAACTGGCCAAACAGCTGCGTGGTGGAGTCATCACCAACGACTTCAATCTGAACAAAGTTGCCAGCGTGCAGGGCATTCCAGTCATCAACCTGAACGATCTGGCCAACGCATTGCGTCCTCGGTTTATTCCGGGAGAACGCCTTCGCATCAAGATTATTAAAGAAGGCGAAGGCCCAGGTCAGGGAATCGGCTACCTTGATGACGGCACAATGGTCGTTTGCGAAGGTGCCGCCAACCAAATCGGCGACGAAGTTGAAAGCATCGTCAGCAGCGTTCTGCAAAGCAGCGCGGGACGCATGATCTTCACAAAGCCTGCCTAACAAGGGCTTCGCCCTTGACCCGGTGGCGTGGATGGCGAAAAAACGTGGGAATATACAAAGCGCCGAGCCGCTCTGAAAACATGTGCGTACCATGCGTTCATTATGTTCAGCAAGACTCTAACGAGGCGGTGCCTCAGACCATTCGAGCTACCGCTCGGAAACGCGACTACGTCGCTCAAAAAACCTGACTCAACGTGAACAAGTTCGCTGCTTTAAGAAGTCTAACATGACCTCCATTGCGAACAAATCCACATGGTATTTGGGGACTATTGCTTAGCGGCGATTCTCAGACGATTTCCTCGTCGAACACACAATGCTGCTGGGCATATCCCGCGAAAGCGTGCTTTCAACTTTGTCACTTTGGGGCATATCAACGAAAGGCACAAGACACGCAGAATCAGCAACTTCCGTCGAGCTAAACCGGTCAGACGAAACCGGAACGGAAAAATGGTGCAGATGGCTGAACGATATTGTGGTATACAAGTCCGTCAATGTGTTGCCTTTGATTCGGATTTTCGTCTTGGCTATCTGACGATATCATAGCTCGACGCCAATCTCACTCATTTGCTGGCAGTTGAACGACAAAATTTCATATTCCAAGTCGAAAACCTATGTTTGGCCCTTCAGAAGTTTACCACTGGACGAAATCCGGCATGGTGCCGTCGGTTGCACGACGATCCCGCTGGCGCGCAATGGCGCGCAAAGTGATTCGTCGCAGTGAAAAACTAAACTCCCTGACGGACGACGAACTTAAAGAAGCCGGTCGCCGTTTGCGGTGGGAAGCCAAAGCCGGAACGCCTCTGAAGAATCTGCTGATCGAAGCCTACGCCCTGGTTCGTCAGGCGGCTCGACGAGTGCTGAAGATGGAGCACTTTGAAGTTCAGATCATCGGTGCAATCGCATTGTTTGAAGGTCATATTGCTGAAATGCAAACAGGCGAAGGCAAGACGCTCACCGCCACAATGCCTTCCTTTTTGCGAGCACTACCGGGCCACGGCTGTCACGTAATCACCGTCAACGACTATCTGGCCGGACGCGACTGCGACATCATGGGCCCGGTTCACAAAAAGCTGGGACTCACTGTCGGCAAGGTGCTGGAAGAAATGGAGCCCGACGAGCGTCGTGAAAACTACGGCTGCGATATCACCTACGGCACTTCCAAAGAAATGGGCTTCGACTTCTTACGAGACCGACTAAGAATGGGGGCCAGCCCCGATGATGCCGGTCCGTCACTAAGAAAGTTCGTTAGAACGTTGGCTGGTTCTGAAGAGCCCGTTCAGCGAGGTCACTATTTTGCATTGATCGACGAAGCCGACAGTATTCTGATCGATGAAGCTCGAACACCTCTCATCATCGGCCTCACTCAGCCCAACGATCCAGGCACCGTGAACCTGTTTCGCTGGAGCAACCGAGCGACCTTTCAGCTGAAACCCAAAGAAGACTACGTTTACGAACCAGAACGTCGTTCTGCATGGCTGACAGACACGGGCTGTCGCAAAGTTGTGCTGATGTCCAAGCCATCGTTGATGAATTCCATGGACACAGAACGCATTTACACTCAGGTAGAAAAAGCGCTCACCGCCAAACACGCGTTCGAAAAAGACCGCGACTATGTCATCGTGGACGACAAAATCATGATTGTCGACGAAGGCACCGGTCGAATCATGGACGGGCGAAAATGGCAGGACGGACTTCATCAGGCCATCGAAGCCAAAGAACTTGTTTCCATTACAGCAGCCACCGGGGAAGCCGCTCGAATCACCGTTCAAAGCTTCTTCCGCAACTACACCAACCTGTGCGGCATGACCGGAACGGCATTGCCAGCCAGAGCAGAACTGAAAAAGACCTACAAACTTAAGGTCTCAAAAATCCCAACAAATAAGCCCTGCATTCGCAAAGACTGGGCCGTTCGAACCTTTAAGACTCAAGCGGCCAAACGAGAAGCCATTTCGGAAGCCGTGCAAAAGCTGATTAAAGAAGGACGCACGATTTTGATCGGAACTCCTTCGGTGGAAGCGTCCGAAGCAGTCGCGGCAGTATTGAAGTCGAAAGGCATCGATTCACAAATTCTGAACGCTCGCTACCACGAACAGGAAGCGGAAATTGTGAAACAGGCCGGCGCACCCGGCAAAGTGACAATCGCCACAAACATGGCTGGTCGAGGAACGGACATCCTGCTTAACGATGCCGTGCGCAAGGCCGGCGGGCTGCATGTCATCGCCACAGAAATGCACAGTTCCAAACGTATCGACCGCCAGCTGGTTGGTCGAGCAGCTCGGCAGGGGGACCCGGGTTCGTTTCAGTTCTTTCTGTCACTGGAAGACGAATTGCTGCGTTGCCGCGAACCTGCAGAGATTCAACGGCGTTCAAAACTGGCCATCGCCAATCGTCATGGAGAACTGGGCCGATCGTGGCATCGCTACTTCAAGAAGGTGCAACGCTTCCTGGAAAAAAGCCACCGCAAACAACGCAAAAGCCTGTTGAAGCAGGAACGCGTTCGCCTGGAAATGTACGAGAACATGGGGCTGGACCCGTACCTGGAACTGACGGAATCTTAGACGTGCGGTAGGTGCTAAATGCCAACAACTCAGCCATCAAAAGCTGATCTCGTACAATGCAGGCCAGTTCTTGCCAGTCACAAACAGTCGCTTTGTGGTGGGTTCCCAGGCAATGCCATTCAACGCGGCTTCTTTGTCGTTACGAACAGAAGCAGGTCGCAAAGCGGCCACGTTTAACCAGCCGGTCACCCGTCCGGTGGCGGGGTCGATTCTGGCGATTTGATCTTTGTACCAGATGTTGGCAAACACTTCGCCGTTGACGAATTCCAGCTCATTCAGATTCGAAACAGTGCGACGTCCGTCTCTGACCAGCACTTGCTTCACGAGACGAAACGTCTTGGGATCCACAAACCGCAACGTTGCCGAACCGTCGCTGATGATCAGGTGGCGACCATCGTGAGTGATCCCCCAACCTTCGTATAAACTGCGATCGATTTTGTTTAACGCGATCGTTCCCGTTTTCCGAAACGTTTCGGCGTCGTAGGTGATCAAATAGCCGTTTCTCCACGTTAGCTGCAAAATCGTGTTTTCCCAAACAGTAACGCCTTCGCCAAAAATGTTGCCAGCCAATGGAATATCGATTTTCGGTCGGCCGGTTTCCAGATCCACAAGCCGCAAGCGAGACTGATTGTACTGCCCCGTCCCTTCCAGAATGTCTCCCTTAAAAACGACCAAACCCTGGCAAAACGACGACGTATCGTGAGGAAACGCTTTCACCAATTGCACGTCAGTCACAGGTGCGGTTGCGGCAGCGCTGCCATTAAGCACAGTCGCTGCCACGGCGACGCTGGCGACCAACAGAATTGCGATCGGCATAAGTCGTCTCCACGGGGCGCTGGTGAGCTCAGCATTTTGGGCAAAAGAAGTTGTGCCTGGTTGATCAGACATGTAATCAGGATACTTCAAAGAAAACGTTAAGTGGTTGCGGCAGAATAGCTTCCGACGTTTCACAACCTCTCGGCACCGACACCTCAGTTTGCATTGTACGAAGTCGCCTGCAGATTCGAAAACCCGATTATTCTGCGTCCCAGGAAACGTTCGGGCGAATCCGGTTGTTCTTAATCGTCCTGACTGCCGCGCGTTGAAGCGGGCAATTTTGCGTGATAAAACGGAAACATCCGGTCGAACTTGCGTTCACGGTCACCACCCAAACAATGCTTTTCAAAAGCAGGAAGGCTCAACAAATGTTGGACAGCGCAGTTCAGGAACAGAAAAACGCCCTCAGAAAGCAGGCTCACGCCAACCGCAACGATCAACCCAACAAGGACGAATTGAGCCGCCGGATTGTGGGAGCCTTCATGTCGCTTCCCGAATATGCCACCGCCAACACGGTACTGTTTTACGTCGATGTTCGCAGCGAAGTAAGAACGCGAGCCGACTTGCCAGCAGCTTTGGAATCGGGCAAAACCATCATCGTGCCATGGTGCAACGACGAAGGCGAACTGGAATTGTTCCGCCTGCAAAGTATGGATCAACTGGAACTTGGCATGTACAAGATTCTGGAACCCAAAAAAGAACTCAGAACACTGCCGGAACACCAGATTGGCGTCGAAGAAATCGACCTGGTTATGGTTCCGGGCGTCGGCTTTGATGTACGTGGTGCTCGCATGGGACACGGCAAAGGCTACTACGACAAAATGCTCGAACACGCTCGCAAAGACACTCCGTTAATCGCACTGGCGTTCGAATGCCAGATGTTCGAAGAAATCCCTGTCGCCAGCCACGACGTGTTTATGGATAAAGTCATCACAGAAGATCGAGTCTATGTCGGCAAAGGACGCGCCTAACAAGGGCTTCGCCCTTGACCCGGTGGCGTGGATGGCGGCAAGACGTGGGACGTCCGAACCGCCAAGTCGCTCCGTTGTCGCTACGACACAAGGGCTTCGCCCTTGACCCGATGGCGTAGATGGCGGCAAGACGTGGGACGTTCGAACCGCCGAGTCGCTCCGTTGTCGCTACGACACATGAGCTCCGTACTTAACCCGGTGGCGTGGCATTTGGGCTTTCCCGTTTGACCCGACTCGTAGAGGAGGTACCAGGTCGAGCGCAACTCGCCGGTGTCCTCCTCAACGAGTCGGGGTAAACGAATCAATTCAGGCCACATCAAGTTAGAAATTTGACTGCAACACTGGAACCGGCGTTTGCAACACCATCGGCGCTGCTTCATCAAAAACTATTTCACATCATTCAAATCGGACAATTCTATGACTGTTGAAATTGAAGACACCTACGCAGAAGCCTTCCGCAGTTTGTACGTAGAATTTCTGATCACGGCTCGAGACCGGAAGTGGCTGGACCATGCAATCAATGCCACCACAGGATACGGTTCGTCGTCAATCATGTGCGATTGCGAAGCTGGCATTGATCGGTATGTGGGCCCTGGCGGCGACGAAAGTTTCTTAACGCCGGATGGTCGGCCAGGTGCCATCTGTCAGTTGCACGTGCCTCGATTCTGGAAGCATCGCGTTGCCGGACTGGAAAAGGCTCTGCTGCAACGCATCAGCCAAAGCGTCCTGACATGCCCGACAACTCGCTGCTTCGCCGTCGAAAGCAACGTTCCCGATGATCAGCCATATTACCGACTCGGACGCAAAGTAGCGTTCTTTGGAGATCACTTCGAAAAGATCGAAGAACGCTTCGGCCGCAAAATGTGGGTGGTCCCAACCATGGGCGGTGACTTCTGTATCGATCGCCGATTTCCGTATCACGATGGAGTCATGGGCGGCAATCTGTGGTTCATGGCCACCAGCGAAGACGCTTCGTTACTGGCCGCTGAAAAAGCGGTAGAAGCATGTGCCAGCTGCCCGGGTGTGATCACACCGTTTCCGGGCGGTGTCGCATCCAGCGGTTCCAAGGCCGGAAGCGCGTACAAGTTTATGTTTGCCAGCACCAACGAACGATTCTGCCCGACACTGGCGAACCATCCGAACGTAGATAGCCAGCTGCCGGAAGGCGTGACTTCGGCGATGGAAATCATCATCAATGGCCGCGACCTGCAGAGCGTGTCGAACGCCACGTTGGCTGCTATTCGAGCCGCCTCTGATGTACCGGGGCTCGTGAAAATCACCGCCGGAAACTACGACGGACGCTTAGGAAAAAGCTGGGTCTGGTTGATCCCGGAAAACCACGCAGAAGCTGTTTAAATGCCAACGGACACCGACAATCCCATCTGGCAACAGCCTGCGTGGGTCGAATGGACTCAGCTGCTGCTGAATTCGTATCAGCACTGGGTGGGCAAAGATCTTGTGCCCCGCCTTAACCCATTGGCAGATTCGCACACACTGTTCACCGCGCCGTTCGTTACCGTGTCACATGGCACAGAATCGAACCCGCTTTTGAACTATGGCAATCAAACCGCGTTGGACTTGTGGGAAATGCCTCTGGCAAACTTTCTCGGCACGCCGTCGCGAGAAACAGCTGAGCCCGTCCATCGCGACGAACGATCGGAACTGTTGCGGCGAACCACGGAACACGGATTCATCGACGACTATTCGGGCATCCGAATTTCAGCAACCGGCCAACGTTTTCGCATTCACCAGGCCACCGTGTGGAACATCCTCAATAGTGACGAAAAAGTTGTCGGCCAGGCCGCCGCATTCTCGCAATGGACACCGCAAGGGCTTCGCCCTTGACCCGATGGCGTGGCATGCGGGAAAACATAGGACATGCGAACCGCCAAACCGCGACGTTGTCGCTTCGCCTGGTCCGACCTGCCTGCTTCCTGAGGCACGCGTCTGAAATTCGGTCGCAGAATTTTTGGCCACAGATATTCACCGATAAGTCAGGTCTTCATCTGCGTGGATCTGTGGCTAAAAAAACATGACTCTGCGACCACGACGACTAAAGCAGGCAGGGATCGAGCGAGCAACCGGTGCCGGAACAGCGCGAACCTTATCTGAGATAACCTGATCGCTGAATCCTTCGATGCAATGGCGACCGCACGCGATGCTCCGGAGTTTGACGCTTCGCTTGGACCGGCCTACTGGCTATAAGTTTTGAGCTTCTTCGGAAGGCTCAACAACCAGTAGATTCGTTGCCAGTTCAGTATGAACCGACTGCTCAAGACCGTCTTCCTTCTTCCTTTGACGACGAATTTGTGCCGGTTGAATATCATCAGGCAATCGCCCCAGATTACAGATTGGTTCGCCAGGACTGATGGCAGGCAAAGTTGTCATGCCGATCACCACGGCATTGAATGGGGCCTGAACCATGCTGCGTTCTCGACCAAGCAACGTGGTGTTGGTTGCCAGAGGCTGATCCTTTTCCACAATGTCGCCGGGCTGAACGTGGAACTGCAGGAAGCCGCCTTTTTCGGCACGAATCCATTTTGATTCTTCCACAACAATTTGAATTTCCGGGCGTTCAATTTCGCCATCCAGCATATCAAGGCTGCGCAGCACATTTTTTATGCCTCGAACCGCCGACTCCACAATTCGCGGCTCCACTTTCCAGACTTCGCCGCCTTCCATCACAATTGTTGGGCACCCCACGTGGCAGGCTTCTCGACGAAACGCACCGCGTGGCCCCTTACCGTTCAGCAGCACTTCGCAACCAAACGCTTCTGCCATGCCCCGTACCGCAGGGTCATCCAGATTGCCTCGCACGTTCGGATAATTCGTACGCCTGACCGACGCCGTATGCAGGTCGATGCCATAGTCGCAGCGAGACACGATTTCATCGAAAAGTGTTCTTGCCATCCGGCTGGCAAGGCTGCCTTTGGCAGACCCCGGAAACGAACGATTCAGATCACGCCGATCCGGCAGATAGCGACTGTGTCGATCAAAGGCCAGCATGTTCAACACAGGAACCAGCACAACGGAGCCTCGCACAAGATTAAATTCCGCATCCTGAACCAACGCACGCACGGCACCAGTTCCATTGATCTCGTCGCCGTGCAAAGCGGCCGTCACAAACAGGACCGGCCCGTCGATGGGTGCTCGGCGAACGTGAATGGGAATCTTCAACGTCATGCTGCTGTAGCTTTCGCTGACAGCCAGCTTCATGTTTCGAGATTCACCAGGAGGAATCTCCTCACCGTTCCACTCATCAATTGGTTTTCGTTGTCGAGGTGTTTCCATGGTATTGCGATTGCTTAGCGGCATGCTGAACCTGGCGTTCAGCAATTCGTTTGCCCACACTAAGTCAGAATAAGTTCTAATGACAGAAGCGTAATCTACTCGTCTCTTGATTCATGCTGTTCGGGCATTGGCTGAGTGTGTTCTTCGTGAACTTCATCAGCTACTGGTAACTCAGGCAAATCCTTAACGCTTGGGCTGCGTTTTCTGCGAGCCTTCGCGGGAACCAAACCACGCATGGATTCCAGACGACCAAAACAAAGCAGCCGATCACCCGATTCCAGTTTTCGATCGGATCGAGGATTAGGAACAACCGTCGTGCCTCGATAAAGCGTCAACGCGTTGATGTCTTTATCACGAAGCCCCGATTCACTGATTGTCTTACCGATATATTCTGAACCTTCCGGCACATGAATTTCAGTGACACCGTAACCACGACTCACAGTCAGCCTTTGTCGCAGGTCGATTTCCGGAAAGTCAACCTGTGCAGCCATGTAGTCAATAATTGCACCGGCGATATCCAGCTGAGTGCAGCGTTCAATTCCTTCCAGGCCCGGTGAGGAATTGACTTCCATAATCTGAGGTCCGTCTTTGCCTTCCAACATATCAACGCCTGCGACACGAAGTCCCAGAATCTGGGCCGCTCGAACGGCAGTTTCACAATAAGTGTCATCCAACACGACGGATTCGGTCTTTCCGCCTCTGTGAACATTGCTGCGGAATTCCTGCCCCTGAGCAACTCGCCGCATGGCACCGACGACCTGGTCGCCTACCACAAACGCTCGAATGTCGCGCCCTTTGCTTTCGGAAACGAACTTCTGAATCAACACGCTTTGTTTTTGATTCTGCAGCAGTTCAATAATGGCTTCAGCAGACTCAACCGTTTCCGCCAACAGCACGCCGATTCCCTGAGTACCTTCCAGCAGCTTAATGACCACGGGAGCACCGCCGACTCGTTCAATGGCGGGCAGCACGTCTTTTTTGTCGCGTACAAACGTGGTCTCCGGAATACCCAACTGATGTCGGCTAAGAATCTGCAGGCTTCTTAACTTGTCGCGAGAATTGGAAATGCCGGACGACGAATTCGCGCAAAAAACGTCCATCTGTTCAAACTGACGCACAACAGCAGTGCCGAAATACGTGATCGATGCACCAATTCGTGGCAGCACTGCATCGTAATGAGACAACTGAGTCTGGCGAAAATACAGATCTGGTTCGCCTTGTCGCAGTTCAATTGCAAATCGCAAAGTGTTAAGCACTTTAACGTCATGCCCTCGCTGAGCGGCCGCTTCACGCAATCGTCGGGTGCTGTAGCACTTGAGGTTTGCCGACAGGATCGCAAGTTTCATACTAAAGTGCTTTCTGACGTTGTGAAGTCACAACGCTTTGAGTTTCTATTTCTTGTTTTTACGTTTTGTTGAATCAAGCCGACCAGCGTAAAACGATCCGCCAGCATCCACCAAAAATCTTTTCCGAAACGCTTCGCGCCCCAAAAGCATGCGAAATCCCATTTCATCTCGATTGGCTAACGTCACTTCAATCGCGTAGATCGCGCCAAGAAGTTCAATTTGCGTCAAAATGACCGGGCGAATAGCCGCCTTTCCACTGGAACTTCGCACCGATCGAAAATCGATCACACGTGCCTCAGTCTTCACAACGGTATCGCTTCGTCGTTGTTCCGGGTGAACTTTAAACTTAACCCAGGTCACTCCGTTTCTATCGAATTGCTGCAAATCAAACGCGTGCAAAGACGACGAACGAGCGCCTGTATCGACTTTCGCTTTGATCTTCTTGATGCCAAGGTCCGGAAGCCGGACCCATTCACGCCAGCCAATAACTGGCAGGTTCGATTGTTTCCCGGTTTTCATGATACGTTCGTCCGTGGAACTCAGATCTTTCGTTCGTTGCCTGCCCGAATTTCCCGTTGCTGCTGGCCTTACAGAATGAATCTGCATTTTGGCTGCATCCGGTGACCGATTTGAAAACCCAGCCGGTACTCGTCTCAGAACAATTGCCGAACTCACGATGTCAATCGTCAATCTGTGGCTGACGGTCTTCCAGTCAATCGCTGCACGTCAGTGTAACGATTCCGCAAAAAATTGCCTGTCGATTGACTCGCGCAAAGCAACGAATCCGCGAACATTGCCAGACGCAATGCCTGACAACTCGCAGAATCTTACCTCGCTGACGCGCTACCGCGTTTGCCTCCGCGCCCGGCTTGCTACTGATCAGAACAAACGCTCCTTAGCCACGCTAGACGAACGCCTGAAAATGCTCCGGCGTGTCTACAGCAAAGTTGTTTACCGCCTGAACTTTATTAACAGATAGCAACACGTAGGTGCTCACCAGAAAACCCACGACCATCCAGGATGGACAGAATCAAACAATGGGGCCACCCGTTCCAGCTAAAGCACAGTTTTCATCAGCAAATATGAGCACCACGAATGTTTGTATAAACCGCGTACACCGACTGGCTGGCCGTCATAAACAGACGGTTTCGTTTTGTGCCGCCAAAGCAAACGTTGCTGCAGATTTCAGGCAACAGAATTTGCCCGATGCGTTTGCCGTCTTCGACTCCAAACACATGTACGCCATCATAGCCAGCTCCCACCCAACCGGCACTCGACCAAACATTACCGTCAATATCGCAACGAATGCCGTCGGCCATTCCGGCCACAACAGTTCCGTTCAGTTCCAATTCCATAGACGCGAACACTCGACCGTTCGCCAGTGATTTTTCGCCAACCACATCCCAAACACGAATTTCCTTTTTCGCATCCGGATAGTGGGACGCTCCCGTGTCTGCAACGTAAAGTTTCTTATAGTCCGGCGAGAAGCAAAGTCCGTTTGGCTTGTAGATATCTTTGGTCACTTGAGTCAACTGGCCGGTCGACGCTTCAATGCGATAAACGGCCTCCTTTTGATACGGCTGAACAGAGCCGTTGTTGGCATTGGCACCTTCATAGTCCATCAAACCGCCGTAACCTGGGTCCGTAAACCATACGTCGCCGTTCGGATGCACAACAGCATCGTTAGGTGCGTTCAGAGATTTCCCGTTGAACGATTCCGCCAACACGGTTCGAGTGCCATCCGACGAATAGCGAACAACTTTGCGAGTCAGATGTTCGCATGAAATCTGGCGACCATGAAAGTCGAACGTATTGCCGTTGCTGTTATTGGCCGGATTTCTAAGAGTACTAACGTGGCCATCTTCTTCCAGCCAGCGATGCTGCACGTTGTTGGGAATGTCGCTCCACAGCAGATATCGCCCCACACCGTTCCATGCCGGACCTTCGGCCCACAACATATCTTTGCTGTGATAAATCCGTTGGATGGGCGTATTACCGAGCTTCAGTTTTGCGAAACGTTCGTCCAGTTGCACCAACCGAGGATCAGGATATCGGACCGGAGCAGCGTCAAAACTGTAGTCATCCTGTGACATCGCTTTCGCAGAAGCACCAATCACCGCAGCAGTTGCCACCAAGAATGTACGACGGTTTAGCTCAGACGAACGGGCAGAAACAGACTCAGACATTCGGTTAATCCGTTAAATAAAGGACACTGATACTTAGCAACAAATCAAGATTACAAAACGCCAACGCGTTGCAACGATCACGCGATTTAGCAGACCCATCCGGCCTGTGGCAAGTCCCTCAACCACCAGTTTTGCTGCTTCAAAAGCACCGGCAGAAAATGGCGTGAGACGACACACAACTTCAGTTGGAATCACCTTAGCCGCCACCATCAATACGCAGAACGACTGTAATTCAGCCCACCATAAAATTGTTTCGTTCAAAACACAACCGGCTGCCTCCCAAAACCGGGGCCGCAAACCACGACCACAAGGGTGCTCAGCCATTTCGAATTTCTGAATGGTTGGGCAGCACCCGGCTTGAGGCGGAATCCAGAAGCATTCGCCATATAGAACCAGAACGCCGGCCATTCTTTTGGCAAATAAGCGGTCAACAACAAGTATCAACCAGCATTCAACTCGCAAGCGAATCCGTATCAACACAGGATTGTATTCACCGTTCGCCCCTTCATAATATGGTTCAGACGAACGCGCATGCGCTGTAAGATTTCCGATCGTGCGAGTTCGCAAAATCGAATTCTTAACGCATAGACTGTGGGCGAGTAGGTAGGCAATGTTGATTCAACAAGCTGAAGAATTGAAACGCGAATGGACCGACAAACATGTGATGGTTCAGGAAGGCATCCCCGAATTACGGCGGTTTTCCGGCCTGCTTGGTCAGGTAAAAACTGTCAACATGAATTGTCGGCTGTTGATTGAATTTGATACTCCAGCAGACATCAGCTGGTACGATATCGATCCATTGTTCGCTAAAGTTGTTGATCCCGAAGAATTCAAAAAGCCCACTGCAGACACAACTGCTCACAGCAAAGCTGCAACTTCCAGCAGCTCAAAACCAAAACCAGCCTCAACCAGCAAGCCAGCTACTACACCGCCGAAACCGACAACCGGCCAACCAAATCCACTGGATCTGATTCGAAAGCAGTCTGGAGGAAGCCCGCTGGATGCCATCCGAACTCAAGCTGCCGCCAACGCAACAGGAAACGCGGCGACCACTCCAGCAGCAGCAGCAGCAGTGAATCCCCTGGACCTGATTCGAAAACAGGCCAGCGAAGCTCCGTCCGGCAAACCAACCCCAACAAAACCTGCGGCTGCAACAACAGCGTCTTCCAACCCACTGGACCTGATTCGTGCTCAGAACAGCTCAGCAGCAACGCCAACAAAAGCTGCAAAGCCAACAGCGGAACCCCCTGCAGCTCCGCAGCCTTTATTAAATCCGCCACCGACGACGAAAACATCAAACCGCCAAGCGGACGTTCAGCCAATTAAACAGACTGAACGTGATGCGGCAATAAACGCTGACACCACTCTCCCGGAAACGAAGCCCAAAAAGCAAACCTCGCCGTTCGGTTCAGCAGTCGCAATCTCCAGCAGCACTGCAATCGACCAGATTCGAGCTCAGGCCGCAGCTGATTCACAGGCTTCAACGGAAGCCCCAAACACTGGTCAGGCTGCCATCGCAACAATCTTCGATCAAGTGAAAGTTCAGGCAGACCGAGACGAAGTCGCAGGTAACGAAGATCCAGTAAAGCTGACCTTCAAAGGATCGAAACTTCCCCAACACGATGACCTGAAGATTGTTGAAGGAATTGGTCCAAAAATCGAAGAGTTATTGCATGCCGACGGAATCAAGACATGGCAACAGCTGTCACTGGCAAACATCGACCACCTTAAAGAAGTCATGTCAAACGCTGGTCCTCGATTTCGCATGCACAATCCGGAAACATGGCCGCAACAGGCAAAGCTGGCTGCTGAAGGACTTTGGCAGCAACTGGAAAAACTTCAGGAGGTTCTGGATGGAGGCCGCCCGCCAGAATAACTTGCCGGCTCACCAAACGATGGAATTCAATACGAACTGAACTCCCCGGCAACTGGCCGACACCTAAGGGGCCATGCAATTAACGCGAACATGACAGGGCATTGTACTCGTGCAGCTTGAACACCAGATCGCCAACTTTCTGAATCAGCCCAGCGATATCAACGACAAGCTGTTTGCCGTTGTTGGAGCATCCACGGACAGAAACAAGTACGGAAACAAAGTGCTGCGAGTATTTCAGCAGAACAATTTTAACGTGGTTCCCGTTAACCCCAATGCAACCACGGTGGAAGGATTGGCGGCTATCGCTTCAATCTCCGATTTACCTAAACCGCCTCATGCAATATCCATTATTACGCCACCCAGGGTGACCGAAAACGTGGTCGAAGAAGCGATCCTGCTGGGCGTTCAGCATATCTGGATGCAACCTGGCGTAGACAGCCAAATCGCTGTCTCCCAATGCAAAGATGCGGGCATTAACCTGATTTACGGCGGGCCATGCATCCTGGTGGTCCTTGGCTTCCGCGACCGCTAGCTTCGCGTCCACGCCGCACAAATTAATGACGACTTTTTCCGCATTTTGTTCGCTTCGCTGTTGCGCGGCTTCGAACATCGCCCCGGACGCTGAATTCTTCGGCAAAGACTGCCGGATACAAGCCGCATGCGACGAGCCAAATAAGGGTATACACCCACATTAATCCCCGGATGTCGGGTATACCCACTGGGTGAACTCCCGATTCGGGAATTCCCGTGGTCGGGAGATCTCTATGCGTGAAATCTTGCGGATTACCCAAGAATCCCTCCGCATCGAGAAGTTCGCCCGCAACCGCAAGTTTCTCAGCACGTTCGCCGGTCTTTATTCTCGCTCGAGGAGAAAGAGCAAAGTCCTGATCGTTTGCATCGTAATCGGAAGAGTCAGCAAAGTGCCACCCTTTCGTTCAGTGCAGGCCATCCAGTTCCACCAAATCAATTCGCACTTAGCAAACCAGAATGAAAGTTTAGAAAAATGACAGGCCTGTCTAATCACAACAATTTTCAGCCAGCATCAGATCGTTCTTCCAATCACGATTTGTCAGACTCACCAAAGTTAATCGTCGCCGAATCATCCCGGCTGAACGGTGAAGCAATTGCATGGTGTCTGTCAGCTTACGGCAACTTCCGCAACGTAGAAACAGTTGGCACCACCGAAGAATTGTTGTCTGCCATTCGAGCTCAGAGGCCCGCTTTGGTTCTGATTGGCGAACGCGTTGTGGCTCAGGGTATTCTGCAGGTCTTGCAGGAAGTGTCTGTGAACATGGGTGAAACACGAGTTGCCGTCTTTGCAGACAGTCTGGCAGATCGGCAGCTGGATCTGATTGTGGATAAACGCGTCACAGGATTTGTGTCACGCCAGGAATCCATGCGAAACCTGAACGAACAACTTCTGCGAATCGCCGCGGGAACTCCCGTTCTGGCTCCTCAGCTGAACGACCGCGTGGAACTTACAAAGTCCGGACGCTTCCGATGCAAAGCCAGCAGCCTGCTGCGAAAGTTCTCACCACGTCAATGGGACGTGCTGGTACAGATTGCAAAAGGCCGTCGAGTTTCCGAAGTCGCTACGGACCTGGAAATCAGTTCCAAAGCTGTCGAAAGCCACAAGTATCGCATCATGAAGACTATCGGAGCAGACGACCGCGTCGGCCTGTGCCGCTGGGCGATTCGTGAAGGATTGATTGACGCATAAATCCGCCAGTACAGCGCAGCCATTTTCACTTTGCGCCGGATTTGGCAACTCCCGCACCAGCCGGAATGCCGCTGGTAAGCAGGTTTTCCAGCCCCGACGAAGCTGGCCGAACAACTCGAAACAGTTGCGACACAAGTGTCTTGCGACGAATCACGCCAACAGTGACTCCATCTTCCACCACAACGCCAAAGGGAGCATAAAGACTCATCATTTGAGTCAGCACTTCAAGGCGTGGCGTGTCTGCTTGAAACACGGGCATGGGTTGCATGGATAGCCGAGGTGTCAATCCGGTTGCCAACATATCGGCAACGCGAACAATCCACGTCCATTCATGAGGCTTCCCGTCTTTGTGCAACAACACGTAGGCAGACTCTGTTCGACCTGCCATTTTCAACAATTGATTAATAGAAGCAGATTCCGGAACCCCCAGCATAATTCCCGCTGGAATCATGGCCAACGCCACCGGCTGTTCGGCAACCTGCATCAGGTTTTCCGCAAGGTCGCGTTGCAAACCAGATAGCAGACCTTCGTTTTCGCCGGCTTCCAACACGCCATAAAGTCGATTACGGCCAAACACAACTTCCAATGGTCGCTTATCAGAAACTCCCAGACGCGACACAAATCGCGACACCAGAATCAACGGATAGCTGATCGGCAGAAAGACGTAATAGCACAACGTGAATCCGGCAGAACCGTTTCGCAGCAACTGCATGGGCGAACGATAGTACAGGCTTTTCGGTATCAGTTCTCCAAATACGAAAATCACGGGAGTCAGCATTAATGTGGCCACAATTTCCGCTGCACCAGTGGATGGCCCCCACACTTCGCCCACGATCAGCCCTACAGCCAGAGTTGTGATGTAATTGGCAACGTTATTGCCAACCAGCGTTGTCGCCACAAAACGTTCCGGGTGAGCAACAAAGTAAAACAGGCGACCGCCAATACTGTCACCTCGCTGCTTTTGCAAAGTCAGCTGCAAGGTACTAACGCGGTAAAAACCAGTTTCAGAACCACTGAAGAATGCTGACAGCTTGAGCCCAATGAAGAATATCAACACGGCGATAAACAAGGTCACATACGGAGTCATGTATCGCCCTCCGATGATCGGGCAGTGAAGCCTTCCGGTTCTATCAACGCCCGAAGCTGCCCCTGTGGAGTCACCGCAATCGTCGTAAAAATCCAGCCATCCACGACAACTTTGTCGCCAACTTCCGGCATGCGTTCCAGTTCATCCTGAAACAGACCTGCCAGAGTATTCAAGCTGTCTTCGTCGGCGTCGAACGGGATTCGCAGTTGCCGATACAGGTATCTGAGAGTGACCAGGCCTTCTGCATGAAAGCGGTTTTCGCCAATTTGTATCACTGGCTCTCTGCGTAGAACTCGCCGCGTGCGGGAGGGGGAATCAGCAAATGTTGATTCCAGCAAATCGTCGTAGGTGACGGTGCCGATCATTTCACCATGTTCATGTACCACAACGGCGACGCTGCGATATTGATTTCGAAATTCCGCCAGAACATAAGACAGCGTCGCACACCAGGGCACAAAAAGCACTTCTTCTGCAAGCTCACCCAGCGTTTTGTTTGTCCGATTCGTAATGCGAGCCAACGCGACAGCGTGCGTGCAAACGTCTTCACCGTCTTCCATCAGCAGCAGATAATCGATGTTAGCGATGGAAGGAATGCTAAGGCTTTCCAGAGTTTCATCCGGCGAAACAATGGTGCTTAGGTTTCGAGGTCGCATGACTTCTTCGACCGTCACTTCGTTCAGGTCCAGAATGTTGTGCAACACCTGCTGTTCAATTTCCAGCAGCTCGCTCGCCAGCGCCGCAGACGCATCAATGGCTCGTTCCAGATCTTCCGGCTGCAGATGAGCTTCACGTTTTACATGCGGCCAGAAGGATCGGCGAAGAATTTGAGCGACTTTGCCCAGCGTGGGAATTACCGGATCCAGAATCGCAACCGCCGCAGCCAACGGCCAACTGGCGTTAACGGCGATCTGTTTGCGAAAAACAACCGCCGAACTTTTAGGAACCACTTCGCCCAGGGCGATCATGCCCACCAGGTTTAAAACGCCCATCACTCCGGCAACCAGTGTGTAGCCGCCGTCGTTCAGCTTGTGCATGACAACGATGCCCACGGAAAAATAGGCCAGATTGATGACCAGATTCCAAAACAGCACTGCCGTCAGCAAGCGATCCGGGTCGGCCATCAAAGCCGAAACCATTCGCTGTCGACTGTTACCGCTGCTGAAACGCCGAATCTGTTCTCGCGAAAGAAAAAAGAAGGCTGTTTCGCTGGCGGAAAAAAATGCGGAAAACAACATCAATGCCAGCATCAGCAAAGTGCCAGGCAACCAGATGTGGAAAGAATCCGCGAATTCAGACATCAACAATGGCGATTGGAAGAAGGACAGGCGGCTGACAAACTATGATCCGTGGAACAACGCCACTTGCGAAGGATAGCACACACGCCAGCCATGTGTAGCGCCAGCGGTCGTCACGATGTCGTGAAACGGCGTTACAAAACTGTCATGCAAACGGGCCACCATTCGTCCATGAAAACGCTGCTAGTAACGGGAACCGACACCGATGTCGGCAAAACCTGGATCAGCTGTCTGATTCTTCGCAGTCTCAGACAACACCAACTGCGAGTGGGAGCCTACAAACCCGCCTGCAGTGGAGCGATCATTGCAGAAGACGGTGAACGTTTTTGGCACGACGTTGAAATGCTGACCGAAGCCTGCGCTTGGCAAGGTGATAAACAGAAAATCTGTCCTCAAACATTCGATGCCGCTGTGGCTCCCAATATCGCCGCTGAATTGGAAGGCCGCCATATCAACGAACAACAACTGGCAAGCGGCGCAAAGTGCTGGGAAGACCAGGCAGACTATCTGCTGGTGGAAGGTGCGGGAGGCCTGCTGTGTCCGTTGTCGAATTCGAAAACGGTCGCCGATGTCGCCGTCACATTGGCCGCCCCAATTGTCATTGTCACTGCCAACAAGCTGGGAATGATCAATCACACGCTTCTCACAGTGGAAGTCGCACGACAGAGATCACTTCATGTGGCGGCAATAGTGGTAAACAACGCAACGGAAACAGCCGCTGACGAGTCACAGGCATCCAATCAGCGGCAGCTGCGGCACTGGCTGCCGAATATTCCAATCGTTAGTTGCCAGTATTCAGCAACTTCACTTGTTGATCATGTTGGTGAAACATTTGATGTGCGACAATTGTTCAAATTTCCGCACAGGACCAATCAGCAACCGTAAATCGTTCGCAAATGCGAGTTCCTGTGGCAGATCGCTAAGTTAACGGTTGCCGCATGAAGACGGTGGAGCTAGAAACAAGTTTCAGAAAGTGCCAGTGTCTGCCAGCTTCCTGCTGCAGTTGTGGCCTCTCCTCATCGGCAGCCAAAGTGGTATCGACCCCAAAATGAAAACCGATCAAACAGAACCAGCACAAACGGATACTCGCGTTTCCGGAGTCAAAGCTGTCATTGCCATGTTTACTTTGGCAATTGTCGCCACCAGCTTTCTGTGGATTTACTGGGACATGCACCTGATGCCCTTTATGCCGCTGCAGGAAAAACTGGCCGAAGAATTTGTGCAATGCAGTCCGCGAGTTGACGGCGGGCGACGAAAAACTCACAAAGGGACTCCCATGATTTTGCGAGTCGTTATGCGAGTTCCATTCGATCCAACCAGTTCTGCCCCGGATGTTCAGGATGAAATCGAAGCTCGTATCACCAGAACAATGGAGCTTGCCGAAAAATACTCAGACTTAGGCAAGTACGAACAGCTGGACGTGCACCTGTATAACGAGCCCAAAGAAAAAGAGATTCAGCAGAAGACGTTCTCCAAAGAGATTCGTAAGCCCGCAGATTAGCAACGACTTCAAAGTTTTTCTGTAGTGGATCTTGTTGAAGATCCTACGCATTCTGGATCTTTAACAAGATCCACTACGGCCAACATCGCACATCGCGCCTGAAACACAGAGTGAAGCGAAAACAGCCAGGACGTTACTAACCCATGGCCGCAATTCCCACAGCTGTTGCCGTGGCATAAAGCTTGGCGTGTGAAATTGTGATCAACACGGAATTGATGCCCATTCCGGCAGCGATATCGCCCGCACCACCGGACAACTGAATTCGTGGCTGACCGGAATCCAGAGGCAGCACTTCGATGTCGTGAAACGTAATGCCCTTCACAAACCCGGTGCCCAACACTTTCACAACCGCTTCTTTGGCCGCCCAGCGTCCCGCAAATCGAACAGCAGAATCTCGATGCTTGTCGGCATACGCGATCTCGTCCGGCGTAAAACAGCGTTTCAGAAAACTGTCGCCGTGTCGTTCGATCATGCTGCGCACCCGATCGATCTCAACGATATCTGTGCCCAGACCAATAATCATAGATTCGTCTACAAGTTTGCTTGTCAGATAATAACGTCAACGCCCGTCACGGTGACTCTTCAAAACTTCGCAGCCGCTGCATTCGCAACACTCTTTTAAGAACATCAGCCGAATGCAACCAGCCAATACTGAACACGCGCATATTAGCAGTCTGCAGCCTGAAAGCTTGTCGCACATCGGCGCGAGTCCCGGAAATTCGCCGTAAGTCTTCAGTGGCAATACAATTTTTTACGTGCCCGGCGTAGTAGCCGGCAAACAGAAACTGTCAAAATCGGGTACACTTGCCACCGAACGGTAACTTGCTCCAGCAAACGAATGCATCACTGAAATTTCGTATTCGTGGTCGCAGCGAATTGTCAGAAATTGAGGCCCGATATGAAGTGCGTGCAACAATCAGACGTCGGTCAACCAGCAAAAGTTCTGCATTTTGTCGAACGCTCAAAGCCTGTGCCCGCTTATGGGGAAGTGCTGGTCAAAATGCTGGCAAGCCCCATCAATCCGTCAGACATGATGTTTGTGCAGGGAATTTATGGCAGCAAACCGCAACTGCCTCAAACGCCCGGCTTTGAAGGCGTCGGAATTGTGGAAGCGTCCGGCGGCGGCCTGAAAGGAAAGCTGTTCGTCGGCAAACGAGTAGCCGTGCTGAACAAAGCGGCAGGCAACTGGGCCGAATACGCAGTTGTGCCCGCCAGCCAGGTGATCCCGCTAAGCAAGCAACTATCAGTGGAACAGGCGGCCACATTTTTCGTCAACCCAGCCACCGCCTGGATAATGACTCAGGAAGTGCTTCAGGTTGCAAAAGGAGACTACCTGCTGCAAACAGCGGCAGCGTCGAGCCTTGGGAAAATGGTCGTTCGCCTGGGACAGACTCTGGGCTTCGAAACAATCAACGTCGTCCGCAACGAACATTCAGCCGCAGCACTGCGACAAGCAGGCACCAAACATGTTGTCATTTTCGACCCAACCAGCTTTAGCAACGAAGCCCAGTCAACGCTTTCGTTAACGGAACAGGTTCGTTCAATAGTGGGCGATGCAGCAATCAAACATGCGATCGATCCCGTGGGAGGAGCAACCGCGGCGGCCATATTGCCTTTGCTGGCACAGGATGGGCGAATGTTGCTGTTCGGCACGTTAAGCGATGAACCACTTTCGTTCGCTCCACGCACGTTAATGGCGTCTCAGTCCAGCATCGAAGGCTTCTGGCTGGGCAACTTTATGAACAACAAAAACCTGCTGTTCAAGTTACGTCTGGTACGACGAATCACAAAGCTGATTCTTTCTGGAGTGCTGGCAACGGAAATCGATGCAGCTTTCCCGCTGGAACAGATTGCCGATGCCGTAAATCATGCCGCGACATCGGGCCGCAAGGGCAAGACGCTACTTAAGATCGCTGACGCCTGAAGCTGTGTCGGTAATTGCATCAGTAACCGTCACGAAAACTTGATTCACGCAAATGCGCTAAGACGCAAAGGCTGATGCAATATCTTTGACGGCTTCGCGACTTTTCGGCGGGCCTCGTACACCGCTCCAGCGTCACCACACATCTACGAGCTCACTTGCTGATGTTTTGTCACCGGAATCTCGCAAATTGCACCAACTGAGATGTGGCAAGTTGCTGGCGTAGTTCGAAAATGCAGCATCCACGACTTCCGATTTCGAAAGTCGTTCAAGCATCGTATGACGTACTTCCAGCGATGGGTCGCCGTCATGCACTTGCGACTGCTGGTAAGATTCCGGCAAAGGCCGAGACTTCAACAGCACCAGTCGTTGGGCACCTAAACGCATCGCCAACCACGCAGCGATCGAATCACTCGTGACCCGCCACGATCGCACCAGCCGATCAGATTCGGAAACAGTCTGTTCAAGTTGCTGCAGCAAAGCGACTGGTTCTATGATCGTGATCCGCGAAGACACAACTCTGCCTGCGGAGAACACATGTCCACCGGCACGTCCGGCACGCTCATAAGAGTTCTCGCGCGAACCAACGCCTCCACCTGGACGTTCACCAACTGAAGACTGTGCCTCGACCGATGCAAATTTCAGGCAATCCGCCAGTTCAAAACGAGCATGCAGTTCCGCGAACAGTTTTGAATTCAGCGACATTGCCTGAATAGCCAGATCGTGCGCCACAGAATCGTGCAGGTGAAAGACTTTATCCCATTGCCTGACCAGGTCAGCCGCACAGCCGCCTCCAACCAGAATTAACGGTCGCGAAATCTGGTGCGCATCAACGACTCGCACCAAACGTTCGGCAAGGTCCGCTACGTTCAGCAAGCTGCCGCCAAGCTTCAGAATTGTCGGCGTGGAATTTTCAAACCTGGTATCAAAAGTCAAGTTCGCGTTCACAACAGAATCAGTTCTTTAGAGCGTTAGTCAAAATGATGCCCGCACATTGCGCATCATGTTAGGAGCGGCAACTGAGCGGCTTAGCGGTTCGAACGCCCCATGTCTTCCGGCCATCCACGCCATTGGGGCAAGAACGAAGCCCTTGTCAGGTTTCAATGGCAACACTTTAGTGATCCACTTCACAACGAAAGACGACCTGCTGCTTAGCCAAAAGGCAGCAACAAAAATAACACAAGACACGTGCAGGGCAGAGTTTACCCGTATTGTACTGAGGGCCGGTCAGAACGACTCTCACGATTCTTCCGAAAGTAGTGATTGAAACGAGGTCTGACTGCCGATGAAACTTCTCGTTAGACGAAAGCACTCTTTGCAGTCACCTGCAGGATGTGCCGGTATTCGCCGCCCTTTATCCGGCGAGTGCCTGAGTTTTGCGACGTACTCAGCCTTGCGAACCGGAACTGTTTCCGGGGGCGATTTCGGACAACGTAAAGTTGTCGCGCCGGTTCGCGAGGCGGGGCGTCGTCAGCGGTTTAATGTGAACGATCTCAACGTAGGGATCTTGCAAACGCTGGAAACAGTAACGAAACGCGGAGGTTTCTGATGTTAAGACGACTACTGATGATTGCTGTGATCGCCGTGATTGCGGCGGCTGGCTCCGGCCATCCAGTTCAGGCTGCTCCTCCAGGACAGCCCGCCGACTGGCAAAGATTCTATCACTATCCGTATGTGTACTATCCACATTCGTTCCAGAAGCCTCAGACTTACAACAACATGTACCACAAGTATCCGCAGTCAATGCAGATTCCGGTGTACAACAAGTCATGGTACAACTTCTACCCCACAGAAAAGCCGTATCACAGCGGCCACCACTTCATTCTGGACGTGTTCTAAGACCGTCGTTGAAGTAACCTGAAACACAAAGAGCCCGTCGCGAGTGCGACGGGCTCTTTTTATTTATTCCGCACGCGGCTTACATGAATTCGTTTAACCCGACTCAGGCGTCAAAAATCAGCAACCTTAATGGCTGCAGCGGTTGACGTTCACAAAATCTCGGCTCACCAGGCCGTTGTTTTCTGTCGGAAATCAATTTACAGTGCATGTCTTGGTTTCTTGATCTATCAGAAATTACGAGCAGAGAATCGTAGCGAAGCGGTGTCTACAGCCCATGCGTTGGGAATGCTGCGGCGAAGATGAAAATCTCCCGCTTCTCCCCCGCTTTGGGTAATGGAATTTGATCTGTCTCTAATAGTTTTTAGTTTGCGTCCACGGATTGCCTTCCCTGGAGGACCAATCCATGGCAGGCGTCACAGTTGGCGATGCACGTTCCAAATGGAGCTGCTCGAATGAGTCTTTGAGAGCCGAAATGATTGTGAGTCGACAATCGCAGGAGTGTCACATGGAAACAAATAATCGATTCCGCAGGTCCTCTAGCAGCGTGTCCGGTAAGTGAGTTGTGGTGTGGCGATTGAGTGATGGGAATT
>ERZ887851.1071-NODE-1071-length-24870-cov-7.165545_pt1 | contig 24870 bp, 28 predicted proteins | sample MGYA00521100_ERZ887851 | MGnify/ENA primary metagenome ERZ887851 (study PRJEB32303, sample SAMEA104408602) | aquatic metagenome | biome: Brackish water; feature: Pelagic; material: water | place: Baltic Sea | collected 2014-06-06T16:11:00 | depth 11,444 m ... | reverse complement strand
GGCGGCGTTTCACGGGCCGGAGCCGCAACAGCCAAGGGGGTGCCGGTGCGTCATGCCAGGGCGGACACTCTCTCTGCGAGAGAGGGCACAACCTTGCCGTGAAGATGATGCCTAGCGCGTAAAAACCCCGCGCTAGGCGGGGTTTAGCTAAGGGGCTTGATCAGTCTGCTTTCTTCATCCAAGTTTGCAGCAGCTGCATGAGGATAATTGATCCAAGAAAGGCTATTTGAATGGGATTGACGGTCGGAAAGGCAGTGAACTCGTCTACGAATCGTTGTGCCGTGACGGAAAGCCCCCCCGCCTCTCCCGCGACCTGCAGTCCCGCGGCGATATCACCGAATAGTTGATTGGTGTTCATCGTGAGTACTGTCATGAACGAGATGACGGTTAAGCAATACACGCTGACCAATACTTTCCCGACCAACGGGACATTACCGTTCATTTGGATGTTGTTGGTCATTCTAAAACCGAGCCAGATGGCCACGATATAGGCTAAAAACCACACGGCGTTCCCCGACATAAACGCTGCAAGTAAATTCCACATATCCATTTCAGACATTTTAAAACCTCGCGTTATTAATGGTTATTGAGCACCGAAGTGCACTTTGAGTATGCGTAGATTCAGTAGGAAGTCAAAGCGCGTTGCGCACGACTATACGGTTCGATTTTGTTGGGGGGTATACCGTGGTCTAAATACCAGTAAACTGACGCCCGATCGCGATAACGCGTATTACCCCGTTACTTAAGAGAGGAAGGCAAATGTTCAGTCACATCATGATCGGAGCTAACGATATTGAGGCGTCAAAAAAATTCTACGATGCCGTGCTTGGCGCTCTGGGGAGTAAGGAAGGCGTCATAGATCCCAAAGGCCGTTGCTTTTATTTTCACCAAGGTGCGATCTTCGGATTGAGTGTGCCGATCGATGGCGAGCCGGCGACCCACGGTAACGGCAGCACGATTGGCTTTAACGTTGAAAGTCCTGAGCAAGGCGAGGCCTGGCATACCGCAGGAGTGGCCAATGGCGGCGTGACGTGCGAAGACCCTCCCGGCGTACGAGAGGCAGATGGGATGTATCTGGCTTATCTTCGAGATCCCGCGGGCAACAAGATTTGTGCGCTCAAGCGCATGGGTTGATAGCAGGGAGCTAACACACTTGCTGAGCAGGGGTGTTATGCAGCTGAGGAGGCCAGCGTGAAGCTGTGCGAGAGGCTAATCTGCCTCCATACAAGGTCGGTATAAGGCACGCAGCACAGCGTTGGTGGCTGAATGTACTTTGCCGAAGCCGCGCTGTCGCCTGATCAACCTTGTTATCGTGGTAATGGAATAGTGCGCCGCCTTTGTGTCGTGCTCGAGGATAGTCAAATGGTGAAAAATAAGATGATGGCTGGTGTGTTTGCTCTGTTGGCTAGCAGCTGGCTGGGTGTGGTATCTGCAGAGGAGTACGAGCTTCAGGCGACACTGGATACGCCTGATCTTGCGTTCGAATCAGAGACCGACATTGGCCTCTGGGGGCGTTACCATTTCGCGATTCATACCGCGGATTTTGATAGCACCCGAGAATTTTATCACCGCCTCGGCTTTACTGATGGGGTGACTGGATTTCCACTCACCAACACTCATGCGATGGCCCGTGCATTGGGAATGTTTGATGTTTGTCAGTATGAGTTGAAGAAGGGTGAAGTGTTGCTGTTCCCGGGTGCTGATAATACGACTGGCATCGATCTGCTGCAGTGGCACAAGCCGTTTAACCCCGAACCTCCCTACGCACTGCCTAACCATCTTGGAATGGCTTACGCGACGTTGATGACAACCGACTTGTCAGCTGACTTTGCATTACTGCAATCTCAGGGCGTGACGTTTATGAGTGAGCCCTATGGCGCACCGGGTAATCGATTTGTGTTCATGAGAGATCCTGATGGGGTGTATCTGAAACTCGAAGAGAGCCCAATACCTCGTGGGACCAAAGAGGGCGACGATACAACGCACATCGTTGGCATGCCCTACGTTGGCATCAATGTCAGCGACTTGGATCAATCGCTGACGTTCTACAAGCAGTTTGGCTACTCAGAGGTGCGTCTGATTAATGAGCAAACGCTCAGTGCCGAAGAGTCTGCCGCATGGGGTTTTGATCAGCCTGTACGTTACCGCGGTGCCGATGTGACCATTAATCGAGGTGATCGACATCGACTCCGCCTGCTGCAGTGGTTATCACCCTTCAACCCGGAGCCGGCATACCCAGCACCCATCAACCATAAGGGGATCAATCGACTCGCCTTGACGGTTCCGAATGTGGAGCGAGCTACGCGAATACTGTCAGAGCAGGGCGTGCCGTTTCTATCAGAAATAGCGCCGTGCTGTTCGGGTCAAGACAGTGATTCTGGCGGAATTGTCCATGCCATTGACCCCGATGGTGTGTTCCTGGAGCTGGTGGGGAATCTCACGCCGCGACCGGTACCGCCGCAGCCTGAGCAATGCCCCCCTCTGGAGATACGTTACCCCCAGTCCTGATTCGCAGTGGTGTCCGGTAAGTGTTGCCGGGCGAGTGGCGTCGGCTAACTGAAGGTGGGTAAATTGTTGCGGGAGTTGCCCCGGTAGCCGTGCCGTAGACAGTCCCACAGGCAGTCCCACAGACAGTCCCACACACAGTCCCGTAGAGAGGATGGTAGAGGCCTTTTAGACACGTCGATAAGGGTGTGAGCCGCGTGTGCCCGCTGCCTCTTGTGCAGGGGCTTGCGCACCCTTTCTCAAGGACCGTCGCTTTGCCTGCCCTCGCCAAAACACGTATGGTCACTGACCTATAAAGATCAGGAGCAGAGTATGTTTTATCAGCGCGTAGTAGGGATCGGGTTACTGTGTGTGTCACCATTTTTGATGGCTGAGGAGTGCCAGTACTCAGAGTGGGGCCGCGACGATCAAATAGGCGCGGCAAATCGAATGACGCCCGAACGGACGCTGGCTGCCGCGTCGTTAGTCAAAATTGGCGCCAGTCATCCACTGGGTATCGTTATCACACCCGGTATGCCCGCGTACCCACCGCGGTATACCCAGTTGCAGGTGGTTCAACCTGAGCATCCGTATCGAACGGATGCGTCGCATAAGCTTGGCTGGAAAATCAGCGCCAACGACGACCTGGTGCAAATGTGGTTAGGCACTGGCCCACAGATCGATGGGTTAGGGCACCTTGGCGAGGATGGCGAGTTTTACAATTGCCATCAGGGGTCAGACTTCGCCGCGATTACCGGCCTGACAAAGCTGGATATCAGTCAAATTCCACCCATGGTCGCACGCGGCGTGCTCATCGATGTTGCGAAACACTTTGGTGTTCCTCATTTGTCGGCTGCTCAGCCTATTTCGACGCAAGACCTTCAAAGCGCCATGACGGAGCAAAACATTACGGTGAATGAAGGTGATGTGGTGCTCCTTCATACAGGTTATACCGATGCCTTTTTGGAGGCCGATCCCGAGCTATGGGGCAGCACGATACCGGGCATTACCAACGACGCTGCTCAATATTTGGCCTCTCTAAAGCCACTTGCCGTGGGCGCAGATACTTGGGGTTTAGGTGCTGTGCCGCCCAAGCCCGGTGATAAGGTGTTTTATGACCACGTTATTTTGCTCAAGCAAAACGGTATTTACATACTGGAAACGATGAATACCGGGCGCCTGGCAGCGGAAGCCGTCACGGAATTTATGTTCGTGCTAGGGCAGGCTCGGCTCAAAGGTGCGGTACAGATGGTGATCAATCCCGTGGCAATGTGGTGATCTCGCTGTGACATCGACCGAGGTGCTTTCACCGTTTCATCTCGCGATACCGGTGAGTGACCTGCAGGCCGCACTGCTGTTTTACGAGGAGATGTTGGGCTGTGAGCGCGGGCGACAATCAACCGATTGGATCGACCTGAACTTCTATGGCCATCAACTGGTGTTGCATCAGGTAGCCGGGCAGCAGGGCATCTCTGGTAGCAACCCCGTTGATGGTGAGCAGGTTCCCGTACCGCATTTTGGCGTCATACTGCCGTGGCCTGATTTTGAGGTGCTAGTGGAGCGGCTGGCGTCTTCGGGAGCGGTGTTTGAGATTCCGCCAACTACCCGCTTTGCGGGTAGAGTGGGGGAGCAACGCACACTCTTTTTAAGAGACCCCAGTGGCAACTGCTTAGAGTTCAAAGCCTTCAGAGACCCCAATCGACTCTTTGCTGCCGATCTCGAGGCGTACCGGTAGCGATGCGAGTTACGCTGTCCATATTGCGAAGTAGCCCTAAGTGAAAGCTGGCCCGTTGTGCGACGAGAACCCGGCAAGCTCATGCTACCCTTTACGACTTTACTCACACTGTAAGTGACCGCCATGAATCGAGATGCCGTCTTGAATATGCTGCAGATGCAGCATCGTATGAATAATCGTGTCCATGCTGACTGGATAGCGCAACGATTCGAGTGGTATCGGGCAGTGTGGATCGAGTGCGCTGAGTTGATGGATCATGTGGGCTATAAATGGTGGAAGAAGCAGACGCCTGATATGGAGCAAGTTAGGTTGGAAGTGGTCGATATCTGGCATTTTGGGATGTCGGCACTGTTTGAGGCAGAGGGTGATCTGTCTGATCTCGCCGATCGGATCGTGTCAGAAGTCGCTACTGCGGGCGTTGGAAATGCCGATATTCATAGTGCAACTGAGGCGTTAGCGCGCTCTGCGCTCGAGACTCAAAGCTTTTCAGTAAGCCATTTTGTGGCGCTCATGCACGCTTGTGGCTTGTCCTCGGCTGAGCTGTACCGACATTATGTCGGTAAGAATGTGCTGAATTTTTTCCGCCAAGACCACGGGTATCAAGAAGGTACCTACGTCAAGCAGTGGCAGGATAGAGAAGACAACGAGCACTTGTCGGACATTTTAGGACTGCTAGATGCGAATGACCCCCACTTTCCAGAAGCGGTATACGACGCATTAGCGCAGCGTTATCCGGAGCCGTGATGAGCCCGTTTGAAGAGCGATTTTTTGAGACGGACGACGGACTGACGCTGTACTGCAGAGATTATGCCGCGCCGACACCTGCGGCACCCACCGTAGTGTGTTTGCATGGTCTGAGCCGAAATAGCCGCGATTTCCAAGACCTTGCTCCTGTGCTGAATCAGCATTTCCGCGTGTTAGTGCCAGAGCAAAGAGGACGCGGTCGGTCAGACTATGACACGGTAGTGAGTCGCTACAATTTGATGCAGTACGTCTATGATACTCACGCTATGCTGGTCGCATTTCACTGTGAGCGCGTCTCAGTCATCGGTACGTCTATGGGCGGTCTCATGGCCTTTGCCTTGAATGCACTTTACCCACACTTAATACACCGAGTGGTCATTAATGATATTGGCCCAGACATTGCCGCCGCCGGGCTCGAACGCATTCAATCCTACGTGGGTGTCGCGGGGCCGTTTGATGATTGGGACGAAGCGACTGCTTATGTCATGTCGGTCAGTCAGTCGATCTTCCCCGACTGGCAGCCTGCTCAATGGGCGACCTTTGCGCGGCAGTGCTATGTAGAGCAGGATCATCAGATCATTGCTGACTATGACCCCAGGATTAGTGAGGCACTGGCACAACAAGACTCTGGCGCCGAGAGCAGTGCGCTCTGGTCACTTTTCGATACGTTGATTGATGTCCCATTACTGTTGATACGAGGCGCGCTGACCGATTTGTTGTCGGAGGATTGTGTGCACGCGATGCAACGTCGCGCGAATCACCTTGAGTTATTAACGGTGCCTAATGTGGGCCACGCCCCTATGTTAACGGAGGCTGATGTCCCCGAAGCGATAATGGCCTTCTTAACGCGATAGACTGCGCCACAGTCGGGACTCTCGTTAGGTTCCGATGCCGTGGCGCTAGTGCCCGATACGCATCGCCCCTAAGAAATCTCGCTTACCCAGCGGGGTGCCTAAAGCTCTTAAGATCGAGTAGGTCGTGGTGGCATGAAAGTACAGATTAGGCTTTGAGAAAGACGCCAGAAAATGATCTGTTGTAAAGGGTATTTCCGTGTCGCCTAAGCGAAAGATCATCTCCTGACCGGATAGCTGTGCAGCCGAATCAGGCGTTTCTGCACGCATACCCTCAATGGCCTCATTGATGAGCCCACAGAGCCCTTCGTAGTCGATTCCAGGTTTGCTTGGCGGCGGCGTGAACACGCCGGCCCGCATCCCATTGATCGCGCCAAGGGAGTGATGCCAGATTGAGATCACTTGAAAACTGAAGGGCAGCATCGTTTCATGAAGTCGATAGTCGACGATTTCGGAGAGGGATATACCGGCACTGTCAGCATGTTGCTGGCCTTTTTTAAGTACCTCGGCGGTACTGTCGAGCATCTGCTCGTAGCACTTGATGCTGGCATCATAGAAAGAGAGCTGCATGGTGTGTCCTTATTGAATTAGCCCTTAAAGAAGGGTGTCGGGGGTAAGTCGGTATAGTCGAAATCGGTCAGGCTTTGGTCAATGCTGCTGGCGAGGCGAAAGTCTCTCTCGGTCACGCCGTCGGCGTCATGGGAGGATAATCGTATTTGTACTGTGCCATACACGTTATACCAGTTGGGGTGGTGGTCCTGCGCCTCGGCGTGCTCCGCAATGAGGTTCATAAAGCGCCATGCCTCTGCGAAGTTTTTGAACTGTATGTCGCGAGCAAGCCAGGGCGGGGTTAGCTGCCACTCTGGATGACGCGCCATATGTTGCGCTAGGTCTTCAGTGGATAGCTTGCTCATATTGGGCGTCTCTTGAGAATCACACCGGACTCGAGATGTTCGGTATAAGGGAATTGGTCAAAAAATGCCAGTGCCTCAATGTGATGGGTCTCGTTCAGCTCAGCCAGATTCTCGATCAGTGACTTCGGGCTACAGCTGATATAGAGAATGCGGGCAAAGCTCTTAGCGAGGCCAAGAGTATCGCTATCGAGGCCGGCTCTGGGCGGGTCCACCAAGAGTGTTTCGAACTCAAAACTACTCAGGGGCTCTTTGAGGGCCGAAAGCCGCCGAAACAGTCGATCACCCGCCATCGCTTGACTCATTTCTGCGGCAGACAGTCGCGCCAGCTCCAGGTTGCCAATCTGATTGGCGGCGGCGTTATGGGTGGCTGCTGCGGTGGCGCGTTTACTGAGCTCGGTGGCGAGTACCCGCCGAAAGCGATGCGCCAGTGGCAACGTAAAGTTGCCTACCCCACAGTACAGCTCTAATAGGTCGGTGCGGCAGGGTGGGGTATGGGCCAGCAACCACTCGATCATCTGTTGATTAATACTGCCGTTGGGTTGGGTGAAACACTGCTCCGGTTGTCGATATTCATAGGTACTCCCCTGAATTTGCAGACTTTCGTCAACCCAATCTTTGCCGATAATGACTTTTTGCTTGCGGCTCCGGCCAATGAGGTCGCAATTGAGCTGTTCCGCCAGTGTTGTAGCGGCTGATTCCCACTCGGCATCGAGGGGCCGGTGATATATCAATGTAATCAGTAGGTTGCCGCTGCAGCTTGATAGAAACTCTACCTGAAATAAGCGCTGCCGCAGGGTGGGAGAGCGCTGCAGAGCCTGCTGCAGCACGGGCATGCAGTCAGTGATACGAGAGGCGGCAATGGGAAACTCACTGATGACAATCGGTTCTCTTGGTTTGCCCGGAGGAAACATCACGTAATCTAATGCGTCGCCGTCGTGCCACATCCGAAACTCGGCCCGTAGGCGATATCCCAGTGGTGGCGAAGCATAGATCGTCGGTTCGGGGGGCGCAAAAGGCGCCAACAATCGAAGGGCTCTGCCAACTTTTTCTTCAAATAGCCTCTGGTACTGGTCAGGTTTTACGGTGCTATTACGCATGGCGGGTACTAGAGGCAGTGCTTAGGTTTGGGGAGCCCGGCAATGCGACTTCCGATTCTCGCAGGGGAGCCTGGGAACAATGTCATTAAGTAATGACTATTGCCTTTTTCGGCGCCTAGATGCGTTTTAACGTAGTTCACCAGTGCTCGATTCGCCGGTGAATCGCCAAAGTCTGCATAGAAGTTGCGCAGTAGGGTGATGATTTCCCAGTGGGGATCGGTCAACACAATGTTTTCAGCGGAGGCGAAATCATGCGCTAGCGCGGTGGTCCAGGTGGTCCAGCCAATGAGAAAGCCATTGTCGTCACACAGATCGTCGAGTACTCGGCTGCCGGACATGGATTAGCCCCAGGTCATCGAGTGACGATGCGCAATGACAAGGTCAACCCACTCGTCCACGGTGATGCACTGCACACCGAACGTCTCGGCCTCTGAGCGGTTTGTGGCTGATTTCAATATCCGCACAGCGCAAGGGAGTTGATCCAGTGTGCTGATGAAGGCTGTATCGACGGCCTCGTCGAGCAACAGTAGTGTGTCGTGCTCGCTGAGTAGCGCTGCGCACTGACCATACAAAGAGGGGTGATGGAGGTGGTGAAGTATCATCAGTAGTTGACCACCACCTGTGCTTCGCTTGCTACAGTGAGCCACTCTGTGCGAGACATTGCAATGACGTGCAGGTCTTCTCTGAAAGCGGGTAGGGTCTGAGTGCCGCCTAACACGTACACATTGTTGATATCATAAAACGGGGCTGAGCCGAGCAGCCGATACAGTGCATCCTGCTCGTCAGGCGTGCGGGTCAGTAAATCGATGCCCGGGCCGGTGAACACCAGCGTGACGCGCTGACCAAATGCGCCTGCGGCTAGCGCTAGGTCCATCCCCGACTGCAAGGCGGCTCTATCACTACCGTCACTGCTGGTCGCCGTCTCGCCTGCGAGAGTGATCAGCCAAGATTTGCTGTTAGACAAAAGAGACCAGCCTATCTGAGGTGACCGCGGATTCAATCAGTGAGCCAAGGCCGGCAATAATAAAGGGCTCCGGCACGGCTAGGGCGTATTCCTCAACGGCTTGACTGCACAGCAGTAACTCGGCGCCGGTCGCTGTCGCTAGCTGACGCCAACGAGGAAGTGCCTGCTCAGAGACTGCGGCCGATACGCCCGGGCCTTGAAAGAAACATTGCCGGATGCGGTGCCCTTGATCGACAGCCGATTGAATAAACGCTTGCGCTCGCTCGCCGTGATTGGGAGCGGTGCCCGGGGTGCGAATAATGAGAGAGATTTCCATGGCTTATAAATGAAAAACCCCGACGAAGCCGGGGCTATTCAATGAGAAGGAACAGGCCCTAATCGTCACCACCGGTGAAGACTGCGATGAGGTGCAGCAAATGCATGAACAAATTGAAAATGCTGAGATACAAACCGACTGTGGCTCTGATGTAGTTGGTCTCACCGCCGTTGATGATGCGGCTCGTATCGAACAAGATGAGTCCCGCCATGATCATGACCACAACAGCAGAAAGCGTCAGAGAGAGCACTGGGATATTTAAGAAAATGTTCGCAATCATGGCGACTACCGCGATAACGAGCCCTGTCATTAAAAAACCGCCGAGGTAGGAGAAGTCTTTTTTGCTCGTCAGGGCATAGGCAGATAGCGAAAAGAAGACCAGCGCCGTGCCGGCTAGCGCCTGCAGTACGATGGTCGGCCCGTTTTCGAGTGCCAGATAAAACGACAGCGTTGGGCCAATAGAAGCACCCATCACGCCAGTAAAAGCAAAGATAGCCGGAAGCCCTTTGGCTGAATCGGCCATTTTATGAACGACAAACAACAGGCCAAAGCCGACGAGCATCAGCACAAGGCCTGCCATGGGAGGCACGCCAACTGCGACGGAGACAGTGGCCGATAGCGCACTAAAAGCGAGGGTCAGGCCCAATAGCCAGTAGGTGTTACTCAATACTTTATTGGTTCGCGCAATACTCGCGGTGGGGTCGAGTCCTGCGGTGCTGCTGTAAAGGGACTTGTCGCTCATGGTGTGGTGCCTCATAACGTGACCAATGTCCCTATAATAGGACTGAAACCAGACTAATCCAAGTGCCGCACCATTATTTCGCAATGGCAAAAGGTGGCTTGATGCTTGACTAGCCGGGGGTTAACGAGACGGCCCACCCAGCGTATTAAAGGTTACTGATACCGTCGCGGTGATGGAAAGCTGGCCGGGTTGATAACGTGGCGCTCCCTCTGCCTCCATCGCCATCACGCCGCCCCGGGTTTGTGCCCTCGGCAAAGGCGCCGGTCTACTGCCGGTGCTAATGGTCTCGGGAGCTCCTAAGTGTATGTCTGCGGCGCTCGCGAGGGCCGACGCATCCGCTTTGGCGTGGTCAAATGCCATCGCCAGTGCCTGCGCTCTCGCGGCCTGAGTTTGAGAGCTGCCAAATTGGGGCGAACTCACGCTGCTGGCCCCGGCGCTGGAGAGTGTTTGCAACGCCTCGCCGAGCGCGCTCAACTCAAGCAGTTTAAACGAGAGGTCACGAGTGGCCTGATAACCCTGAAATTCTTGCTGATTGGTTGCCGAGTTCCAGCGATACTGGGGCTGAATACGCAGTCGCCCCGCATCAACCGATTGCTCGTCTCGCGGCAGTGCATCGATTGCCCTCAACAGCGCCCCCATTTTCTCGTCAGCAGAGGACTGTGCCAGTGCCGCGGTTTTGGCGTCGACAATGACCGAGGCTGACAGATTGGCAAATTCGGCTTCAATGTCCACGGTGCCGGTGCCTTGGACTGAAATCATTTGTGCCAGTGAACTCACCGGCATCAGCAGCGACATCACGGTGAGGGGGATCCATAAATTGCGTTTAGCCATGGTGTTGTGTCCTTCATGCGAGTGTATCTGTCGATTTGACCGGCGACCGGCCGATCGGTTCCGTCATCGGTATTACCGCACAGACCTGAGGGGATCATCCGATTCTAAACCCTGACGTGGTGGCTGCGCGTCCTCTGCTAGCGGCACTCCGAGTCGTCTGAGGCGGGGGCGTTTAGTGTAATCGATCATGGGCTGATTGCGCCCTGCAGCAAGGTGGCAGGCGAGCAACAGTCGTCGATGACGCCCCCAATGGGCCGAGTCGTATCGCGGACGCAGCGAGTGCTCGCTAAATCGGGTGATTAGGCATCCTCATACCGCAACGGTTTAGGTAACATGACGGGCAAGCCTAGGCAGTGGCAGGAGCCCCCGAATGATCGACACCCCATTGACCCTTCCCTGTGGAGCAAGGATTAGCAATCGTATTGCTAAGGCCGCCATGACAGAGGGCCTAGCGGATCCCTCGGGGCGACCTTCTGAGGCATTGAACCAGCTCTATGGGTTATGGAGCGATGGCGGTGCCGGACTGTTATTGTCAGGCAACGTGCAAATCGATGCGCTGCATCTGGAGCGTCCTGGGAATGTGGTGGTCGAGGGTGAGCCTTCGGCGCTGATGCAGCAGGCGTTGGCGGCCTGGGCCGCCGCAGGCACGCGTGCAGGCAATCACTTTTGGGCACAAATCAGTCACGCCGGAAGACAATGTCAAAAGATCGTTAATGCGCATCCCAAAGCCCCCTCTGCGGTGAAGTTAGGTTTACCTGGCGGTCAATTTGGGGAGCCCGTACCGATGACACAAGCGGATATTGAGTCGGTGATCGAGGGCTTCGCTCGCTGTGCGAAGGTCGTAATAGCGGCAGGTTTTACGGGCGTACAATTGCATGCGGCTCACGGTTATTTACTGTCGCAGTTTCTCAGTCCGCGGAGCAATCAGCGCACCGATCAATGGGGTGGCTCGCTGGAAAATAGAGCACGACTATTGCTCTCATGCGTGGCAAGGGTCCGCGCCGCAATCGGTCCGAACGTTCCGATATCCGTCAAGCTCAACAGTGCCGATTTTCAGAAAGGAGGTTTTGATTTTAAGGAGAGTCTGCAAGTGGCTCAGTGGCTGCAGGCTGCGTCGGTCGATTTGATCGAAATCTCAGGCGGTACTTATGAGCAGCCTCGATTGCTTAACCTTGAAGGAATGGAGCCCGTGGAAGAGCAAGCGGTTGCCTCATCGACACGCGCTCGTGAGGCCTACTTTGTGGACTTCGCCGAAGCGATGCGGCGTGAGTTATCTATTCCTTTAATGGTGACGGGTGGGCTCCGGCGACGAGACGCGATGAATAGTGCGCTGGAGTCGGGTTGCGCGGATATGGTCGGTATTGGCCGTCCTATGTGTGTGGTCACTGACGCACCCGCACAGCTGCTCTCAGGCCTCGATGAGTTGCCGCGTTTTGAGGATGACCTCTCGTTATTGCCACGTGGCCTTGGCTTTCTCAATCGTATCAAAACGGTCCGAACCCTCAGCGCCTTTGCGACACAGTATTGGTTTTACGAACAAATTGCGGCCTTGGGGCGCAAGGGCGAGACCAATAGGTCGATAGGCGTTATGGCTGCAACCAAAGCGCAGACCAAGGCGGCCACTGCCTGGCTTGCTGCCCGTCGCTCAGCTCCCGGGTCAGCATGAGTTTCTCGGTCACTTACCGCCGGCGTGTTGTCGACCATCGGCCAAAGCGGGTTCGTCGGGTGCGGGATGTGCTAATGCGGGATGTGCTGATGATACTGAGTGTGGTGAGTGCGTTGACTGTGTTGAGTGGGGCGAGCCTAAGCGCCAAGGCTGACAGCACTGCACACAACACTGGACACAACGATGCAATGCTTCGTGACAACCTATCTCATGCGGTACTGCTGCGCGATAGAGCGCTATCGGGAAGCCAAGCAATGGCGATCGTGACCTCGCTGACCACGGAGGTCGGTCCGCGATTGGCGGGCAGCGAGGCAGAAGCGCGCGCTCGAGAGTGGGCATTGAGCAGGCTGGCTGACTTAGGCTTAGAGCGCATTCGAGCGGAGGGCTTCGAGATGACCGCGTGGCAGCGTCACGCGGAACAGGCTGACATCATGGTGCCTTTTCCGCAGCCGCTGGCCGTGACAGCGCTGGGTGGGTCAGTGTCGACTCCCGTAGCGGGACTGACGGGTGAGGTGGTGTTGTTCGATTCATTGGCGACCCTGAAAGCGGCGACCCGAGAGCAAGTATCGGGCAAGATTGTTTACGTCGGACATACGATGCAGCGGACCCAAGACGGATCCTCGTACGGCTATTTCAATCCGGTACGTACCGCGGGGCCAAGTGTCGCAGCGCAGAAGGGTGCGATCGCGTATCTGCTGCGATCAATCGGCACCGACAGCCATCGCTTCCCGCATACGGGATCGCTTCGTTATGCAGAGAATACGCCGCACATTCCAGCACTCGCGCTATCGAACCCCGATGCTGACCAAGTCGAGCGGATACTGTCCAAGGGAGTCGAGTTAGTCGTTAGGCTGACCGTCGACACGTCATTAGTGCCAGCGGCTCAGTCGGCCAACGTCATCGCTGAAATTCTAGGTCATGCAGCGCCCGAAGAGGTGGTGGTGATCGGGGCGCATCTCGACAGCTGGGATCTGGGCACTGGCGCCATTGATGATGGTGCAGGGGTCGGGATTACCATGGCGGCGATGGCGCTGATCAAAGAGGCTGGGCTAACCCCTCGTCGGACTATTCGATTGGTGCTGTGGGGAGCAGAAGAGGTTGGGCTATTAGGGGCGCTAGCGTATCGCGATCGACATCAGGAGGCGCTTGCAGACCATATCATTGGTTCTGAGAGTGATTTTGGAGGAGGGCGGATTTGGAAAATAACCGCCGACAGTCAATCGCAAGCGGGCGATCAACTGCTGGCTCACATGGCGGATATTTTATTGCCACTCGGTATTGCGCCGGGTAGCAATGACCAGCCGGGTGGCGGTCCCGATTTGATCCCGTTGGTGCCCGAGGGGGTGCCGACGTTACGGCTGCACCAAGACGGGCGCGATTACTTTGACCTGCACCACACTGCAGATGATACCGTGGATAAGTTGGACGCGGCCTCGTTAGATCAAAATGTTGCGGCCTTTGCGGTGGTCGCTTGGCTTGCCGCAAACAGTGAGGTGGGCTTCAGGAAGGCACCTTAGGGATAGTATAGTTTTTTAGGGGCCTAGGCCTTCGTCCATATCGATTCGATTATTGAGAGTGAACAACATCATGAAGATGGATTTTTTGAAATGTGATTTCCCCGCGTTAAGAGTCGCCGTATCGTTTCTTAGATGCGCTGTGGTTTTGTGCTTGGTGGCCCTAGTGGGGTGCGCAGACAAGCCAACTTATGAGATCGATTACGACCAAAGCTTTAGCTTCGGGGAATACCAGCATTATCGATGGTACGACGATGATCATGCTTCTAGGGAAAGTCAGTATCGCCGCCAGAACAGTAGCGATCAGCATGTGCGTTCAATCGCTAATGCGGAGCTACTGCGACGAGGCTTTCGTGAAGTGGCAAGAGGTAATGCTGATTTTTGGGTGAACTACCACGTCACGAAACGACAAACGCAAAAGGTAACAGGACAAGAAAAGGGTATGACGGGCGGTGTCGGCATGAGTAATTATGGTAAGTCTGTCAGCGTCGGTTATTCTTCTGGACCTTCGGTCAAAACGTATGAAGATGGGACTGCTGTATTGGATGTGATCGACACTCGAACGAGCAAGATCGTTTGGCGAGGCGTCGCCGAAGGGCGGTTAAAAAATAAGATGTCTTATGCCGACAAGCAGGAGTTGAGAGCGACAGTGCTCCATGAGCTGTTGAGTGCGTTCCCGCCGCAATGATGGTGGCGTAGACGTCACGATAAGATGATGACGCGCTGCAGCGTGTGCGGTCTCTTCATCTGATGCGGAGTCACAAAGCGCCGTTTGGCGCCCACTAACAGGGCTCGGCCGGCAGTGCCACTGTCAATCCCATAGTATTTAAAGTTGAGGTAGTCACGATGGGTCCATTTCAGGATGTCAAAGTATTAGATCTCACTAGCATGGTGTCGGGCCCGGTTGCGGCGATGATGCTGGCTGACCAAGGTGCGGATGTGGTGAAGGTAGAGCCGTTACACGGTGAACAGATGCGGCATATTGGGCCCAAGGTCAACGAGATCACGCCGGCATTTTTTTCCTGTAACCGCGGGAAGCGCTCTATAGCGCTCGACCTGAAATCTGATGAAGGCCGCGCTGTGTTGATGAAGTTGGTTGAGAGTGCTGATGTGCTGATCCAAAACTTTCGACCGGGAGCGATGGAGCGTATGGGCTTTGCAGAGCCGGTTCTCAGAGAGCGGAATAGCCGGCTGATCTACGTCTCGATAAGTGGATTTGGCGAGGAGGGGCCCTATGCACATAAGCGCGTCTATGACCCAGTGATACAGGCGCTGTCTTGTGCCGCTGATATTCAGGCAGACCGTGCTACGGGCCGACCGCAAATGTTCCGTATTATCGCAGCAGATAAAGTCACTGCGCTAACGGCAGCGCAAGCGATTAGTGCGGCACTTTATGCTCGCGAGCGTACCGGTGAAGGCCAGCATATTCGTCTGTCGATGCTGGATGCGATGCTGAGCTTTTTTTGGCCGGAGGCGATGGCAGGTTTGACCTTTGCCGAGAAAGAATTCGATGTCACGCCTTATCAGGGCGCGATGGATCTGGTCTTTGAAACACAGGATCGTTTTATTACCGCCGGTGCTATCTCCGATAATGAATGGGCGGGCATGTGCCGCGCCATGCAGCGGGAGGATTTGATTGAGCACCCTCATTTTAAAGATGCGACCGATCGCATTACGCACAACGTCGAGCGCAAGGCGATCATGGCAGAGGAAATAAAAAAATGGTCAAGCGACGATATTTTGGCGCGGTTCGATGCGGAAGAGGTGCCCTGTGCCCCCATTATTGACCGCTCGGAGCTGCTAGATCACGAACAAGTGAAAACAAACAACTCGGTTGAACGGCTGCAGTTTGAAGGCTTTGGGGAGGTTCGTCAGGCGCGACATCCCGCTCAATTTGAGCGCACGCCTGCGGCGGTTTCCCGCCCCGCTCCGCAGCTGGGGGAGCATGGTCGAGATATCTTGTCCGCCTTGGGTTATAGCGAGAATGAGGTAGAGCAACTGATTAGTCATGGCACAGTAAGGCAGTAAGCGGAGGAGTGGCAATGAAGGGGTGGAAATCGTGAAGCCGGTTTGTTTGGTGGTGGGCGCGGGTGCGGGTATTGGCGGCACTGTCGGGCGTAAATTTGCCCAGGAGGGCTATCACGCCGCCTTGTGTCGACGAAGCGACGCAGCGGGATTAGCGGCCATGACTCAGGCATTTGAGGAGGAGGGGCTAGCGGCTAGCGGATACCTCACCAATGCGGCCGAGCCGGGTGCATTGGAACAGTTAGTCAGTGACGTGGAGAAGGTGGGGCCGATTGATACGTTGGTGTACAACTTGGGCGCGCAGATCGGAAATCGATCGCTCCAGGATACCTCCCTTAAGACCTTTGAGTTGGGTTGGCAAATTGCCTGCTTCGGGTTATTCCGATTGGCTAAGGTGCTGGTGCCGATGATGGTAGCGCGCGGTAGAGGGACGTTTCTGGTCACGTCGGCGACCTCTGCCATGCGGGGTAATGCAGGCCAGCATTCGCACGCCGCCGCGATGGCGGGTCGAAGACTGCTATGCCAAACCTTGAATGCTGAATACGCGGCACAAGGCATTCACGTGGCGCACATCATTGTTGACGGCGCGGTCGATGCGCCAGATACGCTGGGCAAAATGCTCGGCGAAAAAGCATTTGCTGCGTTGAGGGAAGCGCGCGGAGGGGAGCATGACGGTTTATTGTTGCCTGAGAAAATTGCCGAGACTTATTTTCATTTGGCGCAGCAGCATCGCTCGGTGTGGACCCATGAATTGGATCTGCGGGCTTACTCGGATTTGGCCTGGTGGAACCATGCAGTGGATCTAGTCTGATTCGAGGATAAAAATCAGATTAATGATTCGACGTGATACCGGCTAGGAGGCTCAGCAATGGCGTTTACCACTACCCCCTCAGGTGCCAGCTGCGGCGCGACTATTGATGGCTTGGCGTTAGATCAGCCCCTCTCCTCAGACTTGATCGCTGAGCTGCGTGCGCAGTGGCTGGAGCACAAGGTGCTCATTTTCCCCCAGCAGCAGTTAACGCCATCACAGCTGGTTACTTTCAGTGAGCAATTTGGTGCGATTGGGGAGGATCCTTTCTTTGGTCATATCGATGAGCACCCCAAAGTCGCGGCAGTACAGCGAAGCGCCCATGAAAAGACCGCGATCTTTGCCGAAATCTTTCACAGTGATTGGAGTTTTTTAGCCCTGCCGCCCGCTGGCACCGTGTTGTACGGCATTACCATTCCACCGATGGGGGGCGAGACGTTGTTCGCGAATCAGGTATTGGCCTATGAACAGCTACCCGATGACTTGAGTCGCCAAGTCGAGGATCTCATCGCCCTTCATTCTGCGGCGCTCGGCTACGCGCCTGACGGTGCCTACGGTGAACAGGATCAGGCGCTAGGGCGCAGTATGAAGATCCTCCCGAGCGAGCGAGCGCGAGATACTCATGCGCACCCGCTCATTCGGACGCACCATGAGAATGGCAGCAAAGCCTTATTCTCGTCGGCCGCCTATATCACGGGGTTCACTGGCATGGCGCCTGAGGAGAGTGAGTCGCTATTGATGGCCCTGTACGCCCACCAAACCCAGCCCGAGTTTATTTATACTCATCGATGGGAGACGGGCATGGTGGTGATGTGGGACAACCGTTCATTGCTGCACGCGGCTACCGGGGGTTACGACGGTCACGATCGACTACTCCACCGCACGACGATTGCCGATACCCAGTTTTAAGCCGCGCTCAGTACGGGTTCTCAGAGCACTTGATGTAGCGCATCGAGCATGGCGTTGGGTGCTTCTACCATGATCGTATGGCCCGCTCCGGGTAGCACCTCGACCTTGGCTGACGACAGCGCCGATTGAAGCCCCTGGGTGCTTCGCACGGGGGTGAGTCTGTCTTCGGCACCCAAGAGCAGGAGTGCAGGGCACTTCACTCGACTCGCTTGTTCGATACCGGACTGATAGTCGTTGCAGGCTCGCATATCGTGAAATAAGACGTCAGGCCCAGATTGCTCATACAGTCTGAGGGTATTGCCGATCATCCAAATCCCCGAGCTACGGTTGCCGCCAAATTGGTGTCGCTTACTAAAGCCCCATTGAGTGAGCATGTCGAAGGCCGAATGATCATTTGCCTCGGCGGCATCAAGAATGGCGTCTGAAACCGGCATGGGAGAGGTGGTGCCCACTAGCGCAATCGCCCTGATGCGACTCGCGTGCGCGGCCGCGCTTTCTAGTGCGATGAGACTGCCGAGGCTATGCCCCACTAGCGCCGCTTGCTCAATGTTGAGTGTGTCGAGCACGGTAATGACCCAATTCGCCATTGCCTCAATAGTGGCTAATGGAGCGCCGCCGGAGCGTCCATGACCCGGTAAGTCGACCGAGATGACGTTATTGCCATGCCGGGCAAAATGACGACTGGCTAGCGTCCACACGCAGTGGTCCATACCCGAGCCATGAATAAACACGATGCTGGGTTTTGTCGGCTCAATGTCACGAGAGTTGGTGTAGCAATAAACGGGTTGCTCGTTAACAGTGATCATCATGAGCGGGCACCTTTGGCAGCCTTTCCAGCGGCACGCAGCCCCTGTTTTAGGTCCGCAATTAGGTCCTTGACGTCCTCTAGCCCGATGGACAGCCGGATAGTGCCCTCGCCAATTCCCCCTGCCGCGAGTGCTTTGGAATCCATTCGATGATGGGTGGTGCTCGCGGGGTGAATCACCAGCGACTTGGCATCACCAATATTGGCGAGGTGTGAGAACACATTGAGCGCATCGACAAAAGCAATGCCGGCGGGTCGGCCCCCACTTAAGTCGAAGCTGAAGACGGCACCACAGCCCTTGGGCAGCAGTGTCGCTGCCAGCGCTTGATCGGGGTGTCCCTCAAGCTCGGGATAACCCACGCGATCGACCTGTTCCTGCGCCATTAAGAAGTTGACGATCTCGCGCGTATTCTCCACGTGTCGATTCATGCGCACGCTCAGTGTTTCGATGCCCTGCAAAATGTGGAAGGCGGAGGTCGGTGCCATACAGGCGCCAAAGTCTCTGAGCCCTTCCTTGCGGGCCCTTTGGATGAACGCAGTGGGTCCAAACTCCTCAGTGAAAATAAGGTTGTGAAATCCCTCGTAAGGCTCTGTTAATGTTGGAAATTTACCAGAAGACTCCCAGTCGAAATGGCCGCTATCCACCAGCAATCCACCGATAACAATACCGTGGCCGCTGAGGAACTTGGTGGCAGAATGCTGAATGATATCCGCCCCGAGCTCAAAAGGTTTAATAAGGTAGGGGGTTGTGAAGGTGGAATCGACCATCAGTGGCAGTCCCGCGCGATGCGCAACGTCAGCGATGGCCGGGATATTCAGGACATCGAGTCCCGGATTGCCCAGAGTCTCGCCGAAAATTAATCGCGTATTGTCCTGAATCGCGGCGGCGAAAGCCTGTGGGTCACGCGGATCAACAAAGGTAGTGTCGATGCCAAAGCGGGGCAGTGTGTAAGCGAATAAGTTGTGACTCCCACCGTACAGCGCGGCAGAGGCGACGATGTGAGAACCCGCCCCCATCAGCGTAATGATGGCTAAGTGCAGTGCGGCTTGCCCACTGGCCGTGGCGATCGCGCCCACGCCGCCCTCAAGCGCGGCAATACGCTCCTCTAACACCGCATTAGTGGGGTTGCTGAGGCGGGAGTACACGTGCCCTGCGCGCTCAATGTTAAACAGCGATGCCGCATGATCGGAATCAGGGAAGCAAAAGGATGCTGTTTGATAAATCGGTGTGGCTCTGGCACCCGTCGCAGGGTCAGGCTGAGCGCCTGCATGCAAAGCCAGTGTGTCGAGACCTGGATAATCCGATGCTGCCATGGGAGTGTTCCTCGTATTAATGGGGCAACTATATACTGAGTCCGCCGAGCTTGGTCTCGAGATACTCCTCGATGCCCTCACGCGCACCTTCGCGGCCCAAGCCGCTTTCCTTCATGCCCCCAAAAGGGGCAGCGGCGCTGGTGGGGTTAATATCATTGATACCAATAATACCAAACTGCAGTTGTTCAAACGTTCGTAAGGCGCGGGATAAGTTCTGTGTATAAACGTAGGCCGCCAGCCCGTAGTGTGTATCGTTGGCCATGGCGATGACGTCATCGTCATCATCAAATGGCACCACGGCGGCAACCGGTCCAAACGTTTCCTCGCGATAAATCATCATCTCGGCACTGACATTGCTCAGTAACGTGGCGCCATAAAAATGGCCGTTAGCGAGTTCGCCGTCGGTGAGTCGCGTTCCTCCGCTGAGCAAAGTGGCGCCTTTGGCAACGGCATCCTGCACCTGACGGTCTACCTTGGCGATCGCCGCCTCGTTGATCAGTGGCCCAATGCTGTTGCTTGGATCTAATCCATTACCGGCTCGCAGCTTACCCACTCGATCCTGAAGCGTAGCGAGAAACGGCTCAAGAATACGGCGCTGAACGAAGATGCGATTAGGACTGATACACGCTTGGCCTGTGTTGAGAAATTTCACCAGCGACACGCCTTTTGCTGCGTGCACTGGGTCGGCATCGTCGAAGACAATAAAGGGGGCGTGGCCGCCCAACTCCATTGAGACGCGCTTGAGTTGCGGTGCTGCAGCTTGTGCAAGATGCTTGCCCACGGCTGTAGAACCGGTGAACGTCAGTTTCCGGACGCTGGGGTGAGTGCAAAAAACCGTGCCAATGGGCTTGGGGTCGCTGGTGGTGACAAGATTGGCAACGCCAGGGGGAAAGCCTGCCTCGTGCAAAATATCGAAAACGGCGATGGCACACAGTGGCGTGGTTTCAGCAGGCTTCAAGATGACGGTGCATCCCGCCGCTAGGGCGGGCCCTAATTTACGGGTGAGCATAGAAACTGGGTAGTTCCAAGGGGTGATCGCGGCGACCACCCCCACGGCTTGTTTCTGAACCAAAAACCGCTGGTCGGCGCGAGCGGAAGGAATGGTTTCTCCATAGACCCGTTTGGCTTCTTCGGCAAACCACAATAAAAAGTCGGCTGCGTACTTAACCTCGTTCATGGCGGCTTTGAGCGGCTTCCCTTGCTCGCGCGTCATAAGATTCGCAAGATCCGCCTGTCGCTCCAACATCAACCCATGTGCGCGATACAGTAATTCGGAACGCTGATAGGCGGTGTCGCCGGCCCAGGCCTGCTGCGCCCGCTCTGCTGCCTCGATAGCCTGATGCGCATGTCCCTCATTGCCATCGAAGACTTCATCCAGCCTGTCGCCGGTCGCGGGGTTGTAAACAGAGAATGTTGGGCCATCCTTCAGCCACTCACCATTGATATACATGGATGCCTCTCCTTGTTGGATTTGCGCCAGCGCCTGCACTGTGCGGAGTTAAAAAACCGCGGCAGAATATCATGGTTAGGGCAGGCGAACGCCACTTGAGTGCGGGATTCTTGCGGGTGGGCCGAGAGCCCGGCGGACTTCGCGGCAGCAGGACGAGCGCGCCCCTTTTTGGTGCTAAGGCAGAGCGGCTTCGTCTTCTAAGAGCAGTGAGCGGATGTCATTGGCGACCGTATCGGCATGTAAAAAAGAGGTACTGTAGATATTGCGAATGTTGCGATTTTTGTCGATCAAAAATACCCGCAAGATGTGTGACATGGTGCCCATGTAGTCGCCGTTATCATCATAGTCTCGGATAATCCATTGGCCATAGGCACTCAGAATCGGATCAAGGGACTCCGCTCCCGCAGTGGTGAGGAACTGCCAGTCAAAATCATCGGCACGAAACTGCGAGCCATAGGCGTCAATGACATCAGGTGTGTCGAAAATGGGGTCGAAGCTGAAGCTGACGAGACGTGCCCTATCGGCAGTGTCGGGATCCGCCTGCAGCGCGTCTTGCACGCTCCTCATCACATAGGTAGCGAGAGGGCAACCATTCACATCGTCGCAGGTCGTAAAAATGAAACTCAGTACGGTGGGTTTATCCCCGAGATAGTCGTGGAGAGACGCTGAGCGACCCTGACTGTCTAGCACCGCGCCGTCGCGGGCCACCCCCATGGGGGGTAGTCCATAGGTCCCTGGCTCGGGCGGGTGAAAGGAGAGTGGCGAGTAACCCGGCGCCATGACGACGGGCTCCTTGTGCAGGTGTGGAGCGCTGAGCGCAGCCGCACTCCACACCCACAGCAGCAGGAAAACGCTACCGCGCATCACGATGTCAGTGTGCGGGCGGTGAAGCCAATCCTGAAGGGGAGTGCGCAGTAGCCCCGCCATAAAGCGCATGAGCGCCAAAGCGCATCTGATGCGGCGCCCCTAAACCCAACTCAATGAAATCGAGATTAAACTCTGGCGTGAGCGTCTTACCATCCCAGTTGTAGAGCTTAAAATACTGCAAATCATTACCCTCGGCTGCGGTCGTTTTATCCCAGTTCGCGAGCAGTGAGGAGGTAAAATAAACGCGTTCCCCATCCCAGCTTTGCGAGACCATATTGACCTGTTCGCCAATCTGCTTCTCCATGACCTGAACAGGCGCGTGGGGATTAGAAATATCGTACAGCCTGACTTTGCCATCATTCCATGTGTTCACCCAAAGATGATTGTCATCGGCCGAAATCGAGATATCGACAGGCAGTGGAATTTTACTCGCGTCACCAATGTCAGCCACGGCTTTTGCTTGCCATTCGCCGTCGTCATCTTCGTAGATTAGCCACACCTTAGACGTGAGCGCGGTCGTCGTGAAGCAATAATCAGATTGCGATCCCCATGCGCATCGAATTTCCAAGGGGGCTCCGGGCACATCCAGTATTTTCTTGGGCGTGCGCGCGTGCAGGTCCCAGATGACGACGGTGTTGCCAAAGCGTTTCATCGCCTCTGCATCGCCCATCATCTTACCCAGATTCATCATGTAGTTATTCCAGCCGGTAAAAGAGGAGGTCACGAGCGCGTTACGACGGGGAAGAGCCCGCGCATCGTAGCCGTAGCCATCGGCAAAGTTGCCAGATTTCACGGCCCCTTGCAGATTGTCGTCAGTCGGCATCCAGACGCTGGTAATGAAGTCGCCTTCGTTGGTGTATTCGGCCATGCCTGTGCGCCCACCGTGGTCTCGGTTGTTAGAGAGCCCGGTAACCAGCATACGGCCCGGTAGCGCGTAACTGGTATGTGGCCCTACTACGCCCCCGGTTTTGCTCACAAAGTCATCAATGGTGCGATGCAGGCTGGGGGCAGCCGGATCTGTGTGCACATCAAAGATAAAGATTTTGTTGGTATCCAAGCCAGAAGCCCACAGGAACCGTCGATCATCGGTAAGCCCCGAGTGATGCGCTTCGTTGCGCCCCCCCATAGAGAGGGAGTGGATCACGGTACCGTAGGTTGTTGAGTCTGGATTCACGTCGACAGTGACCAGCTTGTCCTCGCCGTTCCCCACTCCTTCAAGGCCTAGTGTCCAAATGTAGACATAGTCTTCCTGACCAACAATTTTGGCCATGTAGGGTGACATGCAGGTTTCGTCAGCAGAGGTGGGCTGCACCAGTAATAGGGCTGCGACGACGCTAGAAAGAAACATTTTCCAGATCATTATTTTTTCTCCGAATTTTTCTGCCACAATTCACTAATGCTACCACCACAAATTACAGCAATGCACCTGTTTTCGGCGCGTATCCGACGCCGGACGAAGGCGCCTTTTTTGCTATTTTTTCTCTCGTCCATCACCGCTGGCGCGATCTCCGGTGGTGACGACTCCTCTGTGGATTCATCTCACCGGGTGGGGTTGGCGGATTCCAGGAGCGGGTATGAGTCAGAGGCTTACCGCACCGATTCAAAAGTCATCATCGAAGCGTCGGGAATTCGCCAGTCGTTGCATAAACTTCGCGATGAGACCCCCCTGGGTTTGCCAATCGTCAAGGAAGGGGCGAGCGCGGCAGAGATTGATCTGGGTAGAGAGTTATTTTTTGATCGGCGTCTCTCTGCCAATGACACCCTCTCTTGTGCGATGTGTCACATTCCTGAGCAGGGATTTACGCAAAACGAATTGGCCACGCCAGTGGGACATCAGGGCAAGGGCGTCCGTCGCAATGTGCCTTCCCTATACAACGTGGTCTTCGTTAAGCAACTATTTTTAGATGGCAGGGAGTCCTCTTTGGTAGAGCAAATTTGGTCCCCTTTGTTGGCGCACAATGAAATGGCCAATCAGAATCGACAATCGGTCATGGCAAAAATAGCGGCTAACGAGTCCTATGCCCAACGCTTCGAGACGCTTTACCCAGAGGGACTGTCGGAGCGGAGTTTAGGATGGGCGCTGTCCGCTTATCAACGGGCACTGTTGTCAGGGGATTCTGATTTTGATCGTTGGTACTTTGCAAACGGCAGCGTCTCTAAAGATCCTTACCCTTCAGAAGCGGCCTTCGGCTTTGCGTTATTTAAGGAAAAGGGTTGTAGTAGCTGTCATCAGCTGGGCGATAACAATGGTTTGTTTTCGGACGGCGGCTTTCATAACACAGGTGTGGGCTACCGCCGTCAGCAAAGAGGAGTGCAGCTCGATAGCGTGCAACTCGCTCCCGGTGTCTATGTCGTGCCTTTGGTGAGCGCCGAAACGGAGACCTTTGTCGATAATGGGCGCTCAGAAGTAACGGGTCTTAGCGGGGACCGATGGCAATATCGGACTCCGAGTTTGCGCAATGTCGCGATCACATTTCCGTACATGCATGACGGATCGCTCCCCACGCTCGAGAGTGTGGTGGCGTACTACGCGGGAAATGGCAGCGAAGACCCGTTACAAGATGTGAGAATTAGCGACATGACGATTACGGTGGACGAACAGCAAGCACTCGTGGCCTTTCTCAGGACGCTGACATCCAATCAGGTGGATGCATTAGTGTCGGATGCGCGCAGCGTCGTGATAGGGGAGAGGGGAGCCGCGGGGCTCTGAGCAAGGCCCTTTACGGAGGGGCAATCGAATGAAGCAGCCACCTTCCGTCAAGGCCTCGGCTCGTTCCCACCCTGTCCCACTGGATTCGACGTAGCCAATTATGTTGCGGCAGGCTTCTCTTTTG
>ERZ887851.1066-NODE-1066-length-24966-cov-10.576532_pt1 | contig 24966 bp, 19 predicted proteins | sample MGYA00521100_ERZ887851 | MGnify/ENA primary metagenome ERZ887851 (study PRJEB32303, sample SAMEA104408602) | aquatic metagenome | biome: Brackish water; feature: Pelagic; material: water | place: Baltic Sea | collected 2014-06-06T16:11:00 | depth 11,444 m ... | reverse complement strand
TTACAGCTAAATCATTTGCTCAAATGAAGGTTTTTCTTCGTTATACTCCAGAAAAATCTGAGGTATTGCCAACAATTACCTATTTTGGAAAAAAGAAAATTTCTGATAAATTTCATTTAGCCATATATACCCTGGTAAATAAAAGATTTTCGGAGGCATTGGTTGGTTTTACATATGCACCAAAAAAATGGATAAAAATAGGCTTAAGTAGTGGTATTGAAAATAATGCAATAAGTCCTGTAGGTTACCGTTTTGGATCGTCGTTATGGTTAGGTAAAGATAAAAATAGTCTATTTAGTATTTTTGAAAAAGGTGATGGAAAAGATAATTTTTTTTATAAGACTACCTATAAACATAAAATTTCAGATAGATTTCATCTTGGGTTAGTCGCTTGGAGATTCCATGGAATAGGACCAATGGCTTTCTGCAAGATTAAAAAAATTGATTCCACTCTTTGGATTACTCCATTGTATGATTTTGAATTTGAAGTAGCTAGAGTAGTTCTAGGAACTACAATTAAGTTCTAGAGCTCTGCTCTTTACTACTGTTCTCTTTTTATTATTTAACTGTTTTTTTGGGGAGCTTATTGAAACTAAAAAAAGCTCCCCAAGAAAACTGATAATTGTTAACTACTTTTTTGTGTCGAAAAGTTAAATCTCAAGATTATTACTATTTTTATGCCTGTATATGGCAAAAGTAAAAACATCCTTTTTCTGTCAGAATTGTGGCAGCTCCTTTTCTAAATGGCAAGGACAATGTTCCGCTTGTAAAGAATGGAATACGATTGCTGAAGAAGTGATCCAAAAAGCAGAAAAAGTAAGCTGGAAGGTTTCTGAAACTTCTTCTAAAAGAGTTTCTAAATCGCTTAAAATAAATGAAATTTCTACAGTATCTGAAGCAAGATTAAACACAAAAAACAATGAATTAAATAGAGTTTTAGGAGGCGGATTGGTCCCTGGATCTTTAACACTTTTAGGAGGTGAACCTGGCATCGGAAAAAGCACCTTAATGCTTCAAATTGCATTACAATTACCCTATAAAACATTGTATGTTTCTGGAGAGGAAAGTGCGCAGCAGATAAAAATGAGAGCGGAGAGAATTCGTCCAAATTCAGAAAATTGTTACATCCTAACAGAAACCAAAACTCAAAACATCTTTACCCAAATTGCAGAATTAAGTCCAGATATTGTGGTGATCGATTCTATACAGACACTGCATACCGATTATATAGAAAGTAGTCCTGGAAGCATCTCACAAATTAGAGAAACAGCTACGGAGCTTATTAAATTTGCTAAAGAAACCAATACCCCAGTCATTTTAATTGGCCATATTACTAAGGATGGAAACATTGCTGGACCAAAAATATTGGAACATATGGTGGATACCGTTTTACAGTTTGAAGGGGATAGAAATCATGTATACAGAATCTTACGTTCACAAAAAAACAGATTCGGCTCCACTAATGAATTAGGTATTTATGAAATGCAAGGAAATGGTTTACAAGAAGTAAGCAATCCATCCGAAATACTGATTTCAAAAAATGATGAAGATCTTAGTGGAACAGCAATTTCTGCAACTTTAGAAGGGATGCGCCCTTTAATGATCGAAATTCAAGCTTTAGTGAGTACTGCGGTTTATGGTACACCTCAACGAAGTGCAACTGGATATAATGCTAAACGGCTGAATATGATATTAGCGGTCCTTGAAAAAAGAGCAGGGTTTAAATTGGGTGCAAAAGATGTGTTTTTAAATATAACTGGAGGGATTAATGTTGACGATCCAGCAATAGATTTAGCAGTTGTGGCTGCTGTATTATCTTCAAATATTGATATTTCCATAGATAAATCGATGTGTTTTGCTGCAGAAATTGGATTGGCAGGAGAAGTTAGGCCAGTAACTAAAGTAGATCAACGTATTTCGGAAGCAGAGAAATTAGGTTTTAAATCCATTGTAATTTCTAAATATTGTAAAATTCCAAAAAAGAATTATACGATCAATATTATTAAAGTCGCTAAAGTTCATGATGTAGTGAAGCATTTGTTTAGCTAGCTTAATTATTCTTTAATCACCTTCTTAACCATACTACCATTAGCTGTTTCTATCTTTATAAATAATAGTCCCGCAGATAAACTAGAAACATCTATTTGATTTGATGGATTTCTTTGTTTTAAAACCAATCTACCTAAAGCATCATAAACCTTTATAGAAGTAACTTTAGATAAACCTTCTATATGTACGAACCCATTGGTAGGATTTGGATACATAGACAGTTTTGTACTTTCATTATCTCCTATTTCTAATATTGTGAAATTCTCATACCAGCAATAGTTTGATTGTTTTGTGAAGCTGCTAATATATCACTATCACCATCAAGGTCTGCTGCAAAAACATCTCTACCTAGGAAGATTTTAAATTATTATTTAATAAAAACAGGTGTAAAGAAGCATTAGTTAACTTAAGGTGCCGGATTAGGTATTTGAGTATGAACAGCATTAATCTCAGCAATTATTTCACCTGAAAGCGTAAGATAAATACTATCTATATTTTCTTTTAATTGCTCCATAGTAGTAGCTCCTATAATATTAGAAGTCATAAAAGGTTGTTGGGTTACAAAAGATAAGGCCATTTGCGTTAAACTAATCCCATGTTTTTTGGCGATTTCATTATATAACATCGTTGCCTTATTAGACTGCTCACTACTATACCTGCTATAATTTGGAAATAAAGTAACTCTAGCATTTTCTGGTTGATTATTATTTAAATATTTTCCTGCAAGTACTCCAAAAGCCAATGGCGAATATGCCAAATACCCAACATCTTCTCTAAGTAAAACTTCAGACAATCCTATTTCATCTCTACGATTTAAAAGGTTATACGCATTTTGTACGGTAATCATTTTGGGAGCTCCTTTTTTAGCTTCTTCACAATAACGCATTACGCCCCAAGGAGTTTCATTGGACAAACCAATTTGTCTAATTTTTCCTTGTTTTACAAAAGAATCTAAAGTTTCTAAAACCTGTGCGATATTATCTTCCCATTTAGCATTGTGAGTGTAGTCTCGCACTCCAAAAACATTGACTCCACGTTCTGGCCAATGCAATTGATATACGTCTAAATAATCGGTCTGTAATCGTTTTAAACTTTTGTTTAATGCATCATCTAATGCTTCTTTACTAAAGTTTAAATTCTTCCGAATGTGTTCAAAAAAACGAAGAGGTCCTGTGACTTTCGATGTTAAAACCACTTGATCTCTATTGTTATTTTTTGCCAACCAAGTACCAATAATAGACTCGGTACTTCCTTGCGTTTTTGGATTCCCAGGAACCGAATACATTTCAGCAGTGTCTATAAAATTAACTCCTTGGTCTAATGCATAGTCCAATTGTTCGTGACCTTCTGCTTCGGTGTTTTGTTCCCCCCAAGTCATAGATCCAAGGCAAATTTTACTAACTTTTATATCGGTATTGGGAAGTTGGGTATATTTCATAGTAGGTATTACACTAAGTAATTTAAAGTTCGTTTAATAATTTAGAAATCTCATCCAATTTAGGAGTTAAAATCACTTCAATTCTTCTGTTTTTTGATCTTCCTTCCGAAGTAGTGTTTGGAGCAATTGGAGCAAACTCTCCTCTTCCTGCTGCAGTCAAATTTTCTTTTAAAATTTTAGTATTTTCTGTTAATATCGATACGATAGATGTTGCTCGTTTCGTTGATAAATCCCAATTTGTTTTAATATTTCCGTTTCCAGAATAGGCTATAGTATCGGTATGTCCTTCTATTAAAACAGCAATCTCTGGGTTTTCTGCAAGTACGTTCCCTAATTGCATTACTGCTTCACGACCTCTTGTATTTACTGCCCAACTTCCGCTTTCAAATAACAATTTATTTTCCATAGAAACATAGACTTTCCCATCACGTTGTTCAACCGTTAATCCATTGCCTTCAAAATTAGTAAGTGCTGCTGAAATTGCATCTTTCAAAGCAGTCATTTGAGCGTCTTTAGCACTTATTATTCCTTCTAATTCCTCAACTCTGCGAGAACGTTCTTCTAAATCCTGTTGTAATTGTGCCAATCGAGCGCTTTCTATTGCTAACGCTTTTTCTTTTGCTTCTAATTGCGTTAGTAAATTTCGATTGAGTTCTAAGTTCTCTGTTAATTTTGAAGAACTATTAGCCTCCAAAGCATCGTAGGAGTTTTTTAATCGATCATAACTAGATTTAGATGCTGCTAAATCCATGGACAATCTGCTTTTTTCAGATTTTAATTTTTCTAATTCATTTTGAAGATTTTTTATAGAATAGCTATTCTCATTAGTTCCTTCGTTTAATTGAGAGAGTAATGATTTGTTTTCTTCTTTTAAAAGGTCATACTTGCTTTGTAAAGCTTCATATATTTTTGAAGAAACACAAGAAGTCATCAATGAAATAAATGCAATTCCGAATAAAAATCTTTTTAACATAGCGCTTTTTTAATTAAAGTTTAATTCTACCATCAAGGGACAATGATCACTATGTTTGGCATTTGGTAATATAACGGCGCGTTTAATGTTTTCTTGTAATGGTTTTGAAACCATATGATAATCGATGCGCCAACCTTTATTATTTGCACGAGAATTCGCTCGATAACTCCACCAAGTATAATGGTTTGGTTCCTTATTTAAATACCTAAAAGAATCGATGAATCCACTATCGATAAAATTTCCAATCCATTCTCTCTCCACCGGTAAAAAACCAGATGAATTTTTATTTGACACTGGATTATGAATATCGATTGCTTCATGACAAATGTTATAATCGCCACAAATAACTAAATTTGGAATCTCTTTTTTTAAGTCATTTACATATTCTTGGAACTCGGCCATAAAGTTTAATTTAAATTCCAATCGAGCACTATTGGTTCCACTTGGAAGGTATAAACTCATAATAGAAACCTCATCATAATCAATACGAAGATTTCTGCCCTCAAAATCCATAGTTTCTATTCCGGTTCCATATACAATATGCTTGGGTTCTTTTTTACAAAAAACAGCGACACCACTATATCCTTTTTTTTGAGCACTGAACCAATATCGGTAAGGATAACCTGCTTTTTCAATAGCTTCCAAATCAACTTGTTCTTCTAATGCTTTAATTTCTTGAAGGCAAATAACATCTGGATTTGCTTGTTGCAGCCACTCAGCAAAGCCTTTTTTCATTGCTGCTCTAATACCATTTACATTATAAGAAATAATCTTCATTGAATCACGTTTTAAGAATAGGCACTAAAATAAATAAGATTGTACCTTTACCGAGTATATTTAGGAAATTATTATCAATAAATTTTACAAAATAAATCAGCCTTCTTTTAGTTGTATAATTAAATATTCCTATCTAGACAAGATATCCTTATGAAGTTATTTCTACTTTTATTTTTTGGGTTGTTTGTAAGTGCAAGTTTTGCACAAGAACTACCTACCAATTTTCAAAGCAGAAAAGTTGTAATTAATGATACAATACAAATAGATAGTGTAAGTATCAATCCTATTCGTTTTCAAATAATTGATGAAAAAGGAATTGTTATTGACGCTAGTAATTATAAAGTAGATTTTGGTAAAAGTATTTTAATTCTTCCAAAAAGCATTACCAAGGAAAATGATACGTTAACTATCAAGTATTTAAGATATCCCGAATATTTGACGAAAGATTATTTTGTGTTAGATTCAAGTGTTATAGTTCGAAATAGCAATAGTATCAATAAATTATATTCACTTCAAGAGAGCAGCAATAAAAATGAATTCAAACCTTTTGAAGGCCTTAATACCTTAGGAAGTATTTCAAGAGGTATTACTGTTGGAAACAATCAAAATGCTGTTGTAAATTCTGAATTGAACCTTCAAATCACAGGAAAACTTAGCGATAAAGTCTCGATTAGAGCTTCTATTCAAGATTCCAATATTCCTGCACAAGATGCAGGATATACTCAAAGTTTAGAAGAGTTTGATCAACTATTTATAGAGCTTTACAGTGATAATTGGAATCTTAGAGCGGGTGATATCGATTTAGTTAATACTAAAAGTTATTTTGGAAATTTCACTAAAAAAGTTCAGGGTATTTCTTTAGGAGGAACTATCAATCATAAATCTGGAGCAAAAACAAATGTTTTTGCATCTGGAGCTTTAGTTAGGGGGGTATTTTCAAGCAGTGATTTTGTTGGACAAGAAGGAAATCAAGGGCCTTATAAACTAGTGGGTCCAAATGGTGAATTGTATATTTTAATAGTATCTGGAAGTGAGCGTGTTTATGTAAATGGATTGTTGTTATCTAGAGGAGAAAGTGAAGATTATGTGATTGATTATAATGCGGGTGAAGTTAAATTTAATGCTACCTATCCTATTACGGCAAATATGAGGATCCATGTTGAATATCAATATACCGATCGAAATTATACTCGTTTTATAGGTTTTGGAGGAGGAAATTATACCAGTGAAAAATTGGATATTGGTGCTTATGTCTATTCTGAAAGTGATGCTAAAAACCAACCTTTACAACAAAGCTTAACAGAAGAACAAGTGACTATTTTAAGGGATGCAGGAGATAACACCTCTGAAATGATTGCTCCTTCAGCTATACCAGATACTTATTCTGAAAACAAAATATTATATAAAAAAGAAGATATAAATGGTGTGGAAGCTTTTGTGTTTTCAAATAATGCAGAAGATGAATTGTACAGTGTTCGTTTTACATTATTAGGAGAAGGATTGGGCAACTATATTGTTGGTGATATTAATGCTATCAATCGAATTTTTGAATACCTTGAGCCTATTGACGGGCAATTGCAAGGTAATTACGACCCAGTGATACAACTAACTGCTCCCACAAAATTACAGGTTGGAGGAGTGAATGGAGCATACCACCCCACCGAAAAAACAACGATTGCTTTCGAAGTAGCTGGAAGCGTTAATGATCTAAATCTATTTTCAGATATAGACAATGGTAATAATAATGGTTTTGCTGGTGAATTAAACATCAAACAAACCATATTAAAAACACCTGAAACTAGAAAATTAGATGCTTTTGCTTCTATCAATTTAATCAATGAAAATTTTAGGACAATAGAACGTTTGTATGCTGTCGAATTTAATAGAAATTGGAATTTAACAAATCCATTAGGAGATCAACGTTTTATAATTGGAGGCCTTGAGTATTCAGATTCTAAAATTGGAAACTTAAGGTATGAATTTCAAAATTTAGATTATTCAGAAAACTTTTCAGGAAATAGAAATGTCTTAAGTTTTAATTTACGCTTTGGAAAATTAAATTTAGTAAGCAACGGAAGCACCTTACAAAGCAAAGGATCTGAATTAAATTCAAAATTTTTCAGAATACATAATGTTGCTAGTTATTCATTTAACAAATCGTGGATTGGAGGAAAATTAGCCCTAGAAGACAATCAAGTTCGAACTGTTATTAATGACAGTTTAACTCCAGTAAGTCAAAAATTTAATGCCTATGAAGTATTTACAGGATTGGGAGATAGCACTAAAGTTTTTGCTGAAGTTGGTTATCGTTACCGAGTAAATGACAGCCTTCGAAATTCAGAATTGACAAAAGTTTCCACTTCCAATGATGTTTATTTAAAATCGAGAATATTAAATAAACCCAACTCACAATTATCTGTGTTTGCTAATTATAGAATTTTAAAAGATAAAGATGAAACTAATGAGAGTGAAAAATCACTAAATTCTAGATTGCTTTACAACCAATCATTTTTAAAAAATAGCATCCGTTTAAATACCGCTATAGAAACCAATAATGGTGTTTTACCACAACAAGAGTTTACCTATGTTAAAGTAGCTCCTGGAGAAGGAATTTATACTTGGTATGATTATAATAACAATGGCATACAAGATTTAGAAGAATTTGAAGTTGCACAATTTCAAGATGAAGCAGAATATATTAGGATACTATTACCCAATCAAATCTTTGTAAAAATTAGTCAAACTAAGATCAGCCAAACCTTAACTTTAAATCCGAAACAATGGTCAACTAGAAATGATTTCAGAAACGTTATTTCTCATTTTTACAATCAAACTTCATTTTTAATAAACAAAAAAATAAGAAGAAAAAACGATGTGTTTATTATCAATCCATTTGAAGATCATGGCGTTGAGGAATTATCCTCGGTAAGTAATTTTAGAAATGCATTATTTTATAATAGAGGAAAACAAAAGTTTACTACTATCTATACGTTTATTTTAACTGCGAATAGGAATTTTTTATCCATAGGTTTAGCAGAAGTTAAATTAAAGAGTCATCAGCTTAATTTTAACCATAAACTTCAGGAAAACTGGTTGGTAAATTTAAGAGGAGCTTTAGGAGAAAACAAAAGTCTAACCGAAAATTTTGAAAGTAGGAATTACACGCTGGACACTTATGAAGTAAACCCTAAAATTTCATATTTATTAAATTCACAAACACGGTTTGATGTTTTTTATCAATATTTAAATAAAGAAAATCAACTAAGCAATTTTGAGTTATTGACTCAGCAAAAGATTGGGGTTTCTTTCGCATATTCCAACGCTCAAAAAATATCCTTAAACGGAGAGTTTAATTATATAAGTAATGACTTTACCGGTAATGCTTATTCGCCTGTAGCTTATCAAATGTTGGGAGGATTGCAACCTAATATTAATTTAACTTGGCGGTTATTATTACAAAAAAGGATTACCAAGTTTTTAGATATTAACTTGTCTTATTTTGGAAGAAAGAGTCAAACTTTTAAAGCAGTTCATACAGGTAGTGTTCAACTGAGAGCATATTTTTAAAAAAAGAGCATAAAAAAAGAGCGGACCAAGTCCGCTCTTCTCTTAAATAATGATAAGCTTTAAGATTACTTAACGATAATCTTAGAAGTCTTATATGTTTTAGAAGCGTTATCTCCCATTTTAATTATGTAAACACCCGCATCAGCATAAGACATATCTAAATGATAAACATAGCTATTGCCCTGCTTCTCTAAGTTATTATATGCTAAAGTTTGACCTAAAATATTATAGATAGCAATAGACGCTACACCATCAAACTCAGTTGTTAAAGTAATATCAAATTGATTATTTACTAAGCTTACTACTGTAAATTCTGCATTATAAATTGAAAGATCTTCAACACTTAATATACCTAAATTGGCAGTATAATCTTCAGTTTCACCATATTGAGTACCCTCACAAGCATCATCAGGAACTGGTGCTTGCCAGTTAGATTTAAATCGCAGTCTATGAGGTTGACCAGCTGGTATGTTAGCAGGTACTGTTAAAATTGCTGTATCAGTATATAAACCACTACCTTGATCTGGTGCAATTATAAAATTAGAAACTACTACTTCATCATTTGTAAATGAGCCATCATCGTTAAAGTCTATCCATGCCTTTACATGTTGATCTCCCCAGCCTGTTGTAACAGTTAAATCATATGATTCTCCAGGTTCTACTGTTGCAACCAAGTTAGTGAAATCGGCATAACCTTCACAACCAGAATCATTATTAAGTTCAGAAACAGTAATATTTGTAAAACCATCACCAAATGAACAATCTGCTACAGGGTTACAATAAACAGTTCCATTGAATATTGTTTTTGTTGTTTCGTCATTTGCTGGGTTTGAATCTTCATCTAAATTTGTTCTTGATACGATCGTATGATTTCCAGGTTCAGACAAGTCTGCTTGAGTTATAAAAGTATACAGATCTGATTCACCTGCAGGGATAGTGCCTGAATAATTTTCGATAATTGGTGCGTTTCCATCTATACTGTATTGCACTTCTGGATCAGTTAAATCATTAAGACCAAAGTTTCTGATAGATACTTCAATAGTTTCTGTTTCAGTTAAAATACCTGTGTTTGGATTTGGGATCCCATTTACACCAATATCGTTAGGTAGTGGCGGAACTAATTGAAATGCACCAACAACTCCTTTACGTCCGCTATTTTGGTACTCATTAATAAACCAAAAAGTGGTGTCATCTGAGGGATCTATATCCATTTTTGAATAATCACCATATCGTGTACTTGGAATATTTGCATTACCTGCAGCAATTAATTCTTCATTAACCGTCATAACACCATTTGCATCTCCATTAAACCTTCCAGTGTAATAAGAGCTTATTCTAAAGTCTATTGGATTTGGAGTTGTAGGTCCAGCCATGGAAGTATAACCCATTGCAATATTACCTACCGCATCCATAATCATACTTCCGTGCCAGGCATGCCTTCCATCTGGTGCAGAATATGTTCCTTCTTGGTATACCAACCAAGGTTCATTATCCGCATCTTGTCTTAATTCAAACCATCGAATACCCGCTAATTCTCCACCACTTGCATCAATATCAACTACAAAATTAAATAATGCTGAGTTATAACCATCCATTTTTCGAAATTGAGATTGGTTCATGATGGTTGCTTGTAATGCATCAACCGCTGATCCACCACCTGGTTGTGTTAAATTAGAAAAACTTCCTCCATCAAATACCGAAATATAAGGTGTTGCTGGAAGTTCTGTAGCTGCAGATACTGTTGTATTTGCAGGTGCTTCCCAATCAACATCGATTGTCCATAATTTAACATGATCTACTGAAACTCCAGCCCAAGCATCATCTTGCATATAAATAACTGTTGCACCACCAGCAGCAGGCATGTTAGAATCACTAACATTTAAAGCTTGTGGACTCTGAAAACCGCTAGTTACCATTCCAGGTAAAGTAACAGTTTGAAAACTTGCTGCTGGATCTCCAGCAATCATTTTATCTCTTTCTAAAGCCCATACTTTATTACCAGCACCGTTAGATGTTACATAATATCCATCACTCCATATAGATAATTTATTATAATCCTGCACTCCTGGTATAGTATAAACACTCCAAGTATCATTTATTGGATCTGGCCCATCTGATACTGCAACTTGAATTTGACCGTTACTTGACCAAAGGTAAGATAACACCCAACGGTTAGCAGCTTGATCATAAGAAGCTGTAAGATCACAACAACCTCCAGAAGAGAAAATATCGGTTACTGGTCGTTGTCCACCACCAACATCAGCACCTGATTTGTCATAAATAGCAAATCCTGTATTAAATACTACAAATACATGATTTGGACCAATTGCCATAGATGGATCTGAGGGTGTAGAACCAGATTGATAAGCATCAAATACTACAGTTGGTGGAGCTACTCGTATACTTTGTGATGATTCATGCCTATTTCTTACAAAATAGTCATCTTGTGATTGACGATCTTTTCCTATAATTACTTTGTTTCTTAAAGATCTTCTATCTCCAGCTTCCTGTGGAGTAAGATCCATTTCTGGAGCAATTCCTAATGACTGAATGGAAGGAGCAACGTGGTCTAAGTAAAATGTACCTACATCGGTAACACCACCAGGAACATTAGGTGTCGTTTTTTGAGCACTTACATTAAAAGTAAGTACCACTAAAAAAAGTAATAAAAAAATATTTTTGAAGGACATTGTGTAAGGCATTTATATTAAATTATTTATTCTGTTACAATATATAACAACTAAACTTAATAACACCCTACTTCATAATATAAAACACTTAAAATCAATTAGTTGCTCAATAAAACTAATTGATTATTATCTTAAAATGGCATAATTGTTGTATTTTTAAAGATAATAAGATTATCAGTTATGAAAGCAGTAAATATTTTAATACTATTATTCTCAATTTTATTATTCTCTTGCAACAGCACAAATAAAACTGTTACAGCTAATCCTGAAGATGAAGTAAAAATAGCTACAGAAAAAATGATGGAGGCAGGCTTTATCAAGGGAACAATTGTCACTTCTACAATAGAAGGAGATTGTCCTATTACTATTAAAGTAGAAGGGAAAAATGGAACTTATTATTTAGATCCAATTGATTTAAAAGAAGGTTTTCTAACTGATGGTGAAAAGGTATGGTTTAAATTTGGACCGTTAAGAAGAATGAATCGTTGTGAAAAGGCAAACCCAATAAGTATTATTGAAATAGTTAAAAACAAGTAAACATATTAATAAAATTAGCTTAACCAATCTTTATAAGAAATAGCCTTTTTTAGTTGATTTGATATTTCAGAAATCTCAATACGCTCTTGCTTCATGGTATCTCGATGACGAATAGTAACTGTATCATCTTCTTTTGTTTGATGGTCTACAGTAATACAAAATGGAGTTCCTGCAGCATCTTGACGTCTATAACGTTTTCCTACCGCATCTTTTTCGTCGTACACAACATTGTAGTCCCATTTTAAATCACTTACTATATTTTGTGCGATTTCCGGTAATCCATCTTTTTTAACCAATGGAAAAACTGCAGCTTTTATGGGTGCCAGAATCTCTGGTAATTTTAAGACCACTCTAGAACTTCCATCTTCTAATGCTTCCGTTTTAAGAGAATTACTGAAAATTGCTAAAAACATCCTGTCCAAACCTATAGAAGTTTCCACTACATAAGGCGTATAGTTTTTGTTTGTTTCGTGATCAAAAAATTGAAGTTTTTTACCCGAATGTGTTTCGTGAGCTTTTAAATCGAAATCGGTACGAGAATGAATACCTTCTAATTCTTTAAAACCAAATGGAAAATTAAATTCTATATCGGTTGCAGCATTTGCATAATGTGCCATTTTTTCATGGTCATGAAAACGATAGTTTTCTTCTCCTAGACCTAAGGATAAATGCCAATTAAGTCTTGTTTCTTTCCAATACTCATACCATTTCATTTCTTCTCCTGGCTTTACAAAGAACTGCATCTCCATTTGCTCGAACTCCCGCATCCTAAAAATAAATTGTCTAGCGACTATTTCATTTCTAAATGCCTTACCTGTTTGAGCTATTCCAAAAGGAATTTTCATTCTCCCTGTTTTTTGAACGTTTAAAAAGTTTACAAAGATTCCTTGAGCTGTTTCTGGACGAAGGTATAAATCCATCGCACTTTCCGCAGAAGCTCCTAGTTTAGTTCCAAACATAAGGTTGAATTGCTTTACATCGGTCCAATTTTTAGAGCCTGATAGTGGGTCTGCAATTCCTAATTCTTCAATCAACAGCTTAACATCAACTAAATCTTCATTTTCTAAAGACCTCGCCATGCGTTCTAATATTTCTTTTTGTTGTGATTTGTATTTTACAACTCTAGCATTTGTACTTACAAATTCCTCTTCATTAAAACTTTCACCAAAACGTTTTTTTGCTTTTATGATTTCTTTTTGAGCTTTTATATTTAATTTCTCGCAATAGTCTTCTACCAAAACATCTGCACGATATCTCTTTTTAGAGTCTTTATTGTCAATTAATGGATCGTTAAAAGCATCTACGTGTCCAGAAGCTTTCCAAGTAGTTGGATGCATCAATATTGCGGCATCTATACCAACAATATTTTGATGCATAAACACCATACTTCGCCACCAATATTCACGGATGTTCTTTTTTAATTCTACACCATTTTGAGCGTAGTCGTAAACAGCACTAAGGCCGTCATAAATTTCACTTGATTGAAATATGTAACCATATTCTTTTGCGTGTGATATTACTTTTTTAAATAAATCTTCATTTGCCATAGTGCAAAAATAAAAAAACCGTTACGAATAGCTCCTAACGGTTTCAATTATTTAATATTAAAATTTTATTTCAATGTCATTTTTGAAGTTGCAATTAATTTTGATCCATCAAAAACATTAATTGTATACACACCTTCTACAAGATCTTCTTCATTTGCAGCTACCATAGAACATACATCTAACTCTTCATTTTCATAAAATACTTTTGTTGAAGCGCTATAATTTAAAGTTCCATTTTCAAACTCTAAAACCTCTTTTTCTCCTAATAAATTATTTTTAGGATTGATTACTTGAATATAAAGCATCCGATCTCCTTTTTCTGCAATAGCATTTGAAGAAAGCGCAAAACAAGCTCTGATTTTATCCGCTCTTTTTGAGCGTTGAGTGTCTACAATTTTACCGCTATTTTTAACAATAACACCGGCTCCATTTAAATCTATTGCGCGAACTATAGACCCCAATATAATTTTGTCTGCCATTTCTTGATTTTCTTCCGTAACTGAATCTATCACTTTAATGGTTTCGTCTAACTCTAAGAATGCATTATCTCTTTCAGCAACAATCAATTTATTAACAGCAATTAAACTATCTGCTTTTTTAAACAAAAACGTTCTTTCGTCTTTTAATTTTCCTATTTCAGATTTATAACGACGTATCAAAGCAATGTTTGCCTTTGAATCTTTAACAGATTTAAGTAAAACTTCTATTCGCTTTCTTGCTTCTAGAAGGTCTGTGTCTTTAATTCCATTATCCTGAATTACTTCATTATAATTCACAATTAATTCTTGTAGTTCTGATTCAATATCAGATTTTTGGTCTTGTAAAATAGTTACTGTATCTTTATTATCATTATATAATGTAACGGTATAAACTGCCAACACTATTAATAATAGTGTTAATATTCCTACTATTATTTTAAACTTATTATTGTTTCCCTCTGTATTCATAGTTATTATTTTTAAGTGTTAAATTATATAACGTTAAAAAATAAAAAAAAATATATTTTATGTTAAATCTTTTATTTCCAGAAGTTTGCAGTGGATGTAAGACCATTTTATTAAAAAAGGAAGAGGTTATTTGCACACAATGTAGGCATAGTCTACCTATTATAGGTCATCACAATACTGGAAATGATACTATGAAACAACTTTTCTATGGAAAATTTTTAGTGGAAAATGCAACGGCAATTATTAAATTTCAGAAAAGAGGAATTACTCAAGAACTACTTCACAATTTAAAATATAGAGGACAGCAACATATCAGTTCCTTTTTTGGAAAATGGCTCGGAGAAGAATTGGCAGGTCATACTGATTACCAAAATATTGAAATGGTAATTCCAGTTCCTTTACATAAACAAAAATTAAAAAAAAGAGGTTATAATCAAGTGGAGGGTTTTGGTTTTGAAATAGCTAAAGCGCTACAAGTACCCTATATTGACACTATATTAACAAAAGAATCTAAAACGGAATCTCAAGTATTTAAACAACGTTTTACACGATTTCAAACTGAAGAAATATTTAAAATCAAACAACCCCATTTAATAAATGGTAAACACATTTTATTAGTTGATGATATTATAACAACTGGTGCTACATTAGAAAACTGCGCGCTCCAAATATTTAAAAGTAATCAAGTAAAACTTAGTATTGCAACCATAGCAATCGCTTAACTATTTTGTCTATTTTTGTAGCTATGATGCATCGCATACTTTATTTTGCTCTCTTATTTTTTGTGACACTAACATTTGTTAATTGTGCAAAAAGAGGAAGTCCTTCTGGCGGACCAAAAGATTCAATTCCACCAATTATTGTAAAATACAACCCAGAAAATTATAGCATTAACTTTACTGATGATGAAATTAAAATCTATTTTGATGAATATATTAAGTTAATAGATATTAATAAAGAATTAATTATTTCTCCCCCTTTAAAATATCAACCTGAAATAACCCCACTAAGTACTGGAAAGTTTATTAAAATAATAATTAAAGATACTCTTAAAAAAAACACAACTTACTCATTTAATTTTGGAAAAAGCATTGTTGACTATACGGAGGGAAATGTTTTTAAATATTTTAAATATATCTTTTCTACAGGAAATTTTATTGATAGCTTAAAATTAAAAGGAACCGTTAAAGATGCCCTCCTATTAAATCCTGAAGGCACAACAACAGTTATGTTATACGAAGTAAATGAAGCCTTTAATGATTCTATAATTTATTCTGAAAAACCAACTTACATCACCACTACAAAAGAAGAAAGTCAAGAATTTGAACTTACTAATTTAAAAGAAGGAACCTATTTTTTAATTGCTTTGAAGGATAAGACAAATGATTATATTTTTCAACCAAACTATGATAAAATAGGTTTTTTAGAGGGATTGATTACCCTACCATCCGATAGCTCTTTTACAATTAACATATTTAAAGAAACAGAAAATTATACAATCAAAAAACCTAAACACGAAGGTAAAAATCATATCATATTTGGTTATAATGGAGAGGCAAAAGATTTAAAAATTGAGTTAAAGACATCTGTACCAAAAGATTTTGAAGCTACAACCTATATAGACTCAAAATCTGATACCTTACACTATTGGTTTAAACCTTTCGTAGAAAATGATTCTCTAATTTTTACAGTAAAAAATAAAAATTATGTAGATACTTTAGTCACTAGAATGCGAAATTTGTATGCAGATACGTTGGTAGTAAAACCAATAAATGCTGGAGTTTTAACTCCAAGGGATACTCTTAAATTTTCTGCTACTACTCCTTTAACATTATTTGATCCTGAAAAAGCAACCGTAATAAATCAAGATTCTGTTGTAATTCCTTTTAAAGGAGTTATTGATCACAGATTTAACACAGCGGTTTTAAATTTTGATATAAAAATCCCAGAATCCTATACGATTCAATTATTACCTGGAGCATTTATCGATTTTTTTGAACAGACAAACGATACAATTAATGTTAGAGTTAGGACTAAAGAAAATTCAGATTACGGAACACTAAGCTTGATTTTAAACGAACCTGAACAGTTACCTATAATTGTTCAATTAGTGAATACCAAGTATAAAGTTATTCAAGAAATATACGTTACAAACAATGAACCCATTTTATTTGAATATATAATTCCAGGAGAATATTACATTCGCATTATCTACGACGAAAACAAAAATAAACGATGGGATACAGGAAACTATCTTAAAAAAAACCAACCAGAAACTGTCATATATTACCCTAAAAAAATTGAAATTCGTCCTAATTGGAGTTTAGTAGAAACCTTTAAATCAGATTAAATTCATCTCGATCATTTAAAAACTGAAGATGTTTTCTATTGGTTTTAATATGTGATTTTTTAAGCACTATAGTTTCTGTAAAATTTCCTTCAAAATTAGCAGTCGAAATCTGTTCTCCCAATACATTGTAAACTGCAGAATGTCCTATATATTGATGTTTATTTCCATCTTTTCCAGTTCTGTTAACACCAACACAATAAGCCATATTCTCAATAGAGCGTGCTTTTAATAAAGCATCCCAAGCGGATATCCTTCTTTCTGGCCAGTTTGCAACATAAATAAGTACATCGTAATCTTCGGTATTTCGAGCCCAAACCGGAAAGCGCAAATCATAACAAATTAAAGGACAAATTTTCCATCCCAATAAATCCACAATCAATCGTTGATTACCTGAAGCAAACGTATGATGTTCTCCTTCCAAAGTAAAGGTATGTCGCTTATTATAAGTTTTATAATCGCCATTAGGAAAAACAAAAAACAACCTGTTGTAAAAGGATTCATTTTCAGATATTATAACACTTCCCGTAACTGCACAATCCATTTTTACAGCCTGATTCTTCATCCAAATAAGTGTTTTTTCATTTTCTAATTCAGCAAGTGGAACAGCGTTCATAGTAAAACCAGTTGTAAACATTTCAGGAAGAACAATAAGATCTGTTTGCTCTGAAATTTGGTTAATTTTTTCAGAAAACATCAAGCGGTTTGCTGCTGGATTTTCCCAAAATAAATCAGATTGAATAATAGAAATTTTTAATACTTCTTTCATGGGCCTATAGCTATTGTTTTTAATGATCATAATTGACAAGCTCAGCATTTAGTTGACGAAATGAAACTAGTTCATCAAAAAGGATAATTATGATATGGTATTAATAATTTTTGCTGCTAAAATTAATGTTTCTTCAGTTTTTGCAAAACAAACTCTAATTTGTTTAAAATCTTCTTGATTTTCATTAAAAACGGAAGTTGGGATGGTCGCTATTTTATAATCCTTTGTCAGTCTTTCGGTAAATAACAGATCGCTTTCGTTAGAAATATCTGAAAAATCTAACATTTGAAAATAGGTGCCTTTTGAAGGAATAATTTTAAACTTTGAATCTTTTATCAATTCTAAAAAAACATCTCTTTTCTGTTGGTAAAAATTAGAAAGACTTAAATAATGTTCTGGTGTTTTCAAATACGCTGATAATGCTTTTTGGATGGGACTGTTAACACTAAATACATTATACTGATGGATTTTTTTAAATTCATTCATCAGGTTTTCTGGAGCTAAACAATAACCCGTTTTCCATCCAGTATTATGAAATGTTTTTCCAAAAGATGCAACTATAAAGCTCCTTGAAGCTAACTCTGGATATTTTGCTACACTATAATGAGTAAAACCATCGAAAATAATATGTTCATAAACCTCATCGCTAATAACTATTAAATTATATTTTTCTGATAGAAATTGTAAGTGACGCATATCGTCTTCAGAAAAAATCATACCACTAGGATTGTGTGGGCTATTTACTATGATAAGTTTTGTTTTATCAGTGATTTTATCTTCTACTTCTTCCCAATTAGGTTTGTAAAAAGGTGCTTTTAATTGAACAGGAATTGTTATTCCTCCAAATAATTCAATAGCTGGACCATAACAATCGTAGGCGGGATTAAAAATAATGGCTTCATCATCTTTATTAACAACAGTTGCAATTGCTGTAAAAATGGCTTGAGTTGCACCTGCTGTTATTATTATTTCAGTATTAGGATTGTACTTTTTTGAATGCAACAATGTTGTTTTATTGCTAATTATTTCTCTTAATTCTAAATACCCGGACATTGGCGCGTATTGATTGTAACCTTCTTCCATAGCTTTATTAACAAGCTCAATTAAAAAAGGATCACTTTTAAAATTTGGAAAACCTTGTGATAAATTTAATGCATTATAATCGGAAGCCATTTTACTCATAACAGTAAAAATGGAAGTAGTAATATTAGGTAGTTTTGAAATCATTTTATAAAAATAATTTTACTCGTGTTATAAACAAAAATAAATTAGCTTTTTTATAATTTGTAGAAAACTGTTCCTTAGAGTTGCCAAATTGAAGTACAACCTATGGAAAAACTATCTGAAAAAAATAACTCACATTCAAAAGCGATATAAACCTATCCTTTCAAACTCGCTTTTAAATATTCCCTATTCATTCGAGCAATATTCTCTAAAGAAATTCCTTTGGGGCACTCTATTTCACAAGCTCCAGTGTTTGTACAGTTACCAAAACCTTCGGCATCCATTTGGTGTATCATATTCAGTACTCGATCTGTTGCTTCAACTTTACCTTGAGGTAATAATGCATATTGCGAAACTTTTGCGCCAACAAACAACATTGCTGAGGAGTTTTTACATGTAGCTACACAGGCTCCGCAACCGATACAAGTTGCAGCATCCATGGCTTCATCTGCATCATGTTTAGAAATTGGAATTGAATTTGCGTCTTGTGTATTTCCTGAAGTATTTACAGAAATAAAACCTCCTGCATGTTGTACTCTATCGAAGGCGCTTCTATCAATTACAAGGTCTTTTATTACGGGAAATGCTTTTGCTCTAAATGGCTCTATGTAAATAGTGTCATCGTCCTTAAACATGCGCATATGCAACTGACAGGTCGTTATTTTTCTGCCAGGGCCATGAGCTTCTCCATTGATATATAGAGAACACATACCACATATCCCTTCTCTACAGTCATGATCAAAAGCAACTGGAGAATCTCCTTTTTCAATTAATTCGTTATTTAATACATCTAACATTTCAAGAAAAGACATGTCTGGAGATATATCAGAGACTTGATAATCTATCATCTTTCCTTTGTCGTTTGCGTTTTTCTGACGCCAAATTTTTAACGTTAAATTCATCTAACCTTATTATTTATATGATCTTTCTTTTACCTCTATATTGTCGTATTCCAATACTTCTTCATGTAATACAGCATCCTTTGGCTCTCCTTTATATTCCCAAGCAGATACAAATTGAAATTCTTTTCGGCGCATGGCTTCTCCTTCTGGCGTTTGATACTCTTCTCTAAAATGACCACCCGCCGATTCTTCTCTTAATAAAGCATCTTTGGCAAATAATTCTCCTAATTCTAAAAAATCTGCTACTCGCCCTGCTTTTGCTAATTGTTCATTAAACTCATACGCAGTTCCTGGAACTAGAACTTCTTTATAAAACTCTTTACGCAAAGCAGAAATTTCTTCAATTGCAATTTTTAAATCTTTTTCGTTACGGGACATTCCACATTTATCCCACATAATCTTACCCAAACGTCTGTGGAAATAATCAACAGATTTAGACCCTTTATTATTTATAAAGTGTGCTATACTTTCTGTAACCTTTTTCTCCGCTTCTTCAAATTCTGGTAAGTCGGTAGAAATAGTCCCTGTTCGAATATCAAGCGACAAATAATCTCCAATGGTATAAGGCAAAACGAAATAACCATCTGCTAAGCCTTGCATTAGAGCAGAAGCACCTAGCCTATTTGCTCCATGATCAGAAAAGTTTGCCTCTCCAATAGCGTATAATCCAGGAATTGTAGTCTGTAGGTTGTAATCAACCCAAACTCCACCCATCGTATAATGTACCGCGGGATAAATCATCATTGGAGTCTCATATGGATTCTCATCAGCTATTTTTTCATACATCTGAAATAAGTTCCCATATTTGGCCTTAACAACATCTTTTCCAAGTTTATTAATCAAAGTTTCGTCGTCTTCGCTAAGTCCTTTTACATGAGCTTGTTCTTTTCCATAACGTAAAATTGCTGCAGCAAAATCTAAGTAAACCGCTTCGCCTGTAGCATTTACTCCATATCCTTCATCGCAACGTTCTTTAGCTGCTCTAGATGCTACATCACGTGGCACTAAATTACCAAAGGCTGGATACCTCCTCTCCAAGTAGTAATCCCTATCTTCTTCGGCAAGTTGGGTTGGCTTTAAATTTCCAGATCTAATAGCCGCCACATCTTTTTTATGTTTAGGAACCCATATACGGCCATCATTACGCAATGATTCCGACATCAATGTTAGTTTAGACTGGTGATCTCCAGAAACAGGAATGCAGGTTGGATGAATTTGTGTATAACAAGGATTTGCAAAATAAGCTCCACGTTTGTGAGCTTTCCATGCAGCAGTAACGTTAGATCCCATAGCATTAGTAGATAAGAAAAATACATTCCCATAACCTCCGGTTCCCAAAACAACAGCATGAGCAGAATGTCTTTCAATCTCTCCTGTAACTAAATTTCGTGCTATAATCCCTCTAGCTTTTCCATCAACAATCACAACATCTAACATTTCATGTCTGTTGTACATTTTAATTTTTCCACGTCCAATCTGACGATTCATTGCAGAATATGCTCCCAATAATAATTGCTGACCCGTTTGTCCTTTAGCGTAAAAAGTACGAGACACCAACACTCCACCAAAGGAACGATTATCAAGTAATCCTCCATAATCACGAGCAAAAGGTACTCCTTGTGCCACACATTGGTCTATAATATTTGAAGACACCTCAGCTAAACGATATACATTAGCTTCACGAGATCGATAATCTCCACCTTTTACAGTGTCGTAGAAAAGCCTGTAAGTAGAATCTCCATCTCCTTGATAATTTTTTGCTGCATTTATACCACCTTGAGCTGCAATTGAATGTGCTCTACGTGGTGAATCTTGAAAACAAAATGCTTTTACATTATAACCTAGTTCAGCTAAAGTTGCCGCTGCAGAGCCACCTGCTAATCCTGTTCCAACTATAATGACATCGATAAGACGTTTATTTGCTGGATTTACGAGGTTAATATCGTTTTTATGTTTTGTCCACTTATCCGCTAAGGGTCCTTGAGGTATTTTTGAATCTAGCGCCATCTTATAAAGTTTGTTTTAGATGATGAAATAATGCAATAAAAATAAACCCTAGAGGGATTCCTATAGCGTATAATTTTGAAAAACTATTTATGCCTTTTGTGTATTTGTTATTAGCTCCAATCGATTGAAATGCTGAATTAAAACCGTGTAATAAATGCAATGCTAAAAACACAAAAGCTAAGCAATAAGCTCCAACTCTTAGTGGGTTGTGAAATTTCTCAACCAATTCAGCATAGTATCTAAATTCTCCATTGTGCATCCCACTCATATCTCCTACAATATATTTTGTATTAATTTCTGGAATCCAAAAATCTATGAAATGTAATATCATAAATGATAAAATTACTAATCCACTCCAAATCATATTTCTACTCATCCAAGAAGAGTTGGCGTTTCCATCATTCTTTACATATTTAATTTCTCGAGATTTATTATTTTTAATTTCCAAAACAAAGCCCATTACGAAGTGAAATATGACCCCTAAGATTAATATTGGCTGTAATATATATTGTACTAACCAGAAAGTGCCCATAAAGTGTGAAACTTGATTAAATACAGATGGATTAAATACAGAAAGTATATTTATTACAAAATGCTGCAGTAAAAAAACTATTAGAAAGAAAGCAGATATCGCCATAGCAAATTTTCTGCCTATTGAAGAACTTAAAATTCCACTCATTTTTTTATTAATTTATTCTGATACAAATGTACAACTGAATCATTTTCTGACCAAGTTACAAAAACTATTTTCCCATTTATTTAGAATGATTCTAGACTTACGTTCAATTATTATTATAAAAAAAAGAGCGGCTCTTTCGATATTCAAAAGTCTTTAATTAAATTTGAAGAATTAATATAATATAAGAGAATGAAATATCACCAAATTGATTCGGCATTGTTTATTAAAAATAGAGCAAACTTTATGGCTAAAATGAAGCCAAATAGTATTGCGGTTTTTAATAGCAATGATATATACCCAATTAGTGCAGACAGTACGATGCCTTTTCAGCAACATAGAGATATTTATTATCTAAGTGGTGTTGATCAAGAAGAAAGCATCTTGGTAATGTTTCCTGACGCAGCTAATGAAAAGCATCGCGAACTATTATTTTTAAAAGAAACGAACGATCATATTGCTGTTTGGGAAGGCGAAAAATTGACTAAAGAACGCGCCTTAGAAGTTAGTGGGATTAAAACTGTTTATTGGATTCAGGAAATGGAAAAAGTAATGGCAGAATTAATGGCACAGTGCGATGCGGTTCATGTAAATACGAACGAACATTATAGAGCTACTATTGAAACTGAAACAAGAGAAGCGCGTTTTACAAAATGGCTTTTAAATAAATATCCAGCACATAGTGTTGCTAAAAGCAATCCTATTTTACAAAGATTGCGATCTGTAAAAGACCCCATTGAATTGGACTTGCTACAAAAAGCGTGTGATATTACTGAAAAAGGAATGCGTCGAGTTTTAAATTTCGTGAAACCAGGAGTTAAGGAATATGAAATTGAAGCAGAATTTATGCACGAATTTTTAAGAAATCGTTCAAAAGGTTTTGCATACACACCAATCATCGCAAGTGGTAATAATGCCAATGTTCTTCATTATATAGAGAACAATCAATCTTGTAATGATGGTGATTTAATTTTATTAGACGTAGGAGCAGAATACGCTAATTATAGTAGTGATATGACTCGAACCATTCCAGTAAACGGAAAATACACCAAGCGACAACGCAATGTTTATGACGCTGTAAATCGAGTAAAAAAAGAAGCTACAAAATTACTAGTTCCTGGAGCTGATTGGGCAGATTACCATATAGAAGTTGGTAAATTGATGACCTCTGAATTATTAGGATTAGGATTAATTGATAAAGCAGATGTAAAAAACGAAGATCCCAATTGGCCAGCTTATAAAAAATATTTTATGCACGGTACTTCTCATCATATGGGATTAGATACTCACGATTACGGCTTGCTTTGGGAACCGATGAAAGCTAACATGGTTTTTACTGTGGAACCTGGAATTTATATTCCTGATGAAGGTTTCGGAATTCGATTGGAGGATGATGTTGTTATTCAAGAAAGTGGGCAGCCATTTAATTTAATGAGAAACATTCCAATTGAAGCAGAAGAAATTGAAAATATTATGAATTCTTAAAAGCTTAGATTTTTATAGTAACCAATACCGTTAATTATTGTGGTAACAGATATATAAAGATGGTTTCTTACTTCAATCAAGTCCCAATTTATTATACCATAACAGGAAAAGGTGCCTCTTTGGTCCTTTTACACGGCTTTTTATTAAGTGCTACTATCTGGAATGAATTAGCATTAAAATTATCAAAGAAGAATAAAGTAATTATAATAGATTTACCTGGTCATGGCAAAAGTGGCTGCCTCGCTAAGATACATACCATGGAATTAATGGCTGAAGTCGTCAATTTTATATTAGAAGAAAATAATATTGATCAAGCAAGTTTTATAGGCCATTCTATGGGAGGTTATATTAGTCTAGCCTTTGCTGAAAAATACAGATCTAAAATAAATACACTGATTTTATTAAATTCTTCTACTGAAGAAGATGATCCTGAAAGAAAAATAAAAAGAGATATAGCCATTAAAATTATTAAACACCACAAAGATGTTTATATAAAAATGGCCATTATAGCATTATTCCCGGAAGATAAACAGAATCAATTCCAACATTATATAGGTAAATATACGGAAGAAGCAAAAAGTTTTAAAGCTGAAGGCATTATTGCAGCCATTAGAGGAATGAAAAACAGAAAAGACCGAACTTCTGTATTAACATCTTTCAATGGCAATAAGTTGATGATTTCAGGTATTGAAGATCCATTAATACCTTTTTCTAATTCAGAAAAAATTTCAATTGAAAGTCAAACAAAATTATTTAAAGTGGGTACTGGCCATATGAGCATTAACGAAAACATCGATGAAATTGTTACTATTATGCATTTAATTGGCTATTTATAATAGCCTCTGTAATATATATTTATTCCAAGGTGAATTAAATTAATAAGTGAAAAAAATACAGCAAATTATCTTTTTCTATTTTCCAAGCTCCATCAGACTTTAGCTCTAATAGGTATTCAATGGTGCCTTCTCCATTAATATTGAAATGTCTTTTATAGATGCCCATATATTCTGTAGTTTGCGAATAGACAGAGG
>ERZ887851.1063-NODE-1063-length-24999-cov-9.668778_pt1 | contig 24999 bp, 19 predicted proteins | sample MGYA00521100_ERZ887851 | MGnify/ENA primary metagenome ERZ887851 (study PRJEB32303, sample SAMEA104408602) | aquatic metagenome | biome: Brackish water; feature: Pelagic; material: water | place: Baltic Sea | collected 2014-06-06T16:11:00 | depth 11,444 m ... | reverse complement strand
TAAAGTATTTTTGTATAATATTTTTAAAGTATGAAATATCAAAATAGAAAAAAAGCTTTAATACTTTTGGCAGATGGCACCATATTTTATGGTAAAGCTGTAGGAGGAAAAGAAGGCACCGCTTATGGAGAAGCATGTTTTAACACTGGCATGACCGGTTATCAAGAAATATTCACTGATCCTTCTTATTTTGGGCAACTAATGGTTACCACCAATGCTCATATTGGAAATTATGGAGTCGCTGAAAATGAAATGGAATCTGATTCTATAAAAATATCAGGTTTAATTTGCCGAAATTTTAGTTATCATTATTCTAGAGACCGCGCAAACGATTCGTTAGCGACTTTTTTAGATAAAAACAATCTCTTAGCTATAGCTGATGTCGATACAAGATCGTTAGTGGCTTATATCCGTGATAATGGCGCAATGAATGCGGTGATTACTACTGATGTTGAAAATATAGATAACTTAAAAAAGCAATTAGCAGAAATTCCAAATATGAAAGGGATGGAATTAGCTTCTAAAGTATCTACAAAAGAACCTTATTGTTTTGGAGATGAAAATGCTGCTTTTAAAATTGCTGCATTAGATATCGGTATTAAAAAGAACATATTAAGAAACTTATCTCAAAGAGATTGTTATATAAAGGTGTATCCATACGATGCTACATTTGAGGAATTAAATTCCTTTAATCCAGATGGATACTTTCTGTCAAATGGCCCTGGAGATCCAGAACCCTTAACTCAAGCCATTAAAACTGCTCAAGCTGCTATTGAAACAGGAAAACCAATTTTTGGAATTTGCTTAGGACATCAAGTATTGGCTTTAGCAAATGGTATTTCTACCTATAAAATGCATAACGGACATCGTGGTATTAACCACCCTATTAAAAATATTCAAACGGGTAAAGGGGAAATTACTTCCCAAAATCATGGATTTGCTATTAATAGAGAAGAAACTGAAAAGAACACAGAAATTGAAATAACCCATGTTCATTTAAATGATCATACGGTAGCAGGAATAAAAATGAAAAATAAACCAGTATTTTCTGTTCAATATCATCCAGAAGCAAGTCCAGGACCACATGATTCTAGGTATCTTTTTGATGAGTTTATAAATAATATTAAAAAACATAAATAACAATTAGTATGAGCATAATAATAGATATACATGCTAGGCAAATTTTTGATTCAAGAGGAAACCCAACAGTTGAAGTAGATGTAATTACTGAAAATGGTTTTTTAGGAAGAGCTGCGGTACCTTCAGGAGCTTCAACAGGAGTTCATGAAGCTGTAGAATTGCGTGATGGAGGAAAAGACTATATGGGTAAAGGAGTTTTAAAAGCAGTTGAAAATGTAAATGATAAAATTGCTGGTATGCTATTAGGAGTTTCTGTTTTTGAGCAAGAAACTATCGATAAAATGATGATAGATTTAGACGGCACTCCTAATAAATCTGTACTAGGTGCAAATGCTATTTTAGGAGTATCATTAGCAGCTGCTCATGCAGCAGCTTTAGAATTAGGTATGCCATTATATCGTTATATAGGAGGAGTTAGTGCTAAAACATTGCCAGTGCCCATGATGAATATTATTAATGGAGGTTCTCACAGTGATGCACCTATTGCATTTCAGGAGTTTATGATTATACCGGTAAAAGCAACAAATTTTTCAGAAGCAATTAAAATGGGAAGTGAAATTTTTCATCATTTGAAAAAGGTATTGCACGATAGAAATTTAAGTACAGCAGTGGGGGATGAAGGTGGTTTTGCACCAGCTTTAGGTGGAACCGAAGACGCGTTAGATACTATTGCTCAAGCAGTCACCAATGCAGGTTATAAATTTGGGGATGAAATTATGATTGCTTTAGATTGTGCTGCGGCAGAGTTTTATGTGGATGGTAATTACGATTACAGCAAATTTGAAGGAGATTCTGGTAAAATAAGAACTTCAAAAGAACAAGCAGAATACCTTGCCGAATTGGCTAAAAATTACCCTATAATTTCAATCGAAGACGGAATGGATGAAGATGATTGGGATGGTTGGAAGTATTTAACAGCGCTTATTGGAGATACCACTCAGTTGGTAGGAGATGACCTTTTTGTAACCAATGTAGAGCGTTTATCAAGAGGAATTAAGGAAGGAATTTCAAATTCAATCTTGATAAAAGTAAATCAAATAGGGACTTTATCAGAAACCATTGCAGCCGTTAATATGGCTCATAATGCTGGTTATACTACCGTAATGTCACATAGGTCTGGTGAAACGGAAGACACTACCATCGCAGATTTAGCAGTAGCACTTAATTGCGGGCAAATTAAAACAGGATCGATGTCTCGTAGTGACCGCATATCAAAATACAATCAGTTATTACGTATAGAAGAGCAATTAGGGGACATTGCTTATTATCCTCAAAGAAATGCTTTTAAAGTTTAATTGAAATTATTTTAATATTTATATAAAATCCGATTTTTAATTAACTCGGATTTTTTTTGAGCTACTTTTTAAATATAATAAGAACTTAAAAGTTTGTATTGTGTGTTAATTTATTAAGAAATTGAGACTCAAAAACCAACGTTTTTTGTATCTTTGCCTACTTTTAAAAAAATAAAAAAACATTATAAATGTCAAGAAAAGCAACCATCGAAGTAGACGGTAAAAAGTATGAATTTCCTATTATTGAAGGGACTGAAAATGAATTAGCAATTGATATAAAAACTCTGAGGGGTATCACAGGTGGTATTACAACCATTGATCCTGGATTTAAGAATACCGGTTCTTGTGAAAGTGCAATTACATTTTTAGATGGTGAAAAAGGAGTTCTTCGTTATAGAGGGTATTCTATAGAAGAATTAGCTGAAAAAGCTGAGTTTTTAGAAGTTGCTTACTTATTAATTTTTGGAGAATTACCTACTGCTGAAGAATTGACAAAATTTCATAATGATATTAAAGAACAAGCTCATGTTGATGAAGATGTAAAGAAAATTTTAGATGGTTTTCCGAAAACTGCACATCCAATGGGAGTATTGTCCTCATTAACAAGTGCTTTAGTAGCATTTAATCCTTCTTCAGTTAATGTAGATTCTGAAGAAGAAATGTACAATGCAATTGTTAGAATTCTAGGAAAATTTCCGGTTTTAGCAGCTTGGACTTATAGAAAGCATGCTGGTTTACCTTTGGACTATGGAGATGATTCATTAGGCTATGTCGATAATTTTTTAAAAATGATGTTTAAAAAACCTGCTGCGGAGTATGAATCAAATGAAATTGTGGTTAGTGCATTAAATAAATTATTAATTCTACATGCCGATCATGAGCAAAACTGTTCCACTTCTACGGTGCGAATTGTAGGTTCGTCAAATGCAGGTCTATTTGTTTCGATTTCTGCTGGTATTAATGCCTTATGGGGACCGCTTCACGGAGGAGCCAATCAAGCAGTAATAGAAATGTTAGAGGCTATTAAAGATGATGGTGGAGATACTAAAAAGTACATGGCAAAAGCTAAGGACAAAGAAGATTCATTCCGTTTAATGGGCTTTGGACATCGTGTATATAAAAACTTTGACCCCCGCGCAAAGATTATAAAAGTTGCAGCAGACGAGGTTTTAAATGAATTAGGAATCGAAGATCCTATTTTAGATATTGCTAAAGGATTAGAAAAAGAGGCGTTAGAAGATCCCTATTTTGTAGATAGAAAATTATATCCAAACGTAGATTTTTATTCAGGAATTATATACAGGGCTCTGGGAATTCCAACAGACATGTTTACCCCTATGTTTGCATTGGGAAGATTACCAGGTTGGATTGCTCAATGGAGAGAAATGCGTTTAGGTAAAGAACCTATTGGGCGACCAAGGCAAATTTATATTGGAGAAACACATCGTGACTTTATACCTTTAAAAAAACGATAAATAAATGTAATGTTTTTTTTAAAAAGCACTTTCAATAGAAAGTGCTTTTTTTATATTTGTTATATGATAAACTTACATATTACTGACGAAATTTCTAGGTTGAGATCTGTAGTGCTCGGAATCGCTAATTCAAATGGTCCTATTCCTAAGTTGGAAGATACCTATGATCCGAAATCTGCTGAGCATATTAAATCCGGAACCTATCCAAAAGAAATTGATATGGTAAAGGAAATAGAATCTGTTTATCAAGTTTTTAAAAAGTACGATGTAAAGGTTTATCGACCTGAAAAAATAATAGGTTATAATCAGATTTTTTCTAGAGATATTGCATTTATAATTGATGATAAAATGATTGTCTCAAATATTCTGCCAGACAGAGACAAAGAAATTGAAGCCATACAATATCTATGTTCACAAATAGATAAAAATAAAATTATTTTTTTACCAAAAGAAGCTCATATAGAAGGGGGAGATGTAATGCCATGGAACGATTATGTTTTTGTAGGCACTTATAGAGGAAACGATTATGAAGATTTTATAACCGCAAGAACAAATATGGTTGCTGTAAAATGTTTAGAAGATTTATTTCCAACAAAAAAAGTAGTTTCATTTAATTTGCAAAAATCTAATACCATAGCTAGGGATAACGCACTTCATCTAGATTGTTGTTTTCAACCACTAGGAAAAGGTAAATGTATTATTCACAAAGAAGCTTTTTTAGATCAAGAGGAATATGAATGGTTGATTAATTTTTTTGGCAAAGAAAACTGTTTTCATATCAGTAAAGATGAAATGTACCATATGAATAGTAATATATTTTCTATATCTCCAGAAATAATTATTTCAGAAAGAAGTTTTACGCGTCTCAATTCTTGGCTTAGGTCTCAAGATTTTATTGTAGAAGAGGTTTTTTACGGTGAAATAGCAAAACAAGAAGGACTGTTACGTTGTTCTACAATGCCCCTCGTGAGAGATTAATATTTTTAATTATCATTATAATGGAACAAATCACCAATACTCTTTTAATGATTCGTCCGGTGGCGTATCGAATGAATGAACAAACTGCTGTAAATAACTATTTTCAAGAGAATTTGAATTTAAGTGATGTTATAATTAATGCCAAAGCTCAAAAAGAGTTTGATGTTTTTGTTTTAAAACTACGCGCAGTTGGAGTCGCGGTTATTGTAGAAGATGATATTTTAGAAATGGAAACTCCAGATTCTATTTTCCCGAATAATTGGGTGAGTTTTCATGAAAATGGCGATGTTGGTTTGTATCCTATGTTTGCAGAAAATAGGCGCAGAGAAAGAAGAGAGGATATTTTAATTAGATTAGAAAAAGAAGGATTTATTATTAATAGTCTTTTTGATTATACCAGCGCAGAACAAGAAGGTCTTTTTTTAGAGGGTACCGGTAGTTTGATATTAGATAGAGTAAACCGAAAAGCCTATTGTGCTCTGTCGCCTAGGGCTGATGAAGATTTAGTGATTGAGTTTTGTGAAGATTTTGAGTATGATCCTATTATTTTTACGGCTAACCAAACGATAAAAGGACAACGATTACCTATTTATCATACCAATGTATTGATGGCTCTTGGTGAAAACATCGCTGTGATCTGTTTAGACTCTATTGACAGTAAGTCTGAAAAGAAAATGCTTATTCAAAACCTAAAAGAAGATGGCAAAGAAGTTGTAAAAATTTCCGAATCACAAATGCAAAGGTTTGCTGGAAATATGTTACAGGTTAAAGGAGCTAATAATCATAATTTTATGGTCATGAGCTCAGCTGCTTATCATAGTTTAATTCCAGAACAAATTATGAGTATTGAAAAAAATAGTACCATTATTCATAGTGATTTAAATACTATTGAAACCTGTGGAGGAGGAAGTGCTCGCTGTATGATGGCAGAAATATTTTTACCAAAAAACTAATAAAATTGATTATCTTAAAAAGAATTAAAATCTTAAATCTATTAATTAAGAGTTTGTAAATTGAAGATAAAACAAACCAATTTTCTGCTATCTTTACAATCTTAAAATTAAGACCATGAAGCTTCAAGCAACGCTCGAAATACATATTAAAAAGGCCATAAGTCAACTATACAAAGTAGAATTAGAAAATGTAGAATTTCAGGCCACTCGCAAAGAGTTTGAAGGTGATATTACGGTAGTTGTTTTTCCAATGCTAAGAGTCGTAAAAGGAAATCCAGTACAGATTGGTCAGTCTATTGGAGATTTTTTGATAGCTAACGTAGAAGAAGTGATCCGTTTTAATGTAGTAAAAGGGTTTTTGAATGTAGTATTTAGTGATGCTTATTTTTTAAATTTTTTTAAGGAGACTTCCGATTATTCGAAATTTGGTAAAGTAACTGGAGAAGAAGAAACTATCATGGTGGAGTACTCTTCACCTAACACAAATAAACCTTTACATCTTGGTCATATCCGAAATATTTTATTGGGATATTCAGTAGCTGAAATTCTAAAAGCCTCTGGTAAAAAAGCATATAAAACACAAATTGTGAACGACCGTGGAATTCATATTTGTAAAAGTATGCTGGCTTGGAAAACCTACGGAAATGCTGAGACACCAGAAATATCCGGTTTAAAAGGAGACAAGTTAGTTGGTAATTATTATGTAAAATTTGATCAAGAATACAAGAAGGAAAGCGCTCAATTGCTTGCCGAAGGTTTTTCTGAAAAGGAAGCGAAATTAAAAGCGCCTTCATTAATAAAAGCACAAGAAATGCTGATCAAGTGGGAGGCTGGAGATGAAGAAACTGTTTCGCTTTGGAAAACTATGAATGGTTGGGTATATGAAGGGTTTGATAAAACCTATGCATCTCTGGGAGTAGATTTTGACAAGTTATATTATGAAAGTAATACTTATCTTTTAGGTAAGGAAGTTATAAAAGAAGGACTGTCTAAAGATGTATTTTTTCAAAAAGAAGACGGTTCTATTTGGTGTGATTTAACCGAGGATGGATTGGATGAAAAGATAGTACAGCGAAGTGATGGAACAGCGGTATATATGACACAAGATATTGGTACCGCGATTCAACGTGTGAAAGATTACCCTGATATTACGGGTATGATTTATACCGTTGGGAATGAACAAGATTACCATTTTAAGGTACTGTTTTTAATCTTGAAGAAATTAGGCTATCAATGGGCAGAAAATTTATTTCATTTAAGTTATGGTATGGTAGACTTGCCGTCTGGGAAAATGAAATCTCGTGAAGGAACGGTGGTAGATGCAGATGACTTAATTTTTGATATGGCTCAAACGGCTAAAAAAATTAGTGAAGAGCTAGGGAAGATTGACGATTTCTCGGAAGAAGAAAAAGAAGGTTTATACAAGACCATAGGATTAGGAGCTTTAAAATATTACATCTTAAAAGTAGACCCTAAAAAACGAATTTTATTTAATCCAGAAGAAAGTGTAGATTTTCAAGGGAATACAGGTCCGTTTATACAATATACCTATGCCCGCATTCAATCAATTTTACGAAAAGAAGGAACACAAACGGAAGTAAGTAATTTATTAGAATTGCATCCAAAAGAAAAGGAATTAATAAAACAATTACAGTTATTTCCTGAAGCTATTCAGCAAGCGGGGGTTCAATACAGTCCAGCATTAATTGCAAATTACACCTATGAATTGGTAAAGTCTTTTAATTCTTTTTACCAAAACGTATCCATATTAGGAACTGATAATAATGAAGAAAAAAGTTTTAGGATACAACTTTCTAAAGCGGTTTCAGATGTAATTAAAACTGCTTTTGATTTGTTGGGAATTGAAGTTCCTGAAAGGATGTAATATATAAACTACTTTTTCTTCTTAGCTAAAATTAGCCAGAGTGCTACTCCAATGGAAACTTTTGATTCTGCTACTATTGCTGTGATAATTGCTACAGACATTCTATTCGTTTTTTAATTATTCTTAAAGATAACCACTTTTTTATCATGGTACCAGGTTAAATAATTACATTCGTTATCAAGCTCAATTAAATTCCTTTTTAACTTTAAAGTAGGAGTTAAGAAGTTGTTCTCTATAGTCCAATGAGTTTTAAAGACAACTGCTTTTTTTATTATCTCGTGATTTTCTAATTGTTGATTTAATTGATTAATAGAGTTTATTATACTATTAGATAATTCAAGTGAAGTATTAGAATTACCAATTTCTGAAATTGTAATTAATGCTATGGGATGAGGTAATCCGCTACCTACTATACATACTTGTTCTATATTGGAGTTTTTAGATAGTTCTAATTCGATAGGGGATGGATCTATATATTTTCCTTTATCCGTTTTAAATTGATCTTTTATTCTTCCAGTGATTGTTAAATTACCTTCTGAATCATATACCCCTTTATCACCGGTTTTTAAATAACCATCTTTATCAAATATTTTTGCAGTTAATTCAGGATTTTTAAAATAGCCTTTCATCAGACAATTGTTTTTGATGCAAATCTCTCCTTCACTAGTTATTTTTGTTTTTACTCCAGGTAAAGCCTTTCCTACGGTTCCTATTTTGTTGTGAGGTGGTGCATTAAAATGTGAGACACAACAATCTTCAGTCATTCCGTAAATTTGAGAAATTTCTATATCAATAGCCTTAAACCAATGGAGCACATCTTTGGATATTGGAGCAGCTCCTGAAATAATAATTTCGCTGTTTTTTAATCCTAATTTTTGTTTAAGTTTAGCTATTACAATGTCTTTAATTATTGGAGTTTTTAAAAGCCAATCTAACTTTTTTTGAGATAATTTTGATGTGATAATTTCTTGAAACTTCACCCAAATTCTTGGGACTCCAAAAAACGCGTGGGGTTGTGATTTTTCTAGATCTTTTGCAAAGGTTTTTAATGATTCTGGAAAACTAAACTGCGCGCCTATACTTAAACCATAGGTCCAAATAATCCTTTCTGCTACATGAACCAAAGGTAAATAAGAGAATAATCTAGGATGACTAGGTAGCTTAACAATTTTTTGAATGGTATGTAGGCTGTTCACGAAATTTCCTACACTATGAAGTACTCCTTTAGGGTTTCCAGATGTTCCTGAAGTATAAATAATAGTGTGTATGTCTGAGAGTTTTGGGAATTTAATTGTAATTTCTGAGGTTTCCGATTGTATAATGTTTTCCCAACTGTATTCTTCTTTAATTCCATACAATTCAATTCCTATTTTTGGAATCGATGTAATTCCGTCCTTGATGGAAAAATAGTCGTCTAGCTTACCAATAATAATAGCTTTAGACTCACTATGTGCTAATACTTGATAAATTGCTTTAGCTGTTAAAGAAGTATATATAGGAACAGAAACGAATCCTGCCATCATTATTGCTAAATCTGACATCATCCAGTGAGCACAATTTTTTGATAGCAGTGCAATGTGACTTTTCTTCTCTAATCCTAGACTTTGTAACTTTAAAGCTATTTTCCTTAGTTCTTTACCAGCTTCTCTATAGGTATATTTTATAAATTTACCATTAAGGGGCTGTTGTAAAAATAGGTGATTGGGGATTTCTTTTTCCCAATATAAAAAAGCTTCTAGTGGTGACAAGAATAAGGGTGCCTTTTTTTTGAAAACTTCTTTTGCTGATTTGTTTCTCATAAAATTAATGTTAAAAATAAACCATTCTAGGTAGAAATTTTAAAATGAATTGTCTTTTTTATAATTAATAAAATTAAATAAGTTTCTTTAATGTTTACATGAGCATTAAAATAGTTTGTAACTCCTTACTCAATTGTTATCTTTGCAAATCTTCTACCAAAAGGTAGTATTATATAAAAATTTTGCAGATCATGTTCAATAATTTAAGCGAAAAACTAGATAAAGCCCTTCACGTCCTTAAAGGGCAAGGAAGTATAACGGAAGTTAATGTTGCTGAAACTTTAAAGGAAGTTAGGCGTGCATTGTTAGATGCCGATGTTAATTTTAAAATCGCAAAAGAGTTTACCAATAAAGTAAAACAGGATGCCTTAGGTCAAAATGTACTTACCACACTTCAACCAGGCCAATTAATGGTTAAGTTGGTTAAAGATGAGCTTACTCGACTAATGGGTGGTGATACTGCAGGAATTAATTTAAGTGGTGCTCCATCTATAATTTTGATGTCTGGTTTACAAGGTAGTGGTAAAACTACTTTTTCAGGAAAATTAGCAAATTATCTGAAAACTAAAAAATCAAAAAATCCATTATTAGTAGCCTGTGATGTGTATCGTCCTGCTGCTATTGATCAGTTACATGTGGTTGGAGATCAAATAGGAATCGAGGTATTTAGTGATCGAGGAAATAATAATCCTGTTGATATTGCCCAAAAAGCAATTGTTCATGCAAAGCAAAATGGTTTTAATGTTGTTATTGTGGATACCGCTGGTCGTTTAGCTGTAGACGAATTGATGATGACAGAAATTGAAAATATTCATAAAGCGATCCAACCTGAAGAAACATTATTTGTAGTGGATTCTATGACAGGTCAAGATGCTGTTAATACTGCAAAAACGTTTAATGATCGCCTAAACTTTGATGGTGTTATTTTAACCAAATTAGACGGTGATACTCGTGGTGGAGCTGCAATTTCAATTAAAAGTATTGTAAATAAACCAATTAAGTTTATTGGTACTGGAGAAAAGATGGAAGCAATCGATGTTTTCCATCCATCTAGAATGGCAGAACGCATCCTTGGGATGGGAGATGTTATTTCCTTAGTTGAAAGAGCACAAGAGCAATTTGATGAAGTAGAAGCTAGAAAACTTCAGAAAAAAATCGCAAAAAATCAATTTGGATTTGATGATTTTTTGAAACAAATTCAGCAAGTAAAGAAAATGGGTAATATGAAGGATCTAATCGGAATGATTCCAGGAGCCGGAAAAGCTATGAAAGATGTAGATATTGATGATGACGCTTTTAAGGGAATAGAAGCTATTATTCATTCAATGACTCCAGAAGAAAGAAGCCAGCCAACATTAATAAATGCAAGTCGTAAAAAAAGAATTGGTAAAGGTAGTGGTACTTCTGTCCAAGAAGTTAACCAATTAATGAAACAATTCGAGCAAATGAGTAAAATGATGAAGATGATGCAAGGTGGTGGTGGCCGAAAGATGATGCAAGCGATGAAAGGAATGCAATAATACTAAGCAATTAAATAATTAAAAAATCGAAGCAACATGGTTCTATTAGATGGTAAAAAAACTGCTAACGATATTAAAGATGAAATTACTATTTCGGTAAACGAAATGATAGAGCTTGGTGAGAAAGTCCCTCATTTAGCAGCAGTTTTAGTGGGTTCTGATGGAGCAAGTTTAACGTACGTAGGCTCTAAAGTTAGAGCCTGTGAACGTGTTGGTTTTAATTCTACTTTAGTAGAATTACCAGATACAACATCTGAGGAAGTGTTATTAAAAACCATTCAAGACTTAAACGAAAATAATGATATTGATGGATTTATTGTTCAGTTACCCTTACCTAAACACATCGATGAGCAAAAAGTATTAAATGCTGTAAATCCAATTAAAGATGTTGATGGGTTTCATCCTGAAAATTTTGGTCGAATGGCATTAGAGATGGAATCTTTTATTCCTGCAACTCCTTATGGAATTTTACAATTGCTAGAACGTTATCAAGTAATGACTAAAGGTAAACATACGGTCGTTATAGGAAGAAGTCATATAGTAGGTCGTCCTATGAGTATTCTAATGAGTCAGAAAGGACCTGCGGGAAACAGTACCGTAACTTTAACGCATAGTCATACTAAAGACCTTTCAGAAATCACAAAACAAGCTGATATCATTATTGTTGCCCTAGGGGTTCCTGAATTTTTAAAAGCTGGTATGGTGAAAGATGGTGTTGTTATCGTTGATGTTGGAATAAGTCGTGTACCTGATGCTACTAATCCTAGAGGGTATGTCATAAAAGGAGATGTAGCATTTGATGAGGTAAGCAAAAAGGCTTCATTTATAACCCCTGTTCCAGGAGGCGTTGGGCCAATGACCATAGCTATGTTACTAAAAAACACTTTGATTGCACGTAAACGAAACGCTTAAACTTTTTTATCTATATATTCTATTTTATACATCTTCAGTATTATAAAGAATAAAGAAATTGTTATTGGTCCAAAAATAAGACCAATAAACCCAAAAAGAGGAATTCCAATAATAACTCCAATTAATGTTATTAATGGATGAACATCATCCATTTTTTTTAAAACATAAAGTCTAATTATATTATCGGTAGAGCCAACAACCACCAAGCCATAGATTAGAATACCATATGCAGCATAATCATTTCCACTAGCCAATGTTATTAGAAACACAGGTACGATACCTACAAGAGTACCTACAAAGGGTATCATTGATCCTATAACAACAATAACAAACCAAAATAGCGGGTTTTCAATTCCAAAAATTAAAAAACCTACAAGTGCAACTATTCCTTGTGCAAAAGCTACAATAGGTATTCCAAGCGCATTTGAGCGAATCATTTTACTGCTTTCTTTTGTTAGAATTTTTAAATGTTGTTCTGTAAAAGGTCCGTAATTATAAATGCTTTCTCTCAACTGTTTTGGTTTTGTAAGCATAAAATATAGCAGGAAATACATGATGGAGATTGCAATAAGAAGTTCAAAAGTACTTCCAAGTAATACTTTTGCGTTTTCACCTACCCAGGAGGTTCCTCCTGCAATATCTAAATCTTTATAAAAATCGTGACCAAAAGTATTTTCAAATTTTATGATATGCTGTTGTAAAGCTGCAAATAATTTCTCTGCATTAGAAACTGCATTGTCGAGTTTATTGCTCAACATCAAGGTGATGCCAAATATTGGGAGTAATATTCCTATAAAGGAAAGAAACATTAATAAAGATGCCGCTAAAGAAGTGTTCCAGCCTTTAGACTTAAGCATTTTCATAGGTTTTTTAAATAATATGTATAAAGTTATTGCTCCTAAAAAACCAGACAAGTATGGTAATAATTCATAAAATATTAAAGAGCCCACGATACCCAGGATTATAATAATAATGACTTGTCTAATAATTTTTGAAGGGACTACTTCCATATTATCTTTTTAAATAATTTATACTTACTGTTGCTAATTCGTTATTTGGAAATTTAGAAAAGTGTTTTTGATCTATATTCATTCCAATTTCACTTATTACTTGTTGAAACACATCTAATTCTAATATATACTGATCTGAAAAACCATGAGTGGCATCATATGCGGTAGCTGCTGTTAAGCCTAGGTTTGCAGATGTAATACTTGGATTGATAGTGTGTAGCTCAATTAATAACAAGCCAAATTTCTTTATATAAGGTGCCCATTTTTCAAAATGCTCCTTTAAATTTTGTTCCACTACAGAATTGTTCAATCTTTTTCCAGCATGTACAAAAGCACCTTGTGATGTACTAATTCTGTTAGCTTCTACTTGATTTGGATGCGACCAAGGGCGGTTGTGATCTAAAAAGGTTCTTACATTTAATAAATCACTTAATTTAATATTATAATTGGTGTAAATATCTTTTTGCAGTTGTTTTGGATTTCCAATATCTCCCCAAATCACTTTTGCCCAAATATCTGCTTTTACAAGATTTGAACGGGTTACTTTTAAGGCAGCCTTGTTATAATCTGCACCGACTAAAAACAGAGGATACTCTTCTAATAAAGCTCCGCGTTTTGTTCGTTGCTCTATGACTTCAAATAAATGAATTAGAAAAGCACCATTACCACAACCCATATCTAAAATACCTTTAGGTTGTTCTTCAATTGGTTTATTAAATAAAGTAATAATAATTTCATCTATTTTTTTAAAATAGGCAGCATGTGCTCCTCCACTTCCCCAAACATTCATCTCTCTATCCACATGAGTTTCTCCTGAACTTGGAATAGAACTGCCTAATATATTTGCATTACTAAACATCAACTCTTCTGCTCTTCTAAATGTCGGAATATAAGAAACGGTTACTCCATATGCTGAAGATCTTCTTGCAAAAAAGAATCCTTTACTGGTGAATTTATAATGCTCTTTACTTTTAGTAAACCAACCTAAATAATATAAGAAATTTAATATTTTAGAAAAGCTTTCTGGGTCTTCATGAAACTCTTCTGCACTAAAGGAAGCTTCCATAAAATATTTATGGAACATTCCGTCCATACCTAAAAATACAATTAAAGGTCCAACTAAAACACCTTCAATATGCCTTTCAATTTGTTGTTGTATTTCTCGTTCTATTGGGTTATTTGAAGTTGGTTCGTATTTTTTATTTTTATAATTTACAAAGATTCTATTAATGATTGAAACTTGATCCTTGTCTAAACTTCTTGGATGAAATTCTTTAGAGGTTTTTATAAAATGAACCACATCTTCGTATAAAATAAAATGCTTAAAAGCTATTTTACTTTTATTATTTTGAGAGATAGTGACTGTATTTTTTAAATTATCCACCTCATAATTAAGCCAACCTTGAGAGGCTAACATTCTAAGACCTACGTTTAGGTATCCTTCGTTTGCGTTGAATTTTTTAGTGATTTCAGAAAGAAGAAAATATTGTTTTTTTAAAATAAAATCCAATACTCCTTTTTCTCTTAATGAAAAAGCGATTGGAGCAACAGCAATACCATCTAAATGTCTAAATAACTCTTCGCGGTATTTGTTTTTTTCTTTCTTACTAAGCATTAATTTAAATAATTTTAGAGAGCCCTAAATGTAGAGAAAAAACAAATAGCAATAATAAAACTTAAATCAAAAACAAAACCTTCAAACATTAGGATTAGGGTTGATGTCAATTTGTTTGTTCTCGTAGTTACTCTTTTTTTCAAGGTCATCAATTTTCCATGATAACATAAAATATTTAATTTTTGCTTTGTTTGGAATATTCGTAACATCAATGATTAGATTTGGATTGTAACGAAAATTTTCAGGAAGCTCTTTTTTATCAATATTAATAAATAGATCACTGTCTTTTAAGAAAATAACCACGGTACTTAATGTAGTTTCTATATTAGCGATTTCATAATTCTCTTTTATATCTTTAAAAGTACTATTAACATTTAATCCTTTAACGGTTTCGTATCGATCATCAAAAAATTGAAAATTTTCTATTAATGCATCTGGATCATAATTATTCCTAGGGGATATAAGTAATAACTTTTTGCCGCTTTTTTCATAAATTTCTAATTCACCAAAAGACGATGATTGATTTTGTCTAGGGCTTAGTCTAACAATAGAATCCATAGCGAAAATAGAATCTACTTGTTTTATTTTCATTCCGATAGTTAAATTACCCACCGCGTTATTTGAAATTAAAAATGGATCTTTTTCTTTAGCGCATTGAACAAACAAAAAAGCCACTAGTCCTATAAAAAATATTTTTTTAATCATTTTATTCTATTATTTAATTTAGATACCAAAACTACTAAAATCGAATTTGTATTTTATCAATTATGATTAAATTATTAGGATGTAAGTTTTTTAAATTATTTCTTATTGCAATAGTAATAAAAAAAATACCATTAAAAATCTAGCTTTTAATTTCTACCTTTGCTGCAATGCAAAAAGAAATTGAAGAGTTAGTTCGTAAAGGTGAAATGCTTCCTTTAATGGAAGAGTTTTACACCATACAAGGAGAAGGGTATCATAAAGGCACAGCCGCTTATTTTGTAAGAATTGGTGGTTGTGATGTGGGTTGTCATTGGTGTGATGTTAAAGAAAGCTGGAATGCAGATCTACATCCCCCAACAAATACGCAACTTATTGCTGATAATGCCGCTACTTATTCTAATACAGTTGTGGTAACTGGAGGTGAGCCTTTAACTTGGGATATGAATCACTTAACTTTTTTGTTTAAAGAAAAAGAAATGCAAGTGCACATTGAAACTTCTGGAGCCTATATGTTATCAGGTATTTGGGATTGGATTTGCTTGTCTCCTAAAAAAATAAAACTTCCAAAAGAAGAAATATATCAAGTTGCTAATGAGCTTAAAATGATTGTTTATAACAAGGCGGATTTTAAGTTTGCCGAAGAACAAGCAGCTAAAGTAAATGATCATTGTATGTTGTATTTGCAGCCAGAGTGGAGCAGGAGAGATCAAATGATTCCTTTAATTGTTGACTATGTAATGAAAAACCCTAAATGGAAAGTTTCCTTGCAAACTCATAAATATCTAAATATACCCTAAAAAAAAACCTTGGAAAATCAAGGTTTTTTTAGTTCAAAAAAGATAAATTTAAATTGTAAATGGTACAGAAACTCTAAGAGTGTCCCATCCAATGTGCATGATAATGTTGCCATCTTCGCCATCAAGAACTATCGAGAAAGCTTCTAAAGAATCGCTAACATAAGTCGTTGGAACTGTAATGCGAGCTACATCATTTTTATCATTATAATAATAAGACCCCCAGGTGTTTAGGTCAGAATTTAAAATAATTGTCCATTCTTTTTCGCCTGGTATCGTTAATAAAGAATAGCTACCTGCTTTTATTTTTGTTCCGTTTAAGTTAAAATCTTTATATAAAACTAATTCAGGAGCTTCGTTGGCGCCAGTTCTCCAAACTTCTCCATTTTGTGCTAATTTACTTAACGCTCTGCCTTTTAGTTGAGGTCTACTGTAAATTACTTTCATTTGTTTGTTAGCCTCTTTGTAACTAGTTGGAAAAGCAGCTGTATCCATTGGGCTTTTATCTAGTTTTCTAAATTCTTGTGCGTTTACTGAACTTCCTATTGCCATTAATAATGCAAATAATAGTGTTGAGATAGTGTTACTTTTTTTCATGTGGTTTGTTTTTATTAGTGATGTTAAAAATAATTTCATTTTTTTAAATTATTAAAAATATTTGTTAAAATGATGGTCGCTATTTCTTGAATAAAATTAAAACTTACGTTTTTTTAAAGAGTAAAGGTAAAAGTTTAAGGTTGAAAAATCGTTTTTGAGCACTTTTTATTTTATTTCTGAAATCATAACACTTTTAAAAACTATAAAATGTGTTTTAAAGTGTTTTTTAAGTATTTTAAGCGTGTTTTAGGAAATCAATAAAAAGTTAATAAGTACCTATAAAATGGTTATAGAAGCTTTAAATAAATTACTTAAAACACTATATTTGTTTGTAATCAAAAAAGGGTTTTATTGTCCTAGTTGATTTTAAAATTAACATTATTTAATTATAATTTATGAGCGAAGAACAGAAAAAAGACAGCTATGGTGCTGATAGCATTCAGGCCTTAGAAGGAATGGAGCATGTACGTATGCGACCTTCCATGTATATTGGTGATGTTGGAGTAAGAGGTTTGCATCATTTGGTGTATGAAGTAGTAGATAACTCCATTGATGAAGCAATGGGAGGTTATTGTGATGAAATAGATGTCATCATTAATGACGATAATTCCATTTCAGTAAAAGATAACGGTCGTGGTATCCCTGTTGATTTACATAAAAAAGAGGGAGTTTCTGCTTTAGAGGTAGTAATGACTAAAATTGGTGCAGGTGGAAAATTTGATAAAGATTCGTATAAAGTTTCTGGTGGTCTTCACGGAGTAGGTGTTTCGGTGGTAAATGCACTTTCCTTAAATTTAAAAGCAGTTGTCCATCGGGAAGGTAAAATTTATGAGCAGGAATATGAACGTGGAAAAACGATGTATCCTGTCAAACATGTTGGTGAAACAGATTTTAGAGGAACGGTTGTTACTTTTAGTGCAGATCCAGAGATATTTAAGCAAACTACAGAATATAGTTATGAAACGTTGTCTAATAGATTGCGAGAATTATCATTTCTTAATAAGGGTGTTACGCTTACGATAATCGATAAAAGAGAGAAAGATGAAAAAGGCGATTTCGTTGCAGACACTTTTAAAAGTGAAGAAGGACTTAAAGAGTTTATTCGCTTTTTGGATGAAACACGTGAACCAGTAATTGGTAACGTAATACACATGGAAGGAGAAAAAAATGGGATTCCTGTTGAGGTTGCCATGATATACAATACGTCTTACAGCGAAAATTTACATTCTTATGTAAATAATATTAATACACATGAAGGAGGGACACATCTTTCTGGATTTAGACGAGGGTTAACTCATACACTTAAAAAGTATGCCGATGCCTCAGGTATGTTAACTAAGCTAAAGTTTGATATTGCCGGTGATGATTTTAGAGAAGGCTTAACAGCAATTATTTCAGTAAAAGTTGGGGAACCTCAATTTGAAGGACAAACAAAAACCAAGTTAGGAAATAGAGAGGTTTCTGCTGCGGTAAGTCAATCGGTTTCCGAAATGTTAGAAAATTACCTTGAAGAAAATCCTAACGATGCCAAAACTATTGTACAGAAAGTAATTCTTGCAGCACAGGCAAGACATGCCGCCAATAAAGCGCGAGACTTGGTACAGCGTAAAACCGTTATGAGTATTGGAGGTTTGCCAGGAAAATTATCTGATTGTTCTGAGCAAGATCCAGCTATTTGTGAAGTGTTTCTTGTTGAGGGAGATTCGGCGGGTGGTACAGCAAAACAAGGTCGAGATAGAAAATTCCAAGCTATTTTACCCTTAAGAGGTAAGATTTTAAATGTTGAAAAAGCAATGCAACATAAGGTTTTTGAAAATGAGGAGATTCGAAATATATTTACAGCCTTAGGAGTGACAATTGGAACAGAAGAAGATAGTAAAGCATTAAATGTAGAGAAATTAAGATATCATAAAGTAGTTATTATGTGTGATGCCGATGTCGATGGTAGTCATATTGAAACTTTAATTCTTACTTTTTTCTTTAGATATATGAAAGAATTAATTGAAAATGGTAATATTTATATAGCGACCCCACCCTTGTACCTAGTTAGAAAAGGAGCAAAGAAAAAGTATGCTTGGAGTGATGAAGAACGAGAAGAAATACAAAAAGATTTTGGAGATGGTTGTAAAATACAGCGTTATAAAGGTCTTGGAGAAATGAATGCTATTCAACTTTGGGATACTACTATGAAACCAGAATCTAGAACACTCCGTCAAATAGTTATTGAAAATGGTGCAGAAGCAGATCGTGTATTTTCTATGTTAATGGGAGATGAGGTGCCGCCTCGTAGAGAGTTTATTGAAAAAAATTCAAAATACGCAAATATTGATGCCTAACAATGGTTCAAAAATTAGTATTTTTTGTACTGCATTGATATCGTTTTTTTTTGGTTTTTCACAAATTAATAATTCAGACCTTACCCTTGCAGTACAAGATATGCTCTATGTCTCAAGCGAATTTGTTTCCCCTGCAGCAAGTGCATCTGTTTATCAGTCCTCGTCATCTTGGTATAGCTCTGCTGAAACCATAGGTAAATTTAAACTTGATGTTTCCGTAAATTTTAACATGCTTCCTATTCCACAAAAGCAAAAATTATTTGTTATTACTAACGACGAGTTATTAACTATGGAAATTAGGGGTGCTACATCGGCGGAAATACCAACTGCTTTGGGTGGAGATACGGATACTTTTTTTGATTTTTATATCGATGATGAAGCTTATGAATGGCAAGCCTTTGAAGGAATCAAACAAAATATAGTAACTCATCCTTATTTGCAAGCCAGTGTAGGTTTGTGGAAAGAAACCGACCTTACTTTAAGGTACTCGCCAAAAGTAACTATTAATACGTCTAGTTATGATATTTTTGGAGCTGCTATTAAACACACAATTACACAATATTTTAGAAAAGATTTGGATAGCCCACAGCCCATAGAATTAGCTGTTTTGGCATCTTACTCTGTTTTTAATTTAGATTTATTGTTTGATGAAGTTTCCATAGAGCCAATAGACCCAGAAACTGGGAGCGAACCATTAACTTCAATTAACGCGATAGTAATTGATGCAAATTCATGGTTATTTCAATTAATTGCTTCAAAAAAAGTGGACAGTTTTGAATTCACAGGATCTTTTGGGTATTCTGAGAATAAATTTAATTACAGCCTTGGAGGTAAAGAAGGTGTTTTTTTAGACGTATTCAATGACTTATTGTCTTTATTAGATGAGCGTAAAAAGGAATTTAAAGGAGACCTAGGAGTGAATTATTATTTTAATAAATTTTATATATCTTCCATACTAACCATAGGAAAATTTCCAAATGTTAACATAGGGCTTCATTATGTTTTTTTATAATTAAAACAACTTCCTTTTGTTGTTTTATTTTGAGTAATAATTCCAATTATTGTACCTTTGTATTTTCTTAGAAACAAAGGTAGATCCGGTTAAATAATTATTAAAAAAAATAAAAAAAATATGAAAATTACTATTGTAGGAGCAGGTGCGGTTGGTGCAAGTTGTGCGGAGTATATAGCTATAAAAAACTTTGCTAGCGAAGTTGTTATTTTAGATATCAAAGAAGGATTTGCGGAAGGTAAAGCGATGGATTTGATGCAAACCGCATCATTAAATGGCTTCGATACAAAAATTGTTGGTGTTACTAACGATTATTCTAAAACTGCAGGAAGTGATATCGTAGTTATTACAAGTGGTATTCCTAGAAAACCAGGAATGACACGTGAAGAATTAATAGGTATTAATGCTGGTATTGTAAAGTCGGTATCTTCAAATTTAATTGAACATTCACCAAATACCATTATTATCGTAGTTAGTAACCCTATGGATACGATGACGTATTTAGTTCATAAAACTTCAGGTTTGCCAAAGCATCGGATTATTGGAATGGGTGGAGCTTTAGATAGTGCACGTTTTAAATACAGATTGGCTGAAGCTTTAGATGCACCTATTAGTGATGTAGATGGTATGGTAATTGGCGGTCATAGTGATGTAGGTATGGTGCCTTTAACTAGAATGGCAACTAGAAACAGTGTGCCAGTATCAAAATTTATTTCTGAAGAAAGATTAAATCAGGTAATGGAGGATACTAAAGTTGGTGGTGGTACCTTAACTAAACTATTAGGAACTTCAGCTTGGTATGCTCCAGGAGCTGCAGTTTCAGGATTGGTGCAAGCGATTGCTTGTGACCAAAAGAAAATGTTTCCTTGCTCTATTTTGCTAGAAGGAGAATATGGATTAAATGATATTTGTATTGGTGTTCCTGTTATTCTTGGACGTAATGGTATAGAAAGCGTTGTTGAATTAGATTTAACCGATGCCGAAAAAGAACATATGTCAAGAAGTGAAGAAGGAGTTAGAAAAACGAATGGTTTATTAGCATTCTAATATTCAACTCTTAAATAAGATTATTAATAAAGACTGCAGAGATGCAGTCTTTTTTTTTATATTTGGCGAATGAAACCGAAATGGTACTTAAATACATTTATATTAATTGTCGCTTTTTTAGGAGCTGGTCTTCAACAGTTTTCGGTACCTAATCAAGAAATCGTATTGCAGTTTCAAGATAAAGCGATCTCTTTAGTTGAAACTGAAAATGCAATTGCGAATATAAAAAAACAACTGCAGGACATTGGAGTTGAAAAGATACAAGTTTATAAAGGAGCTAACGGAGTTTTAAAGATTTCTTATTTTAGTGAAATTGATGTTGTTTCCATAAAAAAAATATTTTCAAAAGAAAAAGCTTTAAAGCTGAGTTATTCCTTATTAGATTTTGAAGAAGGATCTTCCAAAATGCCTTCTAAAAATAAATCAAATACCTATCAACTTGATGTATTTGAAATTCAAAAGAGCAAAGGAAATGAAGGAGATTCAAATGGTTTAGTCGTAGAGTTATTATCTGAGAATGATCGTTCTTTTAATCCTGATGTTTATTATTCTGCTCTAGTACAAGAGCTTAGGTTTAAAAACGAAATTGAAAAAGTAGCCTATATTATATATAGCAATAGATCCATTGAAATTGATAATTCTTCCTATAACACTCCAGAAGTTAGAGCGGGTCCAGTTCTTATTTAATGACCCGAAGAGCTTTTATTAAATTAATAAAGCTTAAAAAATAATCAGATTTAATATCATTAAAAATAATTGTCAGATTATGCGGTAAATTCTATATTTGCTCGTTTTAAAAAATTTGACACAAAAAAATAAAAGAATGCAAAACAAAGGACTAATTAAAGTATTTGCAATAGTGTTTGGTTTGGTGAGTTTGTACCAACTATCATTCACCTATATCGCAAATAGTGTAGAGGATGAAGCAAAAACGTTTGCTAACGCAAAGTTTCCTGCTAATGAGCCAGAAAAAAGAAATTTAACGGAAGCTAGTTATTTAGATTCTATTGGAACTATTCCAGTGGTATCCGTAGGCCCAATTATAATAGATTATAACACGGCTAAAGGAAAAGAACTTAATAAAGGTTTAGATTTAAAAGGAGGTATTAATGTAATTCTTCAAGTATCGGTAAAAGATATCTTAAAAGGATTAGCGAACAATACAAAGGATGCTGCTTTTAATCAAGCATTAGATAATGCATTTATTCTTCAAAAAGAATCTCAAGATACTTATTTAGAGTCTTTCTTTATTGCTTTTGATGCACTTCCAGGAGAAAATTTATTAGCTTCTCCAGATATTTTCTTTAACAAAAATTTAGAAGATGATATCAACGCATCTATGACAAACAGTGATGTTTATCCTGTAATCGAACGTAAAATTGACGAATCTATTACAGCTGCTTTTGAAGTATTAAGAAAGCGTATCGATAAGTTTGGTGTTGCTCAGCCAAACATTCAGCGAATTGGAAAATCTGCACGTATTTTAGTAGAATTACCAGGAGCTAAAGATGTAGAGCGTGTAAAAAAATTATTACAAAGTACTGCTCAGTTAGAATTTTGGGGAGTTTATAAAATTGACGAATTACAAGGTTTTTTAGTTACAGCAGATTCGAAATTAGCTGAAATTTATAAAACTGATGAGCCAGAAATAGAAGAAGATGCTAAAGGTTCTACAGACGCAGAAGCTAGTGTTGTTGATGATTTAATTGGAGGAGAAGATGTAAATGATTCTATTGCTGATGCATTAAAAGAAAGACCATTATTAAGTAAAATGCTGTATCCTGGGCAAACTGGAAGACCAGAATTAGGAACCTTTATGCTTAAAGATACTGCTGCAATAAATGGCTATTTAAAAATACCTCAAGTAAGGTCATTGCTTAGCGAAGATCAACGTTATGCAAATTTTGTATGGGGAATTGCAACTGATAACAAAGAATTAGGAGAGGAAGTTATTACGCTTTACGCTATAAAATCTAATAGAGATAAAACACCGCCATTGGCTGGAGGAGTTGTGGTAGATGCGATTCAAACATACGATCAATTAGGTAGAGTTGTTGTTAGTATGCAAATGAATGCTAGAGGAGCAAGAGTTTGGGAGCAAATGACGGGGGAAGCTTTTAACAATCAAACGCAAATCGCTATTGTATTAGATGATATTGTTTATTCTGCACCAGGGGTAACAAGTGGACCAATTGCAGGTGGTAGAAGTCAGATTTCTGGTGATTTTAATATTACGGAAGGTCAAGATTTAGCCAATGTTTTAAGAGCTGGTAAATTACCAGCTTCTGCTGAGATTATTCAAGGAGAGATAGTTGGACCAACATTAGGTCAAGAAGCTATTGATAGTGGGGTCTTCTCATTTGTGTTAGCACTTATCTTTGTATTGATTTGGATGGTATTCTATTATGGTAAAGCAGGTGCTTTTGCAGATGTTGCCTTAGTAGTTAATATTATATTTATTTTTGGAATCCTAGCTGGATTAGGAGCGGTATTAACACTTCCTGGAATTGCGGGTATTATATTAACGATTGGTATTTCGGTTGATGCGAATGTACTTATTTTCGAGCGTATTAAAGAAGAACTTGCAAAAGGGAAAGCTCAAAAAGATGCGATTAGCGATGGATTTAATAATGCATTGTCGTCAATTTTAGATGCGAACATTACAACAGGTTTAACTGGTTTTATATTGTTAATGTTTGGAACAGGACCCATCCAAGGTTTCGCAACTACTTTATTAATAGGTATTGCAACGTCATTATTTACTGCAATTTTTATCACAAGATTATTTATTGATAGTTATATGAGAAATGGCAAGCCATTAACTTGTACAACGTCATTAACTAAAAATATTCTAACAAAAAACAATTTTGATTTTTTAAGAAGAAGAAAAATTTCTTATGTATTTTCAGGCTTGTTAATTGCTATTAGTTTAGGTTCCTTATTAACAGTTGGTCTAAATCAAGGTGTTGATTTTGTAGGTGGTAGAACCTATACAGTACGTTTTGATAGAGACGTAAATTCAACACAAGTTGAAGCAGATTTAATTGAAGTATTTGGTTCTGCAGAGGCAAAAACATATGGAGGTAGTAATCAGTTAAAGATTACGACTAAATATAAAGTAGATGAAGCAGGATCTGAAGTAGATGAAGAAATTGAACAAATGCTGTTTGAAGGATTAAAGCCTAACCTTCCAGATGGATTTACCTACGATCAATATATTGGTGATGCTGATAATAAAATTGCTGGTAGAATGGAATCTTATAAAGTAAGTCCAACTATTGCCGATGATATTAAAAAAGCATCTTTCTGGGTAGTATTAGGATCTTTAGTAGTTGTATTCCTTTATATATTATTGCGTTTTAGAAGATGGCAATTTAGTTTAGGTGCCGTAGTTGCGGTTTTCCATGATGTATTAATTGTGCTGGGAATCTTTTCATTAACCTATAGGTTTATGCCTTTTAATATGGAGATTGGACAATCATTTATCGCTGCGATACTTACTGTAATTGGTTATTCGTTGAATGATACCGTGGTAGTATTCGATAGAATTCGGGAATACTTTAATGATCATCCATCTTGGAAAATGTCTAAAGTAATTGATAGTGCCTTAAATAGTACATTAAGTCGTACGTTAAATACTTCATTAACTACTTTAATAGTATTAACCTCTATCTTTATATTTGGAGCAGAATCTATTAGAGGATTGATCTTTGCATTAATAGTTGGTGTTGTGGTAGGTACCTATTCATCATTATTTATAGCAACTCCTGTATTCTTTGATTCAGTTAAGAAAAAAGGAATTGATTTATCAGATAAAAAAGAAGAAGAGGAAGAAGTAAAAGCTTAATTAACTTCTTTAAATAAATAAAAACCACTTTCATTGAAAGTGGTTTTTATTTATTCTTAATTTAAGTTAGTTATAAAGA
>ERZ887851.1059-NODE-1059-length-25106-cov-23.792902_pt1 | contig 25106 bp, 21 predicted proteins | sample MGYA00521100_ERZ887851 | MGnify/ENA primary metagenome ERZ887851 (study PRJEB32303, sample SAMEA104408602) | aquatic metagenome | biome: Brackish water; feature: Pelagic; material: water | place: Baltic Sea | collected 2014-06-06T16:11:00 | depth 11,444 m ... | reverse complement strand
CAATAACGGCAGGAACGTTGTGCTCCATGTCAAAAATAGACACCGAGAAAAATTTGTCATAAGTGGGTGCGGAAATAATCGCTGGCCCGTCTGAGACGCTAAACCAGTTATAGCCATAGTCTACTGTCGCTTGAGGGGTAACAACTGTGGCATCTGTTGGGTCGACTAGCCCCGTGAAATGAAACTCTCCCTTGTTATTCTCCGCCAACCAAGCATTCATCATTTTGGCTTGCTCTTGATTGGGGTATTCACGTATGTAGTCTTCAATCGTATCGCCGGCATATGCCGTGCTTGCAAGCAACATCGTTAATAACACGAGGCCAATACTTTTCATGCGCTTCTCCTACGCTACAGCTAATCGAAAACCAAGAGCGTGTGGCGAGGGCTGGGGCAAGTCAATATCAAGAAGCGGCAATATGATTTTTGATAAACGATGGTGTTGGAAATAACGCTTACGAATAAGAAACTAGACAGGCGCTATGGCTAGCCTTGCAGCCAATGCTGCCGTCTGCCCCACAGTGCGCTAACGGGGCTTTTGACGCGCTCTGCACATCTCTTGGCGTCTCCTGCAAAGCAATTTGTCATCGTGACAGCGATCCTTATCCCAATGTAAATAATTTGATAAGGCATTCATTTATGAAATTCTGTAGATTGATTAGACTGAAATGCTCAGAGCACGGATCCGCTCTGCCAACCAACGATAAGGACATCGCAGTGAAGCTTACGCTATCAGCCCTATTGTTTTTGTTTGTCACCAGCGCACAGCCTAGCCTTGCTGGGCCATTTGGACAATTACAGATGCTATTACAAAGCATTGAGTGTCTAAAAAAAACTGATAGTGATTATTTGTTGTGTGATCCTAAAACTTATGAGCCTGCGCCCACTCCTGTTGCCAACCGCGAGCCTGTATGGGACCTGTATGACCGTAAGCGATCAGATTTTATATTTGATGGCATAGAAATGGACGACTGCCCTGTGACTGACGTCACTTATATCAACGAATTTATTGATGTAGACCGTGATGGTGACAGTGACCTGCTGGTGGGTTTTAAGTGTTTCAAAAATTATTACCAGGGTGAAAGGCCTGACGGCACGTTTGTAAAGGATCAACTCACCTACGATCCCTATTTAGGCTATGTGGCAGACAGTTATCTGGCTGTGTTGATAAACAACGACGGTGAGTTTGAGTTAGATCAGAGCATCTTTGGTGGGGAGTATCCTGTGTATGACTCATCACTTACAATTTCACAAGCCACAGTGACTGACCTTAACTCTGATGGTTACCCTGACGTCTTGTTCAAAGGTCACTGGGACAACAGCACAAGAATGATCATCAACCAATATTGGTTTCCTAACGAGCCACAGCGTGTTGTCGAAAGCCAAAACAATGGCGATCAGAGTTTCACAATGGCTACAGCCTCAGTGATGCTCAGCGAAGGTCAGGGTCAGTACAAAGTCCATGAGCTTGGTATGTTAGACAGTGATGGGGCTATTTTCCATATGACAGATGAACTGGGCGATACCTATGTGTGGCACATTGGTCAGCGCATGATGCTCAAGACTACAGCTCAGGAACTCTACAGCCAATCTGCTTTTGAATTCAGGCCCACAGTAGCCAAGGTTACCAAGTCTGGTGATCTCATTGACGTTACTGACAAATACCTGCTCCAACAAAATCCCGAACCTGAAGATTACGGATGTGGTGAATGGTGCGACAAAGACGAGTTTTATAAACATCGTAGGTCTATTGCTTGGATGTGTTACGTCCAGGACAAACCTGATCTTGTCACAATGACCAACCACAACGAGATGAGACCTGCGTGTCATATTCCCACTAACAATCCCAATATCGATGCAAAGGGATACGCTTATCAGGGCAAGTTTTACGCCAACGGTCTGACGGCTGTAAACACTTTTAATAGTATTGAGCGACAATATAATCCTGACGCCTATCACTGCTTCCAGTTCCATGGAGATCAAGTTCAGGAAAGAGAAGCCTGCTGGGCTGACTATTTTGCTGAACCCAAACAGATCCCCAGTGTTGAGATCATTGAAATGAACAGTGACCGTGGTTTGGAGGTTTCACATACCTCATACGCAGAAGTAAAGTTCATGCTGATCGATCTGCCTGATGGAACGCAAAGACTAGAAAAATTCACTAATATTGGTGACAACTGGCTCATGGATTTTATATCCATGGGAGTCAGATCGCATGAGAGTCTGGGCGAAACTGTAGTTGTACATAGCATTACTGGAGTGATGTTTGACCCTGGCGTTGAGCCTGAAAACATTCTGGAGCCTTACCTGGCTACCAGTGAGTGGGCGCAAAAAAATTACAACACAAATTGGGAACAAAGATTTTGGTACTACAACGAACAGGAACAAGGCATTGAAGATACCCTCATAAACTCTGGAGTGTGTCTGGACTTCTTGGTCCTGGTAGAGCCTGAGGACTGTGTGAGTCCTGAAAATTATATGAGCAACTGGTGGCATCGTGAAGACTATTCAGGTGCCGCAAGCCTGAGCTTGGGTTATGTGGTAACTCAGGATGACTTGGAAACGTCAGAGGCATTCACCAACCTAGATATGCCCACAGAATCACAATGGGATATGTTGGATGTGGATAACGACGGTGATGCGGACATCTATACACATAATGGTAGCTATCGCTTGCCAGACAACGCCCTGTACATCAACACTGACAATCAGAGTATGACGCTGTCAGACAGTGAGTTTTGGCAGGATGTGGCCTGGGAGGATCGTGAATCTGAGTATCATGAGTTTGTACTGAAGGTCACTCATGATGATGTGGCTAACGGAGGGTATTTTTCAGATGCTGAATGGTTTTTAGAGCAGAAACCCAAGAAGCCAATGTTTTATGACATCGATGGTGATGGCATTCTAGACTTTGCGGCCATCAAAAGACGTAATACGTCTGGCAATGAGGATGTTAGCCTGGGCGATTATCTGGAAATCATTTACGGAGAGTGATTGGCACAGGCCGCAGGGATCTGCGGCTCTCACCTCCACCGCTTCCAGCCGTCTGCCCACGGTGCGCTAACGGGGCTTCTTCCGCAGGAGGGATGCTAATTACCGGTTGCGACTGGCATCAGAAAAATTTTGTTTATAACGCTGACACTGAATTCTGTATATCGCTCAGCTTCGCCCCCAGGCCCCCAGGGGAAGAGGCACCCTGCCATGCGACGATGCGCAAAGTTCAAACAAGCAGACGGGCGGATGCATAAAAAAGAGCCGTATTTAACCCGCCCGCTTCCCGAGCTGCATGTCCACCGGTCAACGACAACGAATATACTGATAACGGACGACGGAGATACGAGTGCGTAGACATCCCGCTCACTGAACGTGTGAAGGCATGCATGGGGACTGCTCGAGGGGACTAATTGGGGGACTATAAGCAATTTCGCCAGAAATAATCCAGCAGAATCAAATGCTTAATTCAAAAAAATGGCGGAGCGGACGGGACTCGAACCCGCGACCCCCGGCGTGACAGGCCGGTATTCTAACCAACTGAACTACCGCTCCAGGTAGACGACACATGAGGTGTCTGTTGTTCGCGATCCAATCCTTGAGAAGGATGGTGGGTGATGACGGGATCGAACCGCCGACCCTCTGCTTGTAAGGCAGATGCTCTCCCAGCTGAGCTAATCACCCCAAACCGCAGGCGCGCATTATAAGTGGGTCGCCCCCGCTGTCAATGTTTAACGTGATTTTTCCAAAAATGTCTTTGATGGGTGTACACTCGCGCGTCCTTTTGCGCGGCCTGTGATTTTAACGGCCAAAACCTGATTCAACGGCAACATTAAACAGATAGAGTGACACCATGGAACTATACAAAGATTTTCGATTTGAAGCCGCACACCGGCTTCCCAACGTGCCCGAGGGACATAAGTGCGCGCGGCTCCATGGCCATTCGTTCTTGGTTCGCCTCACGATATCGGGTGAAGTCGATCCCCAAACTGGTTGGCTAATGGACTTTGACGATATTAAAAACGCTTTTTCACCGTTGCTAGAGCAATTAGATCACTACTACCTCAACGACGTGCCGGGTCTTGAAAATCCAACCAGTGAAATTTTAGCCAAATGGATTTGGGACCGACTCAAACCCAACTTGACAGAGCTCGATTCGGTGGAAATCCGCGAAACCTGCACTGTAGGGTGCACCTATCGTGGCGTTTAGCCTGACACGCCCTTGAAAAGCGGCTATGAAACCGCGACACAGCCCTTTTTGTGAGCGAGTTTTCAAAAGTTTTAAAAAAGGTATAAGAAAAAAACTATTCTTATTTTCACTTTTTGGGTTGACGTCAAAAAAGCTTTATGCACACCCGCTGCGCGCTGTCTTATAACTGCAAAGTTAGGGGCCGCACTGGTAGCTCTGCTAAAGATAACGATCGTAACTTGTTGTTTTATATATAATAAAAGGTATTGGTCAATTTTTAACCAATCTGAAGATTTCGTGACAGCCGTTGACTTTTTGACACCGTTGAACAAATTATCCACCAAACTATCCACAGGTTCTGTGGATCGTGTGCCCCTGTGGATGACTTTATCGCTACGGCTAGGGAGCGTTAGAGCCCTTTAAAAACGCTAATACCTCTTCATTGAACACTTTCGGCGCTTCGACATGAAGCCAGTGCCCCGCTCCAGCCAAGGTGCTCAATCTAAAATAGGGAAACAAGCGCTCAATAACCGGCAGGTCATCGCTCCCCACATAGTCACTGAGTGCTCCACGAAGGAACAAAGCGGGACGCTCACAGGGCGTATTTGAGGTGAGACCCAAAAGCAGCGAGGGGTAGGCTTCAGCAAGTGCTTCATGATTCAAGCGCCAGGTAAACGTCTTTGCCCCCTCTTCCCTGACTAAGCTCAACAATAAGAACTGTCTAACGCTGGGCTCTTCAATAAAATCTTCCAACACCTTACCCGCCTGCTTTCGAGTCACGCATTCCTCAGAGGCTACCGCCCGCAGCCCCTGAAATACGGCGTCGTGGCTGGGGGCATAATTCACCGGCGCGATATCGGCCACGACTAACCGGTTAACACGCTCTGGCCGCTGCAGCGCCAATGCCATGGCCACTTTCCCGCCTAGGCTATGACCCAAAACATGGGCATTTTGAAGGCCCTGTGTGGTCATCCATGCATCGAGAGCCTCGGCGTAGACATCAATCGAAGGGGCCGCGCTCCAAGGAGATCTGCCGTGATCGGGTAGGTCAACACTGTGTACCCGAAAATCGCTCTCCAGCGCTCTGGCAATGCTTTGAAGGTTGCTCCCTTGACCAAACAGTCCATGCAACAACACAACATCTTCACCTTCTCCCTGAACTTTCTCGAAAAGCCCCTTTCCCATGCAGTCACCTCCTCTGCTAGCATGTCTTAAAGATTCACTAGGAAATACACCCATGCTTCAGCGCCAATCGCTTCGCTCACGCCCCTATGCTCCAATTACCCTTATCGCTTCTCTGATGCTCATAGCTTCTGGCTGCGGTACAACCGGGACGAGCTCGGGTTACAACGCCACAACCAACCCCAATCAGCTCAATGAGGCCATTGTCGCTGAAAAGCCCATGAAGAATGTGGTGATTGCACACGTCAATATTGGCGCACCATCAAGAAACTACATCAAACGTTCAGAGGCTATGGTCGATGGCCGTATTGCTGAGTACCTACGGGATAACGGCTACAATATCTTACCTCAGCGCGAGTTTTCGCAGCGCTGGAACAACGCCACTTTGATCTACGGTGATCCGGTAGACCCCACAACCGGTCGAATAAATACGAAAACCTTTATCAGAGTCACCCAGTCGATACGCGATGATATGCGCGAAAAAACCGATGTCGACGGCTTCATCTTCACAGACCTCATTGAGCATGATGCGGTTGTCTCCGGTGGCATGAATCATATTGCACGCTTCAACGGCGTATCCCGCAAGCCATCGCTGAAAGGCCCGGGAGATGGCGTATCTTCTGACTTCGACTGGTCCCGTCCGGTGTCTGCTGTCTCGCTGCAGATCAGTGTTTACAACATAGACCTAGATCAAGCCTTTGCGGGTTTGGGTGGCATTGATCTAACCGATGCCATCGACACGCGCTCAGGCAACGGCTGGGTTCGCCGAAAAGATATTTTGGAAAACGAAAACTACATTGATCAGGGTATTGAGCTCGCTCTACACCCGTTAATCGTCATGGATAACTGGCCGGGCGCAGACCCCAGCAAGTCAAACTAACTCAGCGCTTCTAAACCTCGCTCAATACACCACATAGCACTGAGCACCCCAAGCACCAAAACCGGGAGCTGTAATACAACCGCCGGGGGGTGCGCTATCAAGCGCCGGAACAACATTCCAAGGCCTAGCAGCACAGCTATGAACGCCAGCTGGCCAAACTCAATACCCACATTAAAGAAAAGCAGTGCGAGTGGAAGGTTTGCCTGGGGCAAGCCTGTATCCGCCAACGCTCCAGCGAAGCCCATACCGTGAAGCAATCCGAAAAGCCCCGCCAGCCACCAAGGCTGGCGCCACAGCCATGACTGGCCACCCTCGCGGGTGAGTTCCAGCGCTAAAACAAATATCGAAAGGGCAATGAGAAACTCAATAAAGGCAACGGGATAATCAAAAACACCTAAGGTCACCATAGCTAAGGTAATACTGTGACCCACTGTAAACGCGGTAATTGTCCAGACGAGCCGACGCCCACCCCCCACCAGCAACAGCAAGCCAAGCACGAACAGCAAATGGTCTATACCGGCCCAAATATGCTCCGCGCCCAGCACCGTATAGCGCCCCACCACCTGCCAACGGTCAGGTTCTGCAGGCACCACAAATATCGACGCATCAGCCGTTAACACCGCCTGGTGGTCAATGCCATCCGCAAGGGCCACATTTAACATGACAGAGCTCTGGTTGGGCCCCAAGCCCGCAACACCTATCGACTGGCCAATTAAGCCGCCAGGGCACTGATAAGTGCTTTGGCGCAACTTGCCTGTGCCCTCACGAATCCAGGGTGACTCCTCAGCCAGTGTGCACACCTGGGGCAGAATAGGCGTGATAGCAACGTCGCTGACCTGTTGTATCGGTGTTTTCCATGTCACTGCATAGCTATCGCTACCCGATGTTTTAATTTGCAAAAGCGACGGGGCAAAACGGTGCGCGTCTGCGGATACTGAAAATAATATTAGTGCCCAAAGCAGCAGAGGTCTCATCGTCGTCTCACCTCATACCCTGCCATGAACTTCGTTACCGCAGCATCAACGGCCTGTTTCTCTGCCTCGGTCTTTAAATCCCAACGCAACTTGTCGGCAACTTCATCAAGTCGCTGATCGCGCTCGGGTGTATATGACTCCAGGTAAACAAGGTGCTGACCATAAACTGAAGCGAGGGGCCCCACCCAAGTGTTTAATGTTTGATCAGATATCGTGCCTTGAAGCGCAGCCACAAACTCTCGTCCCAACCGCGAATTCACTTCCAGCCAGCTCAAGTTCGTAAAGTGAAACCCCGAAAGAAACGCTTTCCCCAAGCGAATCGCTTCAGGTGGCAGCAAGGCCTCCGCCTTAATCCGCTCGAGCACCGTTGTCCCTGCGAGTGGAGACACCTCTCCTAAAAATACATGACTAAAGCTCACCCTTGCCGGTTCTCGAAAATCCCCAGTCCCAGCCTTAAATGCAGCCTCCAGCGCCACATCAGAGGGCTCAGTGAGTCCCGCCGCTGAAATTATCAACTGCGTCATGACCTGCAATAACCGCCTCCGTATCACTTCGTCGGTCAAATGCATATTAAGCTCACGCCCTTGCTCAACCAACGTCGCATTGTCTAGCAGACTCTCCGGGCTGAGAAAGCGCATATTGCGAACAATGCGCTGGTCAATAACCGGGTCTAGCAAATGCAGACGCCGATTCAGTGCTTCACGAAATAACAGTTCGTCACGGAGTTCCAGATCAACAAAACGTTCCATATCGGCGGCAGTAGGCTGCCCCCCCACCAGCTTGGCGTAACTGTCAGCCATGACCGTTAATCGCGTCGCATTAGGCGGCCCTAAAATGGGTTTGGGTTCAGGATATAACGCCGTCAGTCCTGCATATAAAAAAGCGCCCAGCAGCAGAAAGTGCAGCCAGACGGGTCCGGGAAAAATCCGCTTGGTAATAAAGTGACTCATGAAAGATCTTCAGTCCAAAAACTTGGGGAGGCGCTTCTCTAGCTTAGCCGTCATGGCTTCTTCAACGTCGATCTTGCTCATCATAGCCGCATTCCAAAGCGCCACATATTCAAGACCATCCTCGACCGTATGGTCTCGCGCATAGTTAAGGACTCGCTTGGTACCGCGCACGCCCAGCGGCGTCTTTTCAGCAAGTTGACGAGCAATATCCCGCACGCCGGCCATTAAGGCCTCTCGGTCTGCGTAAACACGTGTAATGAACCCGCTTTCCTTAGCTTCCTCAGCATCCATATAGCGACCTGTGAGAGCTAGCTCTCGAACCAAACCATCGGGCATGAGGCCGGGTAGGTTTTGAAGGGTACCCACGTCGGCCACAATACCAATATCGATTTCTTTAACGCAAAATTTTGTCTCAGCCGCGCAGTAGCGCATATCGGCATAACAAATCATGTCGATGGCAGCCCCAATACAAGCCCCATGAGTGGCTGCAAGCACTGGCTTTCTACAGATGCGCAATGACTGCAAGTTACGCTGCAACCCTTGAACGTGCTCAACAAACGCCTCGTTGGCTCGGGAGGGGTCTTCGTGAACCGTGGCCATGCCGGCAAACATCGAAAGATCGATTCCCGCGCAAAAATGTTTGCCCTCCCCGCTTAGGATAACCGCCCTCACTTCAGCCGTGCGATCAGCCCACTCAAATGCCGCTTGTAGCTCAACCCACATTGGCTGATTTACGGCGTTGGCACTATCGGGTCGGTTCAATTTTATGTCGAGAATATGATCCTCAAGATGCAGCGCTAAAGTTTCGGTGGAAGGCAAGTCTGACACGTTAGATCTCCGGTAATTTCGAGGTTTACGGCTCGATAAGGCGGCGCAAATATTACGCCTCAAAATCAGCCGATATCAAGCCTAAGATTTTGACACCATTAATGTCAATATAGTGAAAAACTGCCCTCAAACTCGGGCGCTGCCAAGGGTTTTGAGTCACCCTTACGGGCACCCAAATACAAGAATCCAATCACCTCATCACCGGGACTGCCCCCTAGCCCATCAATAACAATGGCATCTTGCGCGTACCACCCGGTGCGCCACATGGTGCCAAACCCTTGTGCTTCAGCGGCTAAGGACATGCCATGCAGAGCGCAGGCTACTGCGGCCACCTGCTCAACTCTGGGAACTTTCGGATGGTCTACCGGCTTTAGCAGACCCGCAACAATAACCGGTGCGCGCAGAGGCGCCGCCCGCGCTTTTGTCAGCTCGGCTTCAGTTGCACCAGGACGGCTTAGCTTTAGGGCCTTCGTAAACAGCTCGCCCAGTGCCTCACGGCGATCGCCTTGTATTGCTAAAAAATGCCAAGGGCGGAGACGCCCGTGGTCCGGAGCCCGCAACCCGGCTTGCACAATGGCCTGCAACTGAGACGCATCGGGGCCGGGCTCCATAAGTTTGCTGTGGGAGTTACGTTCGTGCAAAGCGGTGAGAACTGACATGTCTAAACAGCCTTAGTTTAATTACTCCAAGGATAACAGCGTCAGTGCTTCCCCCCTAACTCACAGTTGCCAGCTGTCTGGAAAGGTAGTGCTCAAGTCGACGGTGCGATCGCCTAGTCTAATTTGAGCGGCATCGACCTCAACCGCCTCGGGGTCTAGAACACCTTCATTAAAGTGATACCGAGGCGCCCAACTTCCCTCCAGTCTCGCCGACTCCATACTCGCTCGGCGTATTTGCACGCTTTCGTGCGCTGTCTGCCAGTCGGAAAGCTTGCGCTCACCATAATGCTTTTTCAATAATTCTTGAGTAACGTTGGGCCCGAGTACCGCAGCCGTCGCGTTGTTTCCTCCAAACCCCTTACTGTTGATCAAGGCATAGTCTGGGGCCTCTGTGGCCTCGGTGCGCAGAGCAAATTCGAGGCGATCTGTCGCTACATCAGACGCAATACCATCGAGGGTTGTAATACCCGGCATCAACCCTGTCTCCCATACCCCCAACATGGCTGAAAGTTGATCACCGGCAGCGGCGCCCAGCGAATGACCAATAAAGCTTTTAATCGCCCCAACTCGCCATTTTTGCACGCCCATTGCGACCGCAACCTGACTCATAATTTGAGATTCAGTCACCCGATTCTGTGGCGTGCTAGTTCCGTGGGCCTGCACCATGCCACCCGAGGCAAAGCGACGATCACCCAGTAAATTTTTTAACAATGCCGCAGATTTTGCAAAGGTCACATAATTTCCGATACCGGGGCCGCTAATTGATTTCTTGGGGCCATCGGCGCTGACAAACACATCGGGAATTGCCGCCAAAGTGGGGGCTCCCAGCTCTAGTGCAAGCTCATCATCAAACAGCACCATAATTTGCGCCGACTCTGACATCGTAAAACCACAGTTTTCTCCAAACGGGCGACAGGCTCTGCGCGCGTCAGGCCGCACATCATCTGAGAGTCCATCTAAGGCACGAAGCGCTTTGTCGGAGGCTAACGCACCCATTGCGGCGTAACCCTCCATAACCTCAGCGACAACCGGTGCCTCTGCGGCCCCAACAATCGCGACCCGCGCGCGACCACTGCGAATGTCTTGCACTGCCAGTCTAAGGTTGTAGAGAAATGTCGCACAGGCTCCTAAAGCCGGACCCGTGCTGCCTAAAGAGCCCAGTACATAGGCATTGATAAAGTCCCCTGGCATCTCGGCGAACCCTAAGGGACATTGCTTCGACGTCACACGCTTGCCCAATGCTCTACCCCTGAGCATACCGCCGGTACCGTTCTCATCCAGCTGACCCATGGAGCTACTGACATACACACTGACCGCATCGGGTGATACCCGGGCTTCAACTTCAGTCCAATCAATCCCCAGATCGGCCAGAGCGTCTGATGCGGCAAATACCGTCATTTGTAAGGCTCGTGGGTGATTCCGCGAACCGTAAAGGGAGCCCGGATCGAACCCCGTAGGCAGTGTCCCCGCGGCGCTGACCTCAAAGTCTCGCGTGCCGGGCAGTAGCAGCTCAGTGCCCGCAGTCAATGCGACTGAGGTTCGCTTGCCTTCACCCCGGCAAGGCGCCCAGTTTTTAGGTAACCCCTCGGTAATCTGAGTCGGCGCCATATCAGCAGCAAGATCGTTCTGAGTCGTAATGCGACGCGCCCAAGGTACCGCCCGCGGATCAAAGTGACTGCTCTCGATCGTTCGAATAAGCGTTCCCGCATCTTGTGCCGAAGCATCGGTGGTTCCCATGATTGCCGCCAGTGCATCACGAGTTTGCCCTCGATCGGTGGCATCTAGGGCATCGATCACCATCCTTTTAAATGCCTGCCGATTCGAGGTCTTGCCCGCGCTATTAATACCGCCTGCGGCGACCAATATAGGAAGATGAAGCATGTTTATAAAAACTCCTAATAACCCAATTGCGCAAATTCAGGGATTGATCGGATGTTTAATCTCCCCAGCGCACAATAAATTTCGCGGTCATTTTAGGCGTAATTAGACTAGTAAATTGATTTATAAAGTCATAAATTAGACTAATAAAGACTAAAATTAACAATACAGTGACTCCAATATGACCTCTAATAGCGCCATCACACTCTTGGCATTGGCGCATCCACGCATGTTGGCCACATCAATCACTTTGCCTTTGGAAATTATCAGGGCGGCGGCCCACGCGAGCCCACCGAAAACCCGCTCAGAAGTTTGCATTAAGCTCGTCGGCAAGCGCACCGAAACCCTGCCTCTCGCTCAGGGGTTATCGATACCGGTTACCGAAGACGACGCCATTACCATCCCCGATATTCTTCTCATTCCCGCAATCTGGCGTCATCCTCGCTGGGTACTGCACCACCACCCGTGGCAGCTCGACGTGATTAGACGCTGCGTCGAAGGGGGTAGCTGGGTTTGCAGCGTTGGAGCGGGAAGTTTCTTGCTCGCTGAAGCCGGCGTGCTCCATGAAGGGGTTGCCACAACACACTGGCATTGGTTCGACACTTTCGAAACTACTTACCCTAATGTTGCGCTGCGTCGCGATCAGCTTATTACTCAACAAGGCCGCATTTTTTGCGTCGGATCGGTTAACTCAATTGCCGACCTTATGGTGTATTTAGCGGGGCAGATTTTTTCTAGAGCCACGGCAACCACCATCGAAAATCAATTTTCACCTGAAATTCGCCGGCGATTTTCTCCCCACGAACTGCTCTCATCGGGCGAAACCCATCAGGATGAGAAGATATTAGATGTTCAGTGGTTGATTCGCAGCGAGCTGAAGCAAAGCATCAATCTAGCGCGACTGGCAAAATCCTGTGATATGACAACACGAACATTGAACCGGCGCTTTCGAGCAGCAACCGGCATGACTCCCGTTCACTATCAACACACCATTCGCACCGAAGAGGCTAAGGCATTGCTGCTTAACACCAACCTACCCGTAGCAGAAGTGGGCTGGCAGGTGGGATTTCGCGATGCCTCGGTCTTTTCGCGACGATTTCGAGCTTTGGCAGGCGTCACACCGCGCCAGTACAGAATCGCCGTGAGAGGCAAGGTTTTCGCAATTGATCCCCCGGCGACCTAACTTTAAATCCTAATTATGTCGGCGGAGTAAACTCCACAAGGGTCAAAATATCCTAGACAGTATTCTCTCAGCCGATGACGTAGCGCCTCGTGTGTGGCTAAATGCCCCACTCAATTCAATACAGAAGAGTCATCGCTGTGGCAGAAACGATTTATATGGTGAACGGTGCCAGAACCCCCATGGGCGGATTACTGGGTGATTTAGCCGACGTTACGGCGGTAGATCTTGGCGCTTCCGCGGTCAAAGCCACACTGGACAAAACCGGCGTAGAAGCGGGCGCAATCGATGAGGTATTTATGGGTTGTGTACTCCCAGCTGGCCTCAAGCAGTGCCCCGCCCGACAAGCCATGATAGGCGCTGGCATTCCCAGCAGCACCGGGGCAGTCACGGTGAATAAAGCCTGTGGCAGTGGCATGCAAGCCACTATTTACGCCATTGACAGCATTGCCGCAGGTACCAACCAAATGGTTATTAGCGGCGGGTTAGAAAGCATGAGTAATGCACCGCAGCTAATGATGACAGGCCGCAAAGGTATTCGCCTGGGCCACGGGCAAACCTTTGATCATATGTTTATTGATGGACTGGAAGATGCGTATACCGGAGGTGCTATGGGCGGCTTTGCCCAAGCAACTGCCGACGCCCATGGGCTCACGCGGGAAGCCATGGATCAATACGCCATAGCCAGTTTAGAGCGCGCTAAAGCGGCAACAGAAAATGGCGTATTGCAGGCAGAGATTACCCCCGTGACGATTAAAACCCGTCGTGGTGAGCATACCGTTGAGCACGACGAACAGCCGCTGAAAGGACGGCCCGACAAAATCCCTTCACTGAGGCCGGCCTTCACCAAAGACGGGACCATTACCGCAGCAAACTCCAGCTCGATTTCTGATGGGGCGAGCGCGCTGCTAGTGGCTTCAGCCTCAGCTGTTGAGGCGCACAACCTTCAACCAATGGCTAAGATTGTCGCCCACGCCCGCTTCAGCCGGCCCCCTGAGGAATTCACTTTGGCTCCGGTGGGCGCCATAGAAAAACTCCTCGAGCGTACCGGGTGGAATGCCGCCGACGTCGATCTTTGGGAAATTAATGAAGCCTTTGCCATGGTCACTATGTTAGCCATGAACGCCTTCGATTTAGATCATGAGCGCGTCAACGTTCATGGTGGGGCCTGCGCCCAAGGGCACCCTATCGGGTCAACGGGCTCTCGAATTTTGGTAACCCTCGCACATGCCTTGCAACACTACGGCAAGCAACGCGGCATTGCAGCGCTTTGTATTGGTGGTGGTGAGGCTACCGCCGTTGCTATCGAACGCGTGGTGTAACGTTTATGCCACTTGCATCGATACCAGAAATCATAGACGACATACGAGCCGGGCGCATGGTGGTGCTCATGGATGATGAGGATCGTGAAAATGAAGGCGATCTAATCATCGCCGCTGAGAAAGTCACCCCCGAAATTATTAACTTTATGGCAACAGAGGCCTGTGGGCTTATTTGTATGCCCATTACCCCCGAAAAAGCGCGTCGACTGCGCATTCCTCTCATGGTTCGTGACAACCGCTCGCAACATGAAACGAATTTCACGGTGTCAATTGACGCCAGCGAGCAAATTGGCCCGGGCGTGAGTGCTCAACAACGTTCTCACACCATACTCAAAGCCGTTGCTGCCGAAGCCGAGCCTTTAGACATAAGACAGCCGGGGCACATTTTCCCTCTCGTGGCGAAGCCCGGTGGCGTCTTGCGGAGAGCTGGTCACACCGAAGCCGGTGTCGACCTGGCACGCATGGCAGGTTGCGAGCCTGCCGCCGTTATTGTTGAGATTATGAATACCGACGGCACCATGGCCAGAAGACCACAGCTCGAAATTTTTGCCGAGCAGCACGATCTTAAAATGGGCACCATCGCCGATCTTATAGAGTATCGCTCAATACACGAACACTCAGTAGAAGTGGGTGAAAGCCATGAAGTCGATACCGAGTGGGGTAAATTTACACTCCACACTTTCCGGGATCTTATCGATGACACGCCGCATTTCGCACTACAGCGCGGCACCATAAGTAGTGATCGACCGGTCCCGGTGAGGGTTCAGTCCGTCAACTTGCTTCGAGATGTCTTGGGAACAAAGCTAGGTGAGGGTCGCAACGGCTGGTCCTATCGTTCGGCCATGCAGTTTATTGCTGAAACCAATGAAGGCGTCGTGGTCCTTGTTGGACAACCATCGTCATCTGATCAGCTACTTTCCGACGTTCATCAATTTTTGAATAGCGGTGCGCCACCACCACAACCCCAGAACTACCGGTTGATCGGCACAGGCGCGCAAATTCTTCGACATCTTGGCGTTAGTCGAATGGCACTGCTGTCGGCACCCATACGCTTCAATGCACTGTCAGGCTTCAACCTCGAGGTTACCGAGTTCCTGAAACCTTCCTAAGCCACCAATACCCTCTCAGCTTGAGAAGGTCACAATGTCGCCTAATGAGGCCCGATCAGTTGTTGCTTGATTCGCCGCAGCCTCATGATCGGGATAACCGAAAGACAAACCAAACAACAACATTTGATCGTCGGGAATGTTAAGTGCGGGCTTAATCACGTGCGTCATAAAACCCAAAGCAGTTTGCGGGCAAGAACCCAATCCATGGGCAGAAAGTCCCAGCATGACCGTCTGCGTAAACATACCTAGATCACAGGCCTCTCTTAAACCAAAGTTTTTGGGCATGGAAAAAAATGCGGCGGCAGGAGCATCAAAGAATCGAAAGTTGTTGAGAAACCAAGCCTGCCGTTCGGTTTTCTGCTCTCGAGAAATTCCCAGAGCGTCATAGAGCGCTTGGGCGGAGGCATACTGACGATCACGATAAACCCCCTCATATTTGCCGTCGTAGGGGTGGTCTACAGCGATATCTCCCGCGATAAAACGCTGGGGCAACTCCTCCCGCAAAGCATTTAACTTTGCGCCGGTTACAACCTGTACGAACCAAGGCTGAGTATTGCAATTACTGGGCGCCTGCATCGCGGTCTCAAAGATAGTCCTCACAAGATCCTGAGGCACGGGCTTATCTGTGAACGCACGAATCGACCGGCGCGCTTTAACGACCTCTATAAATGACTCTCCAAGATTTGGGGATGCGGTCATTTTCAGCTCCTGACAAAGTGTTTAAATAATTATGTGGGCGCCTTAGATGAGCGAAAGTAAAACCTGAGCCAGGCGCTCGTCATCGTAATACGGGTCACTGCTGCTCGTCACTAACGGCAACTCCAGCAGTTCTACGCCTAGTGCTTTCAGCAGGTCGGTGTTGATCGGGAAAGGGTAACGCGAACGATCGGCGTCAATCACCACATAATTCAAAAAATTGGACACCGGTTCATCAGCACTCCCTTGGCGGAGCTGCCTAGTTAAAGTCTGAATCAGAGCGGAGAAATCCATACCCAGCTGCTCGGGGTCAAGACCAAGATTGGGAACGAATACTTTAGGGCAAGACGCTTTAGCTACGGCCTCGCCAACCCCTACCGGCAACAAATTAGCCATAAGGCTCGAATAAAAACTGCCCGGTGCGTAGCAAATAAGATCGGCCCCAGAGATGAGTTGGCTGTTCTCTGAATCAAGTGGCACGGTAATCGGGTTGTGCTCGCAGGCGCTACGATTCAAAAAAATCGAACTGACCGGAGACGGTATATCTGGATGCTCCTTTCCCGTCAGTAAATGCTGACCGATAAAGGACTCGCCATTGCCTAAATGTACGCCCAAGTGTAGCGGCTCTTTAACGATGGCATGGACGGTGCCACGAATATTGAGCAGCTCTGATAAGCACAGGAGACTAGCGCCCAAATCATTAGCGTTTGCCAGGTAGCCGCCGGCGAGCACCAAATTGCCAACCGAAGCCATACGCAGATCAAAATTTTCAGGAAGGTGCTGGCTCAGGACACTCAGTTGTTCAGTGAGCTTTGCACGTGCGTCCGATGGAATAGCAGAGATCAACGCATGCGCACCCGAAGTAATTTCGCCAAGCTCTTGGGTTAACGCTTCGTGTGTTTGTGTGGCTGAAAAGCGGTACTGCAACAGCCGACACAGCTGCTCGTAGTGTGGCGCAGATTGATCCGCCAAAGCCAGCACTCTATGGCGCAAGTCGCCAATTCCCGGCATATCGAATGCATCGCGTAAGGCAGCTGAGCTGCCCCCACTATCAAATGGGGTAATCAGATGAATGCTGTTGTGGGTGTAGTCTGTGATTTGACGGCTCAAACCATTAAGAGCAGAGCCACCACTGAAAAAGAGTGCTTTGGGACCGTGCTCTGGAGCCCCCAGATCACGGTTGAGTTCGGCAGTATCCGGAAGCTCTCCATAGCTGTTCCGGTAATTCGTTGGGGGTATTGTCAACATGAGCTGCAGTGTCCGTGCTGACTGCGTAACAGACAAGACCAAATAAAACACATTTGGTGACAATTATTTGGCCGCAACGCTGAGCGCGACCACCCCGAGGCCCAACTTTCTTGCCCCTTGCTTTAAATTAGGGCGGACCGTAGCAAGGGGTGATATTGGTCACAATTTTGGGTATAGTTTTTATCGCTTGCCTTCTCCGCACTTATCGCAACACAGGCCATTGCAATGACACCAACCAGTCAAAACCTCGACGAATCCTGCAAGCGTGGATTCAAAGCAGAAGTTCCTTTCGGCTATGAGGCATTGTTGACCGATGGCCAACGGCAACGTTTAGACGATTGTCGCCAACTGGGATGGGAACTTCAGTTTATAAGAAGGTCTTTGGCGAATTGCCCTACCGTCATAGTAAGAGACACCCAAGAACGGCAGAGCTGGCGTATCTGCGATGACGGGACTTTAGAGGCCTTTGTAGAAAATCGAGGCTAGCCGTTAAGGCTGCCACTGCTCTGCTCAAATCAATTCAAGAATTTGACCGGGCTTTACTGTCCCGGGTGTCACAACCTTGGCGTAAACACCCAAATTACCGTCTGCCTCTTTTACCAGATGCCGCATAATCGAGGTGTCCCTCGGTAAATTGCCCGTTGCATGGGTTGTCATGGAGCAGCGCGGACAAGGACCTACAACCTCTAATACAGCATCGCCCAGGCGTAGCTGTTTGCCATTCCATGCCTGCTCCGGAAATGGCAATGTGTCGTCAACCGCATCGATCAATAGGTTCGGCCTAAACCGTCGAGAATCAAACTGCCCGTCCGGATGGCGCTGGGCCAACGTCGCCATCGACTGGTAGGTCATTATTAAAATGGGAAAAGCATCGAAGTAGGTACCCGGCGGCGATTCAAACTCAAGAACCTCGGCAAACATGGTCAAATCAGGAATAGGCTCACCAGGAATGCGCCCAAAGACCGCCATCAACTCCTGCTCAAAATCTTCAGTGTCGGGTGCACCACGACGGTAATGATCTAAATTTTCAGCGGGTAACAAAGGCCACAACGTTACCCTGTGGTTCAGTTTTTCGGACAACCAACTATGTACCGCTTCGCTATTAGCGGCGCAGGTGTCGCCATCGGGAGCTGTTATCACTGGAGCCGCTCCAGTTCCTGTAGCGGCACTAAACATCATTAAGTCAGGCAGCTTTTTGGCCCCTCGAATACCTCCTCGCTGCTCGTCGCGAGTCGCCCAGATACGATCGCCAGGTATGCCTTTTTCCCCTAAAACAGCCTCAGACAAAGACTCGCCGAGCATAGATTTTATGGGGTAACGCAACACTTCACGAAGTTGTAGGGAAGGCACAATAAGATTATCCAAAAGACCAAAACCCTAGAGTAAACAATTAGATCCAGGGCGTGTAGTTCAATTGGTGGCAAGGCTGGTCGGGTATCAGCTGCCGCTTCGTTAGCGTCATACATGACTTACGCGCATTAGAAAACAATGTGCAGAGCGCCATCCCCATACCGGCAGGCGCGCCTAAGAAGCGAGTCTCGCTAAGACCTGCGAGTATGGGCCCATCACAGCTTCCCAATAGACAAATAACACTCAAGGCGTTTCCGCTTAGCTGATCATTATCGGTGTGCTCGCTGAACCTCAGAGCTCATCGCCAACAACAGCTTGCTCTGCTCGCAATCTGTAGCCATCATCTGCGAGAGAAATTTTTGTCTAAAATCGCAGCCGGAGAATACCCTATGCCACTCAGTACTTTAGAACCCTCAGTCGGAGCTGCAGCGGCAACTGAGGTGCTTCGTCGCGATGGCGCTGTAGTTATCAAAAACCTCGCTAATGCCGAACTCATTGAAGCCGTTAGTGCAGAGCTACGCGCAAGCTTTGATGCTGATCGAACGACAGAGCACTCTGGTTTTGATGGCTCTTTGACCCTGCGTTGCTCTGCGTCTTTGCTGCGAGCTGCGCCCAGCGCAGCCGATCTCATGGATCATGACATGCTCATTGCCATAGCTGACGCTATCCTCTTACCCCATTGCGCCACTTACCAACTCGGCAGCATGACCGGCATCGAAATTCACCCAGGGGAGCAAGCCCAACCGTTGCACCGCGATGACTCTCTGTACCCCATAGAAATTTCAGGCTTAGAACTTCAAATTGGCGTTATGTGGGCGTTAGATGATTTTACCGAAGAAAATGGGGGGACGCGGGTCGTGCTCAATAGCCATCGATTTATGCGCTCTTGGCACCTGCCCGACCTTTCAGCATGGGAGTCTACAGTGATGCCTGCGGGTTCTGCTCTCTTCTACCTGGGATCCACCTGGCACGGTGGCGGCGCCAATAACAGCAGCGCACCTCGCGCAGGCCTTATTAATACCTACTCACTGGGCTGGCTGCGGCAGGAATCGAACCATTATCTGGAGTTACCTTCTAGCACCGCCATGCAGTTTACCCCTCGTCAGCGGGCGCTACTGGGTTATACGGCCCATGGATGCGGTGACGATAGCATTGGTAAATATGACGGTAATGACTGCCCCGCCTGGCTAGATACGCCACCAGAACCCGCTTGGCGGGAGGAGCGCGGTCAAGTTGGAACCGCCGAAAATGTGCAAGCTCAGGCTGGCGATTAGCCGTTGCTGCCTCGGCGAGACAAATAGCGATAGACCGGCCATGCCACCAGCACCATCCCGAGGGCATAGAGCGCCGTTTGACGTTCTGCATAAGCCTGAAACGCCGTAATGACCGACCAGCCGAACAAACAAAAGTAGGTGCTGTAAGGGTGTGCCCAAGCGAGATAGGGCCGCTCTGCAGCGGGCTCTGTTTTTTTTAAAATTAAGACGCCAATAATGAGCGCCAGATAGAGCGGCACATAGAAAAAGATCGACAGCAGTAAAAGAAAATCGAAACCGCCAATCATGATTAAGGCGACCACAACCGCCCAGGTGATCAGCACCGCAAAAATCGGATTACCTCCTCGCCCTTGCTTGGCGACCTGCTTTGACGCCAAGCCATCGACAGCCAGTGCCTGCAAAATTCTTGAGCCACTCATGTACTCTAAATTTTGATGACTAAGAAGAATGAGAATCGCCGCAATAACAATAAGATCACCGGCCAACGGAAAATCGATAAACTCCAGTGCTGTTGCTAATGCCAGCTCGCTGCCCGCCAATGGTGCCAGCCCTGTACTGTGCACCAAGGCAAAATTAAGCAGCATGTACAAGCCAATGACGATCACCAACCCTTTCATGCTGGCTCTGGCGGCAGCACCCGCTCCACCTTGTATTTCTCCGTTAAAATACGAAGCATAGAGCCAGCCATCGTAAGTAAAAATAATAGCCGCTACGACAATACTCCACTCACTTAATGGCGTATCTGAGGGTCGCCACGGTATCGCCTCGACACCCATTGCCGGCGTAAAAAGTAATGCCAGTGACAGCGCAATAATGATGAGGCCAATCGCCGACGTGGCAACTTCCTGAATGATGGCACCGAAGGATATTCCCTTAAGCTGAATTGCAGCAAATACAGAAGTCACCGCAATCGCCAGTAGCACGCGCCACTCTTCAGCCTGAGGGATTAAGATAGCGATAAAGGTAACAATCACCACGGCTTTGAGTGCGAGATCTGCCGCAAAACTCAGCCAATCGATCCACCCCAGAACAAAGCCCGAAAAAGGCCCGTAAGCGCGGCGAACTAACGAATAAACCCCACCCGACCGCGGTGTAATGGCGAGTAATTCAGCCACAACCGAGGTACTAAGGAGCACGAAAAGTCCGGCAAAAAACCATAGCGCCAAATAAAGAGTTGGCTCTGGCACGGCTTGAGCGATTTCCCCGGGCCCACGTAAAATGCCCAGGCCAATAACACCACCCACAGTCACAGCCAGAACAAATCGGGAGGGTAGTTTTCTCGCCACGCCGCTATCGGTCATTTAGTAACCGCCATGTTGTAAGGCCCCTGTGTTACCGCCCTCACAGCTTAGAGTATAAAGACCCGCGGAGTCGCTCTCTTTATTTAACCATCCGGTTCATCGGCACTGCGAATGCGTGCCTGGCGCTCTTCTTCCTCTTCAAAGGCCGCTTTAATTTCCAATAAAACGCTATCGACATCGGCAGAGGCCTGATCATCTTCAAAAAAGCCCGTCAACTGGGTCTCGGGACGCAAGTCTCCCTCTTCGTACAAGGCCCACATTTCTTTAGCATATTGCGTATCAAGTAGCTCAGGGGCCGACAAGCCGTAGTACGCAGTCATATTGTTGACATCGCGCTCTAACATAGATTTTGCGTGGTTGTTCGCTGCCGCATCGACCGCCTGAGGAAGATCGATAATGACCGGGCCATAGTCGTCGACCAACACATTAAACTCCGAGAGATCGCCATGCACTAGGCCGGTGCAAAGCATTTTAACCACATAACTCATCATGACTTCGTGATCTTCCAAAGCCTGTTCTCGGCTCAACAGCACGTCGTTGAGACGCGGCGCCACTTCACCATTTTCGGTAGTTACAAGCTCCATCAGTAAGACACCATCAAAACAACCAAAGGGCGTGGGTACACGAACCCCAGCGCGGTCCAGTTTATACAGTGCGTCAACCTCGGCATTGTGCCAGGCCTCTTCCTGCTGCTTGCGCCCGTACTTGGAACGCTTTTCCATAGCGCGCTGCCGCCGGGTGTTACGCCCTTTACGACCCTCCTGATACTCCACCGCTTGCTTGAAGCTGCGCTTTGCTGCCTCTTTATAGACCTTGGCACAACGAATTTCTCGACCACAGCGCACCACATAGACCGTGGCTTCTTTACCACTCATTAGCTGGCGTAGCACTTCGTCAACGACCCCATCTTCGACCAGGGGGATAATGCGTTTAGGGATTTTCATGAGTCGGTTAGGCAACGCCAAAAATGAGTGATGACTGCATCGCCGGCATTGCCGACGGGTTATTAGTTTTAGTAACTTCTAAAGCACTTAGCCCCAGAAATATCAATTCATCACCCCCCGGCTTTTTGTCAAGTAATGAAACATTCTGTCGTGGCTATCACCGCATGAGAATCCGTTGCCTTAGCTTTGCGTCGGACACCTTGGGTACTCACCAAGTGGAGTTTACAACATAAATAGCGCACAGCGCCGACACGACGGCATAGACCCTAGGAGTTTAGTTAACCGAGGCTGTCATTACGCGGCAAGCGCACAGCATAACTGAAAGCTTCACCTAAAATTCAGGCTTGGGGCCATTACGCTTTAAACTCAGGGAATTTGACCCATAGACCCAATCCACAGGCTTTCTCAGGCATCGACATTGCTAAACCCCATCAAGGCTTAAAACCCGCGAATCAACAAGATGGCGCAAAGACAACAGTGACACGCCCTACCCCACAGTCGAGCCAGGCTTGATATAAACCCTCAAACGCCTGAGTGGATACAATGACAAGATCAATAGCACTGATATCGGCACCAAAACCCTGACAGATAGGTATCAACGTCGATACGCTACCGCTTCTCGGTGATACTCATGACATCCCGATTCGTGCCATTAAAACGCGTCTACTCCTAATGACATCACGTTGTCCGCTCCCGAGAGTATGGCGGCCTCGCAAGTACTAGTGCGCGGTAAAATGCGCTGGTAATAAAATTGCGCGGTTATTAGTTTGGCTTGATAAAACTCGCTTTCTGAAGTTTCCAAGGCCAGAGCAGCCTGTGCTTTAACGGCGGCCTTTGCCCAAAAATAAGCAAGGCAGGCATACCCCGAAAACATGAGGTAGTCGACTGAAGCCGCCCCTGCCTCGTCGGCATTTTCCATCGCTTTAGTGCCTATATGTAGCGTTAGCTCACCCCATTTTTTATTGAGGCTCTGTAACGGCTCGACAAACTCCTTGAGCTCTGCAACCTCTGCATTATCTTTGCAGAAGTGATGGATTTCGCGAGTGAAGTTTTGCAACAGTGCACCGCCAGATCCCAAGACTTTTCGACCAATAAAATCGAGTGCTTGAATACCTGTGGTTCCCTCATAGAGCATGCCAATACGCGCATCTCTGACATTTTGCTCTACGCCCCACTCTTTGATATAGCCGTGACCACCAAAACATTGCAAAGCGAGATTTGCCGATTCAAAGCCCGTTTCGGTAAGAAATGCTTTGGCGATGGGTGTCATAAAAGACAGCATATCTTCCGCTGCTTTTCTTTCAGCTTCGTCAGCGCCTCGTTCGATGACATCTACCAGCTTACCGGTGTATGCGACCATCATACGTCCGCCCTCCGAGAGTGCCTTCTGAGTGAGCAGCATGCGCCTGACATCGGGATGAACAATAATGGGATCAGCCGGACCGTCTGGATTTTTAGGGCCAGTAACCGAGCGCATCTGTAAGCGGTCTTTGGCATAGGCCAATGACTTCTGATAACCCAACTCCATGTGGGCAATTCCTTGCAGTGCGGTTCCAATTCTTGCGGTATTCATAAATGTAAACATGGCCTGAAGGCCTTGGTTGGGCTCCCCCAGCAAATACCCCTTCGCCCCATCAAAGTTCATGACACAAGTCGCATTACCGTGAATGCCCATCTTGTGCTCGATAGACCCACACCGAACAGTGTTGCGCTCACCCATAGAACCATCGTCGTTAACATTGAACTTTGGAATGATAAACAGTGAAATACCTTTGACGCCCATGGGGGCATCCGGGAGCCTCGCAAGTACGATATGAACAATATTTTCGGTGAGATCGTGTTCCCCCGAGGAGATAAAAATCTTTGTCCCTGTAATCTGGTAGCTTCCGTCCGCAGTGGGCTCAGCCTTGGTTCGCAGCAGCCCCAAATCGGTACCACAATGCGCCTCGGTTAAACACATGGTGCCTGTCCAGGTCCCTTCTACTAAGGGGGTAAGGAAGCGCTGTTTTTGGCTGTCAGTACCATGCAGCTCAATGGTGTTAACCGCACCATGAGACAACCCCGGGTACATTCCCCACGACCAATTAGCGGTTCCCCGCATTTCACCCAACATAATGGATAGGGACTCAGGAAGCCCCTGTCCGCCGTATGCAGGCTCGTTTGCCAGCGCCGGCCAGCCAGCCTCGACGTACTGTCGATAAGCCTCTTTAAACCCACTTGGGGTCGCAACTTCTCCGTCACTCCAGGTACAACCCTCCTGGTCGCCAACAGCATTGAGTGGCGACAAAATATTGCTGCAAAACTTATCAAACTCATTAAGGATCGTTGTAACGAGCTCGGCGTTTACCTCGCCATATCCGGGCAGCGACTGATAGTGTGCCTCGTAGTCGAACAGCTCAAATAAATTGAAGTGCAGATCTCTTAAGGGCGCTTTGTAATCACTCATTACCTAATACCTAACTTTTAAAATCGGTTTTTGACGAATCTGTACTGTAACGCTAGTGCCATTTTTTAAATGCGTTACTTCGCTTCTAAACATCAGTGCTGTTGGGCCCATGTGCCTCGCAATTTGTCATGCTCGAGCAATAGCAAAACAGGCGAAAGCCATGACGCTGAGGCTAAAGGTACTCAGCTACGCCACATTAGACACGAAGTATACTTTCCCCTAATCCTAAAAAAAATGAAGGGCAAGGCATTATTATCAGCGTACAACGGTGCCGGCATTACAAGGAATCATTAGCGGCCAACACTACCGTGACGCATTCATCGCTCCCGGACACCGGACACCAAAATTGCTTTCTAAAATAGACATAACAAACTGCTCAGATGCACTTCTTACACCCACGTTTACCCGTTCAAGCTAAAAAAAACGTAACGCACAGACTAACGCTGAAACACGCACTAACGTCCATACTTGATATCGCCCTAAGTATTGCATCGCGTTGCCGAAAGAGCCCTACTCTTATCGGAGTTCGTAGAGGTGCTCTGCAGTGTCTGGAATATCCCCGTACTTAGCCTCCAGCTGTTTAGCAAACGCTTGTTCAATAGCATGCCCCAGCTGACCCACACCATCTAGGCCTTTTATTACAGCTACCCCAGCACTAGAGTTACTAAACACTTAACGAACCCAACTTTGATCCAGAGCAAGAAGCCT
>ERZ887851.1058-NODE-1058-length-25112-cov-16.332841_pt1 | contig 25112 bp, 31 predicted proteins | sample MGYA00521100_ERZ887851 | MGnify/ENA primary metagenome ERZ887851 (study PRJEB32303, sample SAMEA104408602) | aquatic metagenome | biome: Brackish water; feature: Pelagic; material: water | place: Baltic Sea | collected 2014-06-06T16:11:00 | depth 11,444 m ... | reverse complement strand
ATATATATTGTGTTATTATATTATAAATAGTTTAAAAATCGTCAAAAGTATCTTATATTTGTACAGTGGATTACCCAAAAAAAATAAAGGATGAATTTGGTAGAGTTTATTTAACAAAATATAAGTCTAAAACTATTGTTAGAAAATTTAGAGGCGATTCAAACTTTTTGAAATCTATATATCATATAACTGGTGATTTAAAAAATCCAAGAACTGTTGAGATAGATTTTATAAATAAAAAAGGAACGGAAATAATTGCTAATTACTCTAGCGTACTTGGATTTAACTTTAAAGCATCTGGCTTTGTGGGGTTTAGCTCAAAGGTTGAATTGTCCATAAATTTCCCAGTGGACAGAGAAATAACAAAAGAGTGGATTAATAAATTAAAAATTTAAATTTATCTTTGGTTTATTCAAATTAATGTTTAATTTTACAAAACAAATCATAGTTATAATAAAAACAATTTAAAACAAATAAAAAATGAATATCAATATGTCTTCAGAAGAAAGTGAGTATGATTCATTAGGGGGTCGCAATGAGTCTAATGATGGAAAGAGAATTAAGAGAAAAGATGCTAAGGAGTCAAAGACGCCAGCATTAGACTCTTTTGGTAAAGATATAACGTTATTAGCTATGAATAATCGGTTAGACCCTGTAATAGGAAGAGAAGAGGAGATTGATAGGTTGATACAAATATTAAGCAGGAGAAAAAAGAATAATCCTGTATTAATAGGAGACCCTGGAGTTGGTAAAACAGCAATAGTTGAAGGTATAGCCAAAAAAATAGTTGACAAAAAAGTTAGCAGAATTTTGCATGACAAAAGAATAGTTGAACTTGAGATGTCATCTATTGTTGCAGGAACAAAATATAGAGGCCAGTTTGAAGAGAGAATGAAGGCTATAATAGAAGAGTTAGAAGAGAATCAGGATATAATTGTTTTTATTGATGAAATACACACAATAATAGGCACTGGTAATGCTCAAGGCTCTTTAGATGTTGCAAACATGATTAAACCAGCTTTAGCTAGAGGGGTTATACAGTGTGTAGGGGCAACAACTATAGACGAATACAAAAAGACTATAGAAAAAGATGGCGCATTAGAAAGGAGGTTTCAGAAAGTTAAAGTTGTTCCTCCAACTACTGAAGAAACCAAGGAAATACTAATGAACATTAAACAACATTATGAAAATTTTCACAATGTATCATTTAATGAAGAGGCTATTGATGCCTGTATAACATATGCAGAGAGATATATTACAGAAAGACAATTTCCAGACAAGGCTATAGACATTATGGACGAAGTTGGTTCTAGGGTTCATATAGACAATATAAATGTGCCTGAAAAAATACTTAAATTAGAGCGCGATATAGAGCTTCAGGTAGAGTTAAAATCAAAACATATCAAGAAGCAAGAGTTTGAAATGGCAGCAGACTCAAGAGATGCCATTAGAAAAATGGAAAAGCAATTAGAGATAGATAAGTTTAGTTGGGATAAAGAAAGTAAGGAAAATAAGGTAGATGTATTGCTTGATGAGATTGCTAGAGTGGTTGCTAGAATGACAGGAATACCTGTAAAAAAACTTACTGATGATGAGGGTATTAGACTTATAAAAATGCCTGAAGAAATTAAGGCTAGAGTAATTGGTCAAGACGAAGCGGTTTTAAAAGTTTCAGAAGCTGTTCAGCGTTCAGCTGCAGGATTTCACAATCCGAGTAGACCAATAGCTTCATTTTTGTTCTTAGGAAGAACAGGTGTGGGTAAAACTGAACTAACAAAAGCTTTGGCTGAATACATGTTTGGGAACGAAGAGTCTTTAATTAGGTTAGACATGTCTGAATATATGGAGCCACATTCGGTTTCTAGAATGATAGGGTCACCTCCAGGGTATGTTGGTCATGATGAGGGTGGTCAGTTAGCTGATGCAGTTAAGAACAATCCTTATAGTGTTATTCTTTTTGATGAAATTGAAAAAGCTCATAGAGATGTTAGTAATGTTCTTTTGCAAATACTAGATGAAGGTATGTTGACTGATAGTCTTGGTAGAGAAATTAACTTCAAAAACACTATCATCATTATGACTTCTAACATTGGAGTTAAAGAGCTAGATGTTACTCCTGTTGGTTTTGACTCTGGAACTACTGATGATATGAATGTAAATGATGTTATTGCAAAATCTCTCAAAAAAGTATTTAGACCAGAATTTATTAACAGAATTGATGAGAAGGTTATATTTAATACTTTAAAGGAGAAAGATATTGCACAAATTGTAGACATACATATAAAATCTTTGGCTAAAAGAATGTTTGAAAATGGAGAGTATGAATTAACTATAACTAAGAAAATGAAAGATTTCTTATTAAAAGAAAGTTATAGTGAAGAGTTTGGGGCTAGACCTGTAATAAGAGCTATAACTAAATTTGTTCAAAGCCCTGCTTCTAAAGCTGTTTTGAGAGGAGATATAAAAGTGGGAGACAAATTGTCTGTTGATTATAATTCAAAGTCCGATGATGTTGTTGTTAAAAAAGTTGCTAAAAAAAAGAAATAAAAAAATAATATGAATAATATAAAAGAAGATTTTAAACTATTTGCTAGAGACCACGGAATTTCTAGTCTTACCTTTCATGATTATGAGAGAGTTCAAATGAGAAACGTATTTACTCCTACTTCAATTTTGGAAAATATACCAATGGGAATGACCCCAAACATTATTGAGGAGAGACAGATGAATGCTGTTGCTATGGATGTGTTTTCTAGATTGATGATGGATAGAATTATTTACATGGGCATGCCAGTTAGTGACCAGGTGGCAAATGTTATAAATGCTCAATTGCTATATTTAGAGTCTGTAGACAAAAAGAAAGATGTAAAAATGTACATCAATAGTCCGGGGGGTTCAGTATATGCAGGTTTAGGCATTTATGATACTATGCAAGCTGTTGCTCCAAGTGTGGGAACTTATAATATGGGCCTTTGCGCATCTATGGCTTTTGTTTTGTTGACTGCAGGAGAAAAGGGAAAAAGGTATGCTTTAAAGCACTCACGTTCAATGCAGCACCAACCTTTGGGCGGAACACAAGGTCAAGCTACAGATATTGAGATTACTGCTACACAGATTAATTTGCTCAAAAAAGAATTGTATGAAATAATAGCTCATCATACTGGTCAAAAGTATGATACTATATATGAAGATTGCGACAGAGACTATTGGATGACTGCATCTGAAGCTTTAGATTATGGTGTTGTTGACCATGTTGTTGGTTTGGAACCTCCCAAAAAGGCTAGAGCCACTAGGTCTAAGAAATAAAATTAAATAAAACAGTAAAATAGGCCTTAAGAAATTGAGGCCTTTTTTGTATATGAGCAATAAATTTAAACGTCATCTAATATTAGAAAATGGATTATACATTAATAATTTATCTATTGAAATTCCTAAAGACAATTTAAATTTGGGCTGGGAAGACGCTAAAGTATATTGCAGTAAATATGGTCTCGGATGGAGACTTCCAACTTATGAAGAATGTTATGATATTATAAAGCTTATTCGTGACGATAATGAGTTAGAAAACAATTTCGGTCAATGGATGCATAGTGATTTAGTTGATAAATATCCTTTTTTACTTTTGCCACCTTGCTGGACATCTTCGGAGGTACATGGTTCAGATTTGGTTTCTTTAGCCAGATTTGACAGGAGTCAGTTTTTCAAATCAGACTTTAGAATTGAAGACAGCTTTTATTCAAATAGCAGACTTACCACTACAGCAAGATTTATAATGGTAAGAAACTGTTAACTTTTATTTATTTTTTTTATTTATAAGCTACATTTATAAAATGTCGCAATTAGATTACTATAAAGTTTTAGGAGTAACAAAGTCTTCTACTTCTGTAGAGATAAAGAAAGCTTATCGAAAGCTAGCTATAAAGCACCACCCAGATAAAAATCATGGAGATAAAGAGGCTGAGGAAAAATTTAAGGAAATTTCAGAGTCTTATGACGTATTAAGCGATTCAGAAAAAAAATCAAAATACGATGCTTATGGTCATGTGGGAAGTTCTAATCGCCATTATAATAGTCAAGGATTCGGAGGGGGCCCATCTATGGAAGATTTGTTTGGCGATTTATTTAACAATTCAAGAAGTCGTCATCGTCAACAGCAAAAAAGCAAAGGCAGAAATTTAAGGATAAAGATAGGAATAACAATAGAAGATATTGTTAAAGGGGTTCATAAGAAGGTTTTGATAAAAAGAAAAACTAAGTGCAACAGCTGTAGTGGAACAGGTTCAAAAGGGGGAAAAAGTCATTCTTCTTGTCATCATTGTGCTGGTTATGGTAGAGTTGTTGTTCAGCAAGTTACGGCCTTAGGCGTTATTAGGCAAGAAGTTCCTTGTAACTATTGTCAAGGCACTGGAAGCTTGATAAAAGAAATATGCATTCCCTGCGGAGGTTTAGGCTCTAACTTTCAACACCAAGAAGAGGTTGATATTAATGTTCCAAAAGGGTCTAGGTCTAACATGCCTTTTGCAATAAAGGACAAAGGAGATTACGTTAAAGGTGGTGAATGTGGAGATTTGTTGGTAGATATGTTCGAGAAGAATCATGATAAATTTTGGATAGAGGGTAATAATGTTATTATGGACAAAAACATTAGTCTTATAGAAGCTATTTTTGGAGCAAAAGATTTAGAAATAGACACCCCTCATGGAAAAATAAAGATTAACATACCTCCCAATTCATATATGGGTAAAGCTTTAAGGGTTCCTGGGAAGGGTCTCCCAATATATAACACTAATAAAGTGGGAGATATGATTATTTACATAAATATTGATATACCAAAATCTCATGAAATAGATGAAAACACTAGATTAGCTTTAAGTGGCTTGAAAAAGTCTAATGACAACAAAAGTAGTGGTGTTTATAAAGTTTTTCGTGAACACTTTGTTAAGTGATTCTATCCTTGATTTTTACAATATATACCTTATATTTGTTTTTGATAATATTTATAGATAACAATAAAAATAAAAAAACATGAAAACAGTAAAAGAATTTATTAAAAAATACAAATTATACATATTGTCTGTATTGCTTGTATTTTTCTTTTTTAAATCTTGCTCAAAGTCAGGAGATGTTAAAAAGTTAGAAACAAAAAATGAAGAACAAGGCGTTGTAATAGATAGTCTAAGTCAAAAAATAGATAGTCTAAGTCAAAAAATAGATAGCATTCCAGAAGTTATAAGAGTTGAAAAAATAAATATTCACCTTGAATATGATGTATGGATTTCGGGTAAAGATAGAGGTTCTCAATTGATGGAATTACACTCTTTAGTTAAAAACAATATTAAAGAGCTTCAAAAATGATAAGGTTTTTTAAGTGGGTAAAAAACAACCCTAATAGAGCAATGTTTCTAGTACCAATACTTTTGGTTGCTGGTATATCAATTTCTCACGTTGTAACGTGGTACGACATAGCCAACCCAATTAGTTGGGCTATATACCTTTCTATTGCTATAGAGTTCGCTGCAATTACTGCTTTAATTGCTGCAACAAATAAAGTTAAAGGTGGTGTGTGGTTTATGTTTGGTTTGGTCACGTTTATCCAAATGTTGGGGAATATATTTTACTCATACAAAGAGATAGACCCAGATGGTGAACTCTTTATTTCTTGGATTGAATTAACTGGTCCTGTGTGGGAGATGTTAGGTTCTGACACTAATGACATACCTAGTATGAAAAGGTATTTGGCATTTTTAGAAGGAGGTCTACTTCCCGTTATATCATTAACGTCATTACATTTCTTTGTTAAATACCAAAAAGAAGATGAAGAAAATAAAGAGGAAGAAGTTGTTGAACTAGAAGGTGATATGTATGTTGAAGTTGATTCTGATTCAAAGGAAAGTTTTGAAAAAGTAGTCCAAGAAAAGAAAAGAAAATTAGAAGAAGATAAGAAGGTTTTTCAGCCACTATTAGAATCGCTGTATAACCCTGGAGACGTTAAAATTGAGGCTGGTGATATTCTTCCAACTTATGTAGAGTTTAGAGAAAAAGTAGATTCTAAATTTACAGATGATAATATAAAAATGTTTTTAACATTGTGCAATTATTTAGATATTACAGAACTTTCTGACAATACAAGAAAGAGTAAAGTTGATTACAATTCAGCTTTAACTATATTATCAAAGTATTTAACTTTAGAAGTAATATCTGATAATAAAATTAAAAATAATAGCACAATCTCTAAAAATAGAGATTGGTGGTCAACATCTAAAGGTAAAAGCGGTAAATCATAAAATATGCTTAAAATAAAAGTAAAAAAGGGCAATATAAATCAAGCTTTGAAAAATTTAAAAAATAAAGTTTTCAAAACTAAGATGCTTAATGATTTAAGAGAGAGAAAAGAGTTTACAAAAAAATCAGTAAAAAGAAGAGCGGAAATTGATAAAGCTAAATACATACAAAATTTAAATGATGAAGATTAATTTTTTTTTTATAAAAATATATTTAACATTTTTTTTATTACTATTATTTAGCCATGCTCTTAAATCTCAAAAATTAATACCTCACTTTTCTACACCTGGCTTTGAAGTTATGTTGGCGGAAAGGGTTTTAGAAAAATACATTTGTGACACAAATGTTATTGTTTTGCTTAATGGCAGTGAGTCTTTGGAATATTCCGTTAAAGGTGTTACAAATCAATATTCAGAAACAATTTATCAGATATCAATAAGTGGGTACTCTAGAGATAAAATGTTTAGAGTTTGGACATTACTTCATGAGATGGGTCATGTAATAGATATGGTAAATGGAGATTTGTGTGAAAATCCTAAATATTGGCTCGGAGAGCGTATAACAGAATATATACCTTATAATGATAGACCTTGGGAAAAAAGCGCTGAGATGTGGGCTTATATACTTTGGGTTGATATTGTGGGTGAAATTATGAAAGAAAATATAGAGGAAAAATAGTTTAAAAACTAATAATTACATTAATTCTTTTCACCAGGCTCTACATCTGTGTGAGTGTTGTCCCCAATTTTATGTTTCTTTTTAAATGCTCTTATTAAAGATTGTAAGCCTATCGTAGACATTCCATGAGTTTCTTTTGATGGTTTCATGTCTTTTTTGTGTTTTTCTGTAGGCTTATTTATTTTACCATCATCTAACATGTAATAATCGGTGTTGTGATACCACTTTCCTTTATAGTGTAAATAAGTCGGGAACTGCTCTCCATATGAATATGCAACATACATCTTTTCTAGGTCTCCTAAGTCTTCGCCATATATATGGCTTCCTATAAAGTTTTTTAAAGCATCTACATCTTCACTTGCTTTTGTGTTTGCTATTCTTTCTTCTTCTAAACTATCATCTGATTCTGCAACTGTATTATCATTATTATTATCATCTTCAGACTCTCCTCCGTCTGCATTTTCACCCCCATCCAGTGCAGGATAGCCAGACTCGTTAATTATACCTCTAATAACAACTCTAAGCTCTTGTTCTGTTAAATCTTTTAACATTCTAGGGTCTTCCATACTTCCAAAGGAAGCAAATTCATCACTTCCACCCATTTCTGGGTCTAACTTAATATCTTCTTCGGCAGCATCACCAGCCGCACCCAAAAATTCTTCAGGACTAAACTCATTTTCTTCTTCTTCATCACCACCACCCCAGTTTTTAACAGCTTCTTCTTCTTCTTCTGATTCTAATTCTTTTATTCTATTTTTAATCTCGTCAACTTTTTCATCCACAGACTTATAGCTTTCTTTTAAAAATTCATTTAAAAATAACTCATTTGATTTACTTTCTTTCATAATTAGATAAGTGTTATTAGGTTTATTAATAAATATAAAATATTTTTCATAATCTACATTGACTTTATGTATATTTTTCTTATATTGAGTACATATTAAACGCTTATGTCAGAAAATAAAACAAAAAGAGTATGGACCTCAGAGGATGGAGTCGATTTCCACCCAGCAAAACCAGTTTATAGTAAAATTCCAAAAGGCATATATTTTCTGAGATACTCTCTGGAGCAAGGGCCTCACTTGTCTAAGTTGTCATTCAAAAATGATAATCCACTAAACATACTAAACTCTTATTATAAAGATATTAGTGATGACTTCAATAGTTTCATTGACTTAAAAAGTAAATATAAATCTTCTGGTGTGGAATTTAACAGAGCGATACTTTTACATGGACAGCCGGGGTGTGGAAAAAAGTATCTATGCAGAAGGTTGGCAGAGTCTTATGATGGAATTGTTGTTTACGTAGAAGACCCAACTGACTTAAGTAGTTTTATTAAATTCATAAAAGAAAGCAATAACAATACTGATATGCTTATAATCATGGAGGAGTTTGGAGTTTCTTTAGAAAAATATGGAATATCAGCAGTAAAAAACATACTTAAATCAAATGAAAATAAAGATGGCATCTATTTTATTGCAACAACCAATTTTGAATCAAAGATATCTGAATTTTTAACAGACAAGCCAGGAATGTTTGAAGAAAAGTTTTTTATAGAATACCCAGATGAAATGGAAAGAGGACAATACATTAAGTCTCTTTGTGAGATTTTAGATATAAAAATAACAAAAGCTAAAATAGGCAAAATTTCAAAAGATACAAAAGAACTATCTATTGCTCACATTAAAAACTTAATAGAATCAGTAGAGCTGTATGGTTATAATTATTCTGAAAAATTAGAAGAGTTGAAAGACATGAAAGATAATATTATTTCAACAACATATTCTGACAACGCCCCTAGAAATATAGGCTTTGAATAATTCAAAGTCTCTATATCATTCCTTTTCCTTTTAATTCTTTTGCCATTTTCTTTATGGCAGACATTGTACTACCAACATTAGAATCGCTAAGCCCCGTTCTAGTTGCTATAAGTCCATATACAAGCTCTCCATCGGGACTAAATGCATCATCGCCCATATCTTTAATTGCCATCAATAAATTTCTTTGACTTTTTGAAAGCTCACCTCCTAATGTGCTTAACACTCTTGATAGTGTGTGTTTTGCCCTTTCCAGCCTGTCATTTATAGCTGGCTCAGCCTCTAATTCGAAAGCTACACTTCCACTATCGCTGTCTGTTGCGGGCGCATCAATATATTTATGTTTCTTCCACTTAGTTTCACCTTTATCTGTAAATTTGTCATATTTTTTAGTTAAATCAGCTACTTTATTTAAAACTCTTCTATTAAAGAAGTGAAAAAACGAACCTTTAGGTTCATACATTTCTAGCGCATTAACTAATAATATTTTTCCGTTTGACTCTGGATTCATTATTGCGTCCCATATTTTTTCTCTTTCTACGTCACGGTTACCAGTGCGACTTTGTGACATTAAGGAAATAAATTTACTTTTTATATTATATGGAAAGTATGATTGAAACATGTATGTTACAACATTTTCCTGTTCATTATTGTTTAGAGAATTGTATAAGGATGCTAACAAAGTAGTTATATAACTATGTTGCCCCTGCTCAGAGTTTTCAAAATTCCACCTAGAACCTTCTCCGTTTAATATGTTTTTGATTTCTTTATTTAATTCTGATTTGTCATATGTGGTATAATTGGCAAATTTATTTCCAAAAACATTAATCTCATTATCTATTTCTGTACTTACATCATCATTTTCATAATCTTCTTTGATTACAAAGTGCTCTTTAATTATTTTTCTAATTTTAGCTCTAACCTTTTCTTCGAATATAGTTTCTATATCAGTTTCTACTTCATATCCTTCTGGAGAAGTTGATGAAATTAGACTCATAACTTTCGATAGGTCTTCTTTGTTTGTGGAAAAATAATCTTTTAATCCATTTTTAAAAGATTGAGTCATTCTACCACCTTTAATTAAAAGTCCTAATTTTTCAGCTCTTTCTTTTATTTCTTGAGCATCTACATTAGGATTGTTTTTCCTTTCAATTTCTATCAGTTTAGCTAACATAGATTTTCTTTGACCTTCTATCCAAGTATTTATTACTTCTGGATTAAAGTTTCCCGATTCTCCTATGTCTGTTCCGTATTTTGTATTACCAACAGCTGAAAGTAAGTGGCTGTACATAAAGTTTACAGCATTTTCCTTAGCTAACTCTTTTCTTTTTCTAATTAAACTCTCATCTTTGCCTGATTTTACTTCTTTCTCATCATTCCCAGTCAAATATGTAGGGTCGTGAGTACCTCTATTGATTCCATACTTTTTACTGTCTAAAGTCATAAAATCAACCACTTTAGATAAAATATTTCTTATTCCTAATTCAGAATTTTTATCAATCCCTAAAGTTTCATCATCTGCCGCAGAGTCTTTTGCATCTTCATGTGGCACCGTTTCAATATTTTTTTGTGTTGATGAAAACAAGTCTTTATATTTACTTGTTTCTAAATTGTAAGATTTTAAATGATGATTTTTAACATTTTGTGATGCTGTCAAATCGTCAATGGCGTCTTCTATTTTTGAATATTTATACAACCACTTTTTTCCAACTTGCTCTACCTCATTAGCTTTATAGTCATGTGAAGGGTCTTTTCTTGATAATATAGAAATAACACCTTCTCTGTCTAATAGGCCTTTAAAAAAATCATATGCAGAACCTTCATCTGGTATGTATTGAAATTTTTGTTTCATTTCATTTTTAGCATAATTTTTAGCAATTTGCATAATCCATGGGCCTACATTTTTGTTAGGATTGTAAGAAGTTACTTCGCGTTTAAGTCCCTTTGTTTTGCCTTTATCTCTAATGCCTGCTAAATCATTTATAGCTTTAACAACGCCTTCTACTATCCATTCATCAACTCTTGCCTTATCTTTTGTTAACGCATTTAAAAGAGGTGCTAGAACATTGACTGATGCCACTTTATAGAAGTCAAACAATATAGTAAACGCATTATTCTTAGCAGCGTCTCCGAATGTATCTAATATTTTTTGTTCTGTTTCATCTTTAGGTTGTCCTGAGACTATTCTCGCTAAGAAGTTTAATTCCGCATTTCCTTTTTTGCTTAATTTTCCGTCACTGCCAAATCCTATATTGTGTAACGATTTCTTTCCTTTAGTACCGCCTAACCACTTAAATACTTTACCTACATTTTCGCTATCAAGATTTTCTGATTGGTTTCCCATTTTCAAAATATGCCTACCTTTGCTTAACATATTTCTAAAATCTGCAATAGACTGCCCAGGATATAAATCTCTTACCCCTTTTGCTTCCGTAGCCCCCGTATCATCATTAGGCATTATTCTTTTAGATTTTAAGTCGCTTAATTGCAAAAGGTCTTTTGATTGTAAGTCAAACATTGCAGCTTGTAACTTATTTATTGAGCCTGTAGCTAATGCTAACTTTCCAAGTAAAGATATGTCATCATTAGGTGAAAGGGAAGAGTTTAAACTCTCAATTTTTTTATCTTCTTCTTCTTCTCTTTGTTCGTCAAAAAGGTCTGAAAAATCTATATCGTCAAAAGACTCTGTTAATTTATTTTTAGATTCAATCTTATTGTTTAAAGATTTTTTAAGCAATTTTGACTTATTTTCATTATTTTCAAATAGGTCAATCATTCTGCTAACTTCGTTGTAAAGCTTTTTGTTATGCATAATTTTTTTATTAAAGTACTTTGCTATAAATATTAAAAAAAAACATATATTTTTTTGTTTATTATATTAATCTCGTTAATTTCACGATAGAGTAAAATAAGTTGATTTATTAAAAAATAAAGATTAAAAAAATATGTCTATAAAAAAGCCTTCTTTTATAATTGATTTGTCATCTAGTATGGTGATTAGTAGTGAAGAAAATAATAGTAGTGAAAAGGGTCAAGAGCTTCATTGTAGCTGTGGAAATATTCAAAAATTCAATAATAAACTGGTTCGTAATATTATTAAAAATTATGATGAACTAACTGAAGATTCAGAAAGTGTAAAGTCAATAACTTGCAAATCTTGTAAGGTTGTTTATAGTAACTTAGAAAAATTATACTTATTAGAACCCAATCTCCCAGAAATATATTCAGTAAATTATGAAATGGAACCAAAAGGAGACAGTCATTTTTTATTAAAAAGAATTAAATATGTTGCAGAATATAGTCTTAATAACAAAAAGATAAAATTTACCAAGTCTTTAGATTTTTTAGAGATTAATGCTATTGACAAAAGCTCTTTAATTAGCCTCACTTTGCCATATATAAATTCTTCTGAAACAAATGTTCTTATTAAAGAAGGCAAAAAGGAAGTGAAACAAAAAGAATTCAAAAAAGAAATAGACATAACAAATGTTCAGTATTTAGAGGAGTTTTTTGCCTATTCTGATTCTGTTGTTTATTCTGGTTTTGAAATGGTTTTAAATTCAATTAATATAATAAAGCCACACATTAAGGATTTAGATAAGTTTGATTCAGTTTACTTTATAGATTTTATAAAATCAAAGTCTAAAATTGAAATGACAACAGACAGCTTTGGTTGTGTTAAATATTATCAAAATGTAGACAGTGGCTTTGGAGATGGTGAAACTGTCAAAAAGGGCTTAAATAATGGTGACTATCTTTTTAATACTATGAATAGCTATAAGCTTTTGATTTCTATACTTTCTTTTGAAAATGCCTCTTGTATAATTCACACAAAAGGTTATAATTTCTTTAAAAAATGGACTGAAAGCAAATACATATGTAAGCCAGAAATTTACTTAAAACACAAAGCAACAAACCCTCATTCCATAATGGAGATTTCAATGATTGCGTCACAAGATGAGGTTGGAGCTGTTACAGTTTATGAGGCGGATTCAAGTCATGAAAAACATAATAAAAGTGATAGATTGAAAATAAGTTCTACTATATATAATTCAATAAAACTTATTTCTCAACTAAAAACTTTACAATCTTCATATATTTTGAATATAGTAAATAAAGAGCAGTTAGAGTTTTTGCTTCAAAACTATGAAAGTAATAGAGTTTACAGTTGTCTATCTAAGGTTGTTGGTAAAAATTCAAATGATGACATTTTTTTAATTTTCAAAAACTTAAAACACATACTAGATTGTAACTTGGATTCAGATTCTAAATCTTCTAGTGATTATGTATCAATATACAAAGACACATTAAGAGTAATAGATTTATTAGAGGTGAAAGATAAAGTTATTTTTAAATGTAAAAATTACAAACAATTAAAAGATTTGCATGATGACTATTCTTCTAGGTACAACGCCATGAAAGATGCAAAAAAAGCAGAATTTTACAAAAAATCTGTTGCTTCTTTTGGTGATTTGAATTGTCAAATTGGAGATGTCAAATTTGAAGTAGTTGATACAGCGGAGAGATTGAATCTAGAGGGTCTACAAATGCATCATTGTATATATACCTATTTAAACAGAATTTGCGAAAAAGAATATTTAGCAATAAATGTAACACACTTAATAACCAATGAGAGAGCGACTGCTGGATTTGTTAGGAAAGGAGATTCTTTAATGTTTGAGCAGCTAAAAGGCTATTACAATAGCAGAGCTACACAAGAGCTTATATTATCTACTTACAAATTTTGTGATAACTTTAAAATAAGCACTAAAAATTCATATTCATCTGACATGACATCAGACAAATCTAGAGAAAGAGCAATGCCAGGACAGATGCTTGAAAAGGAGCTTCTTGAATTTAGAAATAATAATGGTGACAATTCAAGTCATGAGTTACATCATAGTAAAAAACAAGAAAATCATCTTGTTAAAAGTTTTATTAAAAAAATATTCAAATAAGTTTTGAATTTAAAAACTAAATAACTAATTTTGATAAACATTTAAATTAAAAACATGGTAAACAAAGTAGAAGTATTAGGAAGGCTGGGGGCGGACCCAGATGTAAGAACGTTAGACAATGGAACTACATTGGCTAGAATTTCAGTAGGAACAAACAAGAATTGGACTGATAAAAATGGTGTAAAACAAGAAGAAACTTCTTGGCATAACATCACAATGTTTGGTAAATTAGCAGAAAATGCTCAAAGAATATTGCAAAAAGGAAGTTTGGTTTTTGTTGAAGGAGAACTAAAATATAGAACGGTTGAAAAGGATGGTCTCAAAACCAGATATACAGACATAAATGCTAGAGATTTTAGAATTCTTACTGACGGAAAGAGAAATGATAGCGCTCAAGCTGCTGCACCACAAGCTGCTGCACCACAAGCTGCTGCACCACAAGCTGCTGCACCACAAGCTGTTGCACCACAGGCTGCAACTGTTGGAGCTGGGGGTACTGATGACGATTTACCGTTTTAAGTAGTCTTTAAGCCAATTTATAAAAAGGCTGTTAATCAGCCTTTTTTTGTGCCCATATTTATAAAATAAAAGAAAATGGATTCGGAAAGCTTTAAAAATGCACTTATTGATTTGTATAATTATTATAATCCTGCCAAAATAAAAGAAGTTGATAGGATAGTTAAAAATTATAATGGTAGAGAATATGATGCAATAAAAACATTGATTATAAGATACAATTTTAAGGGTCATCCTTCTTATAATGAAAGTGCAAATAGAGATGAATATGTTAATTATATTATCTCAAATTACTCAGAAGGAAATCGTGTAGTTTCAAAAGAAAATATAAAAAGGCAAACAGAAGAAGAGTTGCTAAAAAAGTTAGAACAAGAAGAAAGTGAAAGAAAGTTAAAAGAGCAAGAAAAAGAAAGTATACTTAATTTAGGCGAAGAGACAAAAAAAGAAATTGAATCTCAAATAGAAAAAGTTTCAAAAAATCTTGAATCATTAATAGAAACAAAAACTAAAGAGATAAACAGTTATTTTCAAGAGAAAAAACAAGAGTTTTTAGCACAGGAGACTTCAATGAAAAACATAACTGGTCAGACTATTATTAATGAGATAGTAAAAGAAACTAGAAATCACACTAGAGTAAATATAGAGAACTTAAATTTCACAATGTCAGATATAGAACTACCCCCAGAAAGTGTTTTAGAACATTTGTCTAAGGGAACTAAGTTAATATTAAAAAACTCTGAAGGAAGAGTTTGTGGGGTAGAAGTTACAGATGTTACTTATGACTTAGTTTCTTATGAAGACGAAGTGGTGAAAGAAATTATGCTCAAAAAGATATAGATGAATTTAACAAAGAGAAAATACATCAATGGAACTATACATTCAAGCAGTTCTCTTTCAAGTCGTTACGTAGTCGTTTATGATTGGGGAGTTGTTAAAATTAACCTTAATCAAGTTTCTGAGATTGAAGAATATGATTCACCGTTTCTTTTTTATACAATTAAAAAAGATAGAGATGGAAATAATGACATGGACTTTGCTTCAATTGAATCTTTTTGTTGTTTTGCATTTGGAAAAAAAATATTATTAACAGAAAAACATGAAGTCTTGCACGAAAGTCAGTCAAATCATTTAACTTATATAAATATAGAGAAAGTGACCATGAGCAATGGAAAAAGTTATATAACTATAGTTTAATTCTTTTCTTTTCCTTTAGATACGCACGCCTTCTTTTTATGTTAAGTTTAACATGCATTTTGTTTTTTTTTCTTTCTATCTTCTTCAGTTTGTAAAACTCTTCTTCGTAAACGTCTCTAATTGCATCCCATATATCATCAAAATGGTGTCGCTCAAATTCGCTATAGTCTACTTCTAAAATTACCATAACTTTACTGCGATGTATCTCGAGCATTCTCATCTTTGTAATAATTTTTATCTTTCTTTATGTTGTCTATAACTTTTTTTGCTATATCATAAACGTCTAAGAACTGTTTTTGATTCTCCACTTCTAGCTTCTCCGTTTCAAATCCTTTTTTGAACATATCAAAAGGAAAATCATAAACCTCAGTGTTGTTTACATACTTGTTAACTCTTATGTGTTCATTGTTATTATTTATCTCTTCTGCACTTGGCAACATCTCTGGTATATCTGTATATAAATAGGGAAATTGACCATATCCAGAAGGATATCCGTGAAATGATTGTATATCATTATTACTATCCCACCCAGAGCCACCTATGGCCATGGCTATTTCGCTAATAACTTCTCTAACTAACAATCTCACTTCTTTTTGTTTCATTTTGATTAACAAATTTGTTTTCACCTATAAATATTAAGATTTATTATAATAATGACATTTTACGCATAAATGTTTAACGAAAAATGAATGCATTTTTAATGAAGGCATTGACAATTATAATGTTATTAAACTTGGTAAATCCATAAAAATAAACAATAACCTTTGTTTTTTAGGCAAAAAATCGGTAACATTGTGAATCAAAATGTAATAAAAGTAGAATTATGGCAAAAAATCTTGTAATTGTTGAATCGCCTGGAAAAGTTAAGAAAATACAAAGTTTTTTAGGTAGCGAATTTCGTGTAGCAGCCTCTTATGGTCACATTAGAGATTTAGATAAGGGTAGTAAGGGTATAGATAAGGAAAATGATTTTACACCAAGCTATATAGTTTCATCAGATAAGAAAGATGTTGTAAAGGGAATTAAAAAATTAGCAGATAAAGCCGAAATTGTTTGGCTAGCAGGCGATGATGACAGAGAGGGTACAGCCATTTCTTGGCACATAAAAGAGTGTTTAAAGTTGCCCGACTCTAAAGTTAGAAGGATTATTTTTACTGAAATAACAAAAAAAGCAATATTAGAAGCTGTAGACAATCCAGTAGAGTTAGATATGAATATGGTAAATGCACAACAGGCTAGACGTGTTTTAGACCGTTTAGTTGGATTTGATTTATCTCCTTTGTTGTGGAAAAAGGTTAAACCAGGATTAAGTGGTGGAAGAGTGCAATCTGTTGCTTTAAGGATATTGGTAGAAAGAGAAAATGAAATTAAAAAATTTACAACAAGCTCAGACTTCAAGGTCACTTCTTTAATGAGTTATGAGGGTAGTCAATTTAAAGGTGTATTAGATACTAGATTTTCAAACAAAAAAGATGCTAAATCTTTTTTGGAAAAATGTCAAGTAGCTAAGTTTAATGTTGACTCTGTTGAAAAAAACCCAGGAAAGAAAACTTCACCAGCTCCCTTTACAACTTCAACATTACAACAGACAGCAAGTTCTAGATTGGGATTTTCTTTAAATAGAACAATGAGCGCTGCTCAATCTCTTTATGAGGGTGGTCACATAACTTACATGAGAACAGATTCTGTAACTCTGTCTGAAGAGGCGTTAAACGGTATAGAAGGAGAAATACTTTCTAAATATGGCAAGGAGTACTCAAACAGAAAAAAGTATAAAGGCAAATCTAAGGGTGCACAAGAGGCTCACGAAGCTGTGAGACCAGTTAATCCATCTGTAGAAACGGCTGGAGATTCTGAAGATTGTAAAAAGCTATATAGTTTGATATGGAAAAGAACTATGGCCTCACAAATGTCAGATGCAAAAATAGAAAGGACAACTATAAAGACTAGAATTTCAAATGCAACAGAAAAATTTGTTACAAAAGGTGAGGTTGTAAGTTTTGATGGTTTCTTAAAATTATATACACCCGAAAGTAAGGGTGGAGAGGATGAGTCTGGGTTGCTACCAGATATGCTAAAAGATGACTTATTAGAATGTGTTGAGGTAGATGCTTTTCAAACTTTTAAAAAGCCGCCAACTAGATATTCTGAATCTTCTATAGTAAAAAAGTTAGAAGAATTAGGTATTGGAAGACCTTCTACATATGCTAGTATAATTTCTACAATTCAAAAAAGAGAATACGTTGAATTAAAAGATGTGGAACCAATTGAAAAATATGTAGATAAACTTTTTTTAAAAAATGGTTCTATAACTGAGGTTAAAAGTGTTGAAAATTATGGAGGAGAGAAAAAAAAGTTTGTGCCATCAGAAATGGGTATGATAGTTACCGAATATCTATTAGGAACCTTTGATAAGGTTATGGATTATAATTTCACAGCAAATGTGGAGGCTAATTTTGACGAAGTAGCTAAAGGTAATGCTGAATGGGTTTCGGTCATAAGAGATTTTTATGAACCATTTTCAGAAAAAGTTAAAAAAGCTAATGATGAAGAGGGTAAAGTTGGAATTAGAGAGCTGGGGACACACCCAGGAACCCTTAGGGTGGTATATGCTAAAATAGGCAGATATGGACCAATGGTACAGATGGGAGATAAAGACGATGAGGAAAAGCCAAAATTTGCTAAAATAGATAAGACTATAGAGTTTGGCTCGATAACTTTAGAACAAGCAATAGAGTTATTGAATTGGCCTAGAGTTTTGGGGGAGTATGAAGGTTCTGAGCTATCTGTTGCAATAGGAAAGTTTGGCCCATATGTTAGGTTGGATAAAGTTTATGCATCTATAACAGAAGAGTATAAGCCAGAAACAATAAATTATGATGAAGCAGTTTCTTTAATTAAAGAGTCTTTAGAGATTCAAAAGAACAGAGTTATAAAGGAATTTAAAAGTAAGGAAATAGAGGTTTTAAATGGTAAATATGGGCCTTATATTAAGAAGGGCAAAAAGAATTTCAAAATTCCACCATTTCATGAGGCTAAAGATTTGACTCTTAAAGATTGTGAAGAGATAATCAAAAACTCTAAAACCAAAAAAAAGTCATACAAGAAAAAAAAATAGATTCAATATGAATAAACAACTTTTAGTAGAGACTAAGGTTGGTGGTCACTATCATGATATAGTTTCTAGAATTAAATGTTATAGTTTTTTGTTTAATGACAGCTGCGCTGTCTTTAATGTTAAAAAGCCAGCTAAGATATCTCAATTTGTTTTAGTATTTCCTTTTAGTTATGATTTTTTGATAACATCAGGCAGGAAACAGCATGGTGTACAAGGATATATGAACTTAATGTCTGTATTTTTTAAAAATAGATTTAAAAATTATCCTTTAAGTCTTATGAGAATTGGTGCTACAAGTTCTAGGCATAAATTGAAAAATCAAAAAATCGCATATATTGGATTAACGTTTGAAAGTCTTCTTAGAGAAGATGAAGTCAAAGAAGTTTTTATAAAACTTTTTGAATCTTTTTCTGGTTCTTTTAAGAAAGATTCTAAAGAATTAAAAAAACATATTTCTGACAAAAATCCTAATAGATATAAATATATTAATTGATGTTTGAAAAAAACACTTTATCAGTAGATGCTGCTTATTCAAGTAAGACTGGCATTATGGAATATAGAGGCGTGTGGACAGATAGTGGTGACATTTATTTTCATGAAATATTTTCTGTTGGAACTAATAATGTTGGAGAATTTTTAGCAGTTGTTCATGCATTGGCAAAAATGAAATCAGAAGGTATAGAAAAAGATGTTTATACAGACTCAAACACGGCTATAGCCTGGGTTAGAAATAAAAGAGTTAATAGCGGAATGGATTATGGTTCAAACACTAAAGAATTGTGGAATATCATATCTAGAGCAGAAAATTGGTTAAAAGATAATGAATATAAAAATCAAATTTTAAAATGGAAAACTAAGGAGTGGGGTGAAGTTTTTGCAGATTTTGACAGAAAGTGATTACATGAAATCAAAGTCTACACTGTTTCCTTTGTTGTTTAATATTTTTCTATGTTTATCAACAGTTTGCATTAAAACCTCAAATTCTTCTTCTGTAAAATATTCTTTTTGCTCTATAATATCTTTCTCATATTCTGCTGATATTATATTTGTAATAGTAGATATTAGATTGCTATCTTTTATAAAAAAGTCAAGTAAGTGAATTTCAGAAAATCCAACCATCAAATGATTTAGAGCGTATTCTTCCATTTGAAAATCTCCTATTCCAATAAACTTTCTCTTAAATATGGCTTGTTCAAATCTTCCCAAAAACCTCTGAGCAGACATGATGTTTTCAACAAATTGAGCATGGCTTAATGTTTTAGTGTTTAAAAAGATTATCTCTTTAGACTTTTCTGATAGTATTCTAGAATCTCCAGCCCCATCTTCAAACTCTCTGCTTGCAACGTAGAAATCGTATGTATATGCTTTAAGGGTTTCATTTATAATAATCTCTTTTTTTGGAGAGTAGTAAAATATTATATTTTGATTCTCTTTAAATATGTCATCGATATTATCTATTTCTGAAGAATGAGTTATATCGTCTATATATATTTCCCTGGCTGCTTTATCACCTTCTTCTTCTGTGGTTATTTGAAAAATATCTTCTACAGATATTTCTAACTCCATAGCTTTTCTTATATTAAATCCTGAAAGTCTTTTGTACATATATATTATAAATAACATATTTTTTACAAAAGTCAATAATTCTTTTATCTTATTGGAAAGTAATAGCTATCTTCATATGGCAATTGTGGGAATTTTTCTACCTTCTCTGTAATGAGGGTTCTTTTGTATAAGTTTTGTTGGAAATGCATGATGGGACTTTTCTTATATTCTGATTTAATTTTGGCCAAAAAAGCTTCAACCTCACCTGGAGGTATAGTTCCCGTATTAACTCTAAAAATTCTAGACTCTTCACGCATCACTTCTTCAAACATTATTTTTTTAGCCATTTTTTAAACTCATTTCAATTATTTTTCCTTCAATATAAAATATGTTAGGCTCTGTTTTTTGTCTCAATATAAATTCTTGAATCTTAATCTTTTCTTCTTCATCTAGCAAGTCTAAAAATAAAATGCCATTTAAGTGGTCTAATTCATGTTGGAATACAACAGATTGAAATCCTTCTAACTCTTCTTCAATCTTATTCATACCCTCATCCAGGTAAGACACTGTTATATAAGAATGTCTTTCTGTTTCAGAGTGTATATTAGGTATGCTTAAACATCCATCTGCAACCATCAGCTTTTCTTTAGATTTAGTTTTTATTTCTGGATTTATGAATGTAAGTATTTCATCGGGATTGTCGTCTCTGTAGTTCCTGGTTACAAAAACTCTATTATTAACACCTATTTGTGGGGAAGCCAGCCCAGCTCCATTTTTCACAGACGCCAGAGTGTCCTTAAGGTTTGAAATCAAATTAGAAATATCTTTATTATTTTCAGGAGTGTATTCTTTACAAACTGTTCTTAGTATTTTGTCACCGTATTTTACTATTTCTTTAATCATTTTTTTATTTTTTTTGAGGACTTCCAACGAAGTATAGTGCATCTCTTTTTTCTACTAATAATTTTTTACTTTCCTTAGCAAAGTTAAAGTTTTCTCCACCATTTAATAGTGAATTTATAAAACCATTTGAAATATCTTGGGCAGATTGAATGGCATCTTTTGCACTGTCATAAGAGCCTATGGCCAAAGTGAGACCGCAACCACTCTGTGTTTCTGTATTTGATTTACTTGGATTAAAAACATTCACATCGCTTGATAGTGTTAATAAAAATTTGTTTTTAAAATTTTCATATTCATATTTTTTTACCTTTCTGAAATTGGCATAATACCTTATGTCACAACCTTTAGTTATGGAAAATCTCAAAAAAGACATATTTTTCACAACCCCTTTAATTGATTGTGAAAATTTTAAAGAATTAAAAACTTTATTGTTATCTATAACTTCATAAGTACTGAGCATTTTTCCTTGTTTTACAGTATATCTAACTAAAAGCCACTCAATTTCCATCATAAATCTAAATATTATATTCCCTCCCGGATATAGTTACACCTCAAGTTTGGAGTTTGTTTATTTTTATTATTTTTTTGATTTCATCTATTGTTGTTGAGTTATCTAATAAGGACAAAAGAGTTTTTTTTTCTTTATCAGACATTTTGTTATAACAAAACAGCCTATTAGTTACATTGGTTTTATAATTGAAGAGTGACACGCCTTCAACTAATCTTATAAACTCATTTTGATTTGGGCTTAAAGTTTCTTTTGAGAGTACTTTTTCTACAATCAATTTACTATGTAAAACCCACTTCATTCTATTATTTCATCTACAACACCAACAGATACAGCTTCTTCTGCATCCATATACCAATCTTGTTTGTATCTTAATATTTCTTTGAGTTTAGATTTAGATATTTGAGTTTTTTCTAGAGTTATTTTTTCAAATTTCTTTTGAAGTCTTTTAGTTTCCTGATAACTCTCTTCCATGTCTTGAGTTTTGCCCCAGAAGCCAGTTGAAACTTGATGATACATTGGTGTAGCATGTTTATATGCAAACCTTTTGTGTCCACATATTAACATTATAAAACCACAAGACATAGCTGCACCCGTTACGTAGGTGTGTATTTCTGTTTTTGAGCTTTCCATAATACCTATCAATCCCATGCACTGATATACATAGCCTCCATAACTGTCAATCATCATCTTTATTGGCTGTCTTTCATATTTAAGCCCATATACAGGGTAAAGTTTTTCTAACAAATCATCATCTTCATTTATGTTAACAATTTTCTCAGACAATTCTTCTATTGAATCTAAGTCAACATCTTTTCCAAAGAATAAAGTTCTTTTTTTAGGTAGTGGTAATGTATCTTTCATTTTTTTCTTTTATTAACATGTTCTTTAAGTTCTTCGCCAAGGGCGTCTATATTTTCAACAATTTCATCAAATTTATCAGCATTTTTTATTTTACCAATTTTAACTAGTTGATTGTAAAGTTCTGATATTTTTTCTGGACTCATTTTATCTATCTCTTTTCTAAATCCGTTATCCACATCTATTTTTAACCATCCGTTAAGAGTTTCTTTATTGTCATCTTTGGAAACAAAGCCTATTGTTCCTAATTTCAGATTTTGTTTTTTTGTAAGCTCTGTTTCTTCTTTTAAAATAACCGTGTCACCCAAAAAGTGTCCTGGTATTATTTCTTGTCTAATTTTTTTGTCTTTCATGTTATATTTTTTTACTTAACTCTATCAATCTTTCCCTATCTTTTTCGCTTAAATTGTCTAATCCCACTTTCTTTACCCTGGCCAGCAGCTTATCCAACTCCTCTTCCACATCTTCCTTTTCCATGAAGTTTTTAACTGCAACTTTTATAGAATTAGAATCTCTTCTATCTACACTACCTCTAAATCCTGTTGAGTATTTTTTTTTACTTTTATTAATGTTTTTTTTAGAAAAATCGTAAGAAAAATATAAACACAATCTATCAAACCAGCGACCAATAAAAATATTTCTAGTCCTTATTAGCGTTATGTATACAAATCCAAATAGAGCTCCGCCCATGTGGTCTATCTTACCTCCAGTATTTATATTGATGTTGTAAATACTGCTAGATATAAATATTACTAGAAAAATCCACTTTATTTTAACGCTTCCAAGTAAAAACACCCTTATTGCTTTGTTTGGGTTTAAAGTTGTTGCCGCAGCCATTATGGCCATAACACCACCCGAAGCTCCAAGTGCCAAATAACTTACCTGAGACCCAGATATAACATTATAGAACAACAAATAAAATATAGCCCCAACAAAACCCCCAAAAACATATACCGTAACTACGGACTGACTACCCAGTCTAGATGATAGTATTTGACCAAATAGAAATAGATACAGCATATTGAATAGTATGTGTAAAAAATCTACATGCAGAAACATACTTGTTAAAATAGTCCACGGCTTCAATAAAACATCAAGCGCATTTGAGCTTAAGGCAAAGTTTGTCAAAAAAGAAGAGTTACCAGATGTTGAAAGTATTATGTTTGTCAAAAGAAAAAATACAGCATTCACAAATATAAGTCTTGTAATTCCTTTTTTTGATTTTGTATATAAATTCATTGTTGTTTTTAATAAATTAAACCTATAACAAATATATAATTTTTAAGAGCATAAAACAAATATAAAGACTTTACTTTAGTGTAAAAAAATATATTTTAATAAAATGAAATTGTTACTTATAGAAAGAGAGATAAAAATGCCTTCTGATTTTCAAAAGCTTTTGGATAATTCTATAAGACTTTATGGGGAATCTGAAAATGAAAAAATCACTATTATTACTAATAATATTGTTGTTTTTCAAGAAATTAACTTTAATAAAAAGAGAGGAGAATACAATATAGATTATCATTGTTATGTTTTTTTAGATGTTTCAAAAGTAATTTATGGTGACAAAAATGTTGTAAATAAACATTATCTTCAATTATTAAATAACAATAATTCTTATCGTTCATGGGCTAAGCCTAATCCGTTTTTAAATAATTTTAGAACTGATTATGACAAGTTTAATAATTTGTCTTTAATGTTTCTATCTTTTTCTTATTCTGATATGTTTTTTGAGAATCATTTTAAAGATAATTCAGTAGATATATGTCACAAAATGGAGTGCGAGCTGATGTTTTATTCAAAAAATGTAACATCACAACTCAATGTGGCATTGATTGAGCAACACCTTTTTTAGTCACCATAAAATTTATCTGTATCTGTTTGTGAGGGATATCCTATTATTTTACCACAATCTTTACAAACAACTCTTAGGGCTGTAGTTACCCCATTGTCAGAAACGAGTTTTAGTATAGGTTCATGATTGCAGTCTCTCTGTATCTCTTCTAAGCTTTTTTGATATTTTTCTATCAATAATTTTAGTTCAGAGCTTTTCTTTTTTATAGAATCATCTCCTTGTTCGTTATTGTTTTTGTTGTGTTCCATTCAAATTTATTTGTTAGACTTTAATAAATAAAAACAAAAAAGTATTATTCATTTTTATTAAATGTAAATTATTTCATATTTAAGATAACACGATAAATTTGATTTTGTAAGATGAGTGAAAATAGTTTTTTGGTAGTTGATTTTGAGTTTACGTGCTGGAGAGGTAGGCCTCCAAAGGGTATGACACAAGAGATTTTAGACATAGGCTTGGTTGAGATTGACTTAATTAATAAAAAAATAACAAAAAAAGATAGAATTTTAATAAAACCAGAAAATTCTAATATAAGTAATTTTTGTACTAAACTAACATCTATTACAAGTGAAGAGGTTGAAAGTGTTGGAATTGGCTTAGGTGAAGCGTTTTCTATTTTAGAAAAAAAATATAAACTAACAAAAAAAGGTTGGGGTAGCTGGGGCGATTTTGATAAGAAGCATTTAGTTAAGGAGTGTAAATTAAAAGGAATAGATTTTCCTTTTAATAAAAATTACACCAATATACAAAAGTGTTTTTCCAAAACAAAGAAAGACAAAAGTAGGCTTTATAGTGTAGAAAACGCTTTAAAGGATTTGGATATTGAATTTCAAGGAACTCCACACAGAGCAGATGTTGACGCTTATAATACTGC
>ERZ887851.1042-NODE-1042-length-25331-cov-72.706441_pt1 | contig 25331 bp, 20 predicted proteins | sample MGYA00521100_ERZ887851 | MGnify/ENA primary metagenome ERZ887851 (study PRJEB32303, sample SAMEA104408602) | aquatic metagenome | biome: Brackish water; feature: Pelagic; material: water | place: Baltic Sea | collected 2014-06-06T16:11:00 | depth 11,444 m ... | reverse complement strand
AACTTGTTTCAGTATCCATGAAACCCTCACAGTAATGTGAGGGTTTTTTTTGTCTAAATTTTTGAAAAAAAAACTCTATAACACTTAGTAATCGGTCATACTTTTATATACCACCCAAAGAATGAAAAAACCGATCAGAATATCAAATAGCCACATGGATTAAGGCGTTGTCATATTTATAGATTTAGCTCAATGGACACGTGTTTAAAATACGGGGCAGAGCGGGTGCCAATCATAATGTTATATTTTCTTTACTTAATAAAATTCAAATTATCTTTTCTATTTCAAATTTTAATTTATTGAAGTCCTCATTCTTTGGTGAGAAATTCATACCATAATCAATAATTTTACAAGGATATCCATGATATTTACATAATAGCTTAAGCGTTAAATCATATCCAATAGAATCATAGTCATCATCAGCAGTGACTTTGATAATAAATTGCCTTGCAGCACCAATTATTAAATCTGTAAATTGAAGCACAGATGAATGGGTTGATTTTGCGAAATATACCGAGTCTTTAAAACCTAACCGTCGTAATGGTCCACAAAAGTAATCTATATTTTTATTAGATTTTCCTAAATTATACGCAGAAAAGTACTCGAGATTAAATGGTTTCGGATTGCTGCTTTCTGGCCAATCTAATATCACTTCAAAGTTTTTTGATAATGGAGTATTTTTGGCAAAAAGCCCAACTCTCATTAATGCTTGAGAAAAAGAATATCCTATCAGTTCTTCTTTTATTGTCTTAATTGATTTTTGTGAGGGGTATCTTTGAATTGCTGCTAATATTATCTTGTAGTCGAAATTCAATGATCTTTCTATGATTTCAGTACGCCATTGTCTTGAACACTCAAGCATTTTTTTAAAATCTTCTTGCCGCCAATGTAAAATTCCCAAGCAATTAATGGAACATTATCAAAAAACTGCTCATCATTTATCCACACTCTCCCTTTTGAGTTGTCAATAGACTCATAACCGATATTGGTTTTGGTTATTTTTCTAGTGATCATATTATCGCCATCTTTAGGATACGTTGTAATGTAATCTTCCACTTTTGGAGATTCTAACAAATGGATTTGGCGAATTTCACCGCCTAATTGTACCAAAGCCCAAAAAGTGTCTTTGTCTTTTGGATAGGGCACTCTTGGGAAATCTATTTTTAGAAACTCTTTGTATTGTTCTCGGTAGCTTGGCGCATGCAAAACAGCATAGATATACAAATGAAAATCTATGTAGTCTGTGAAAATTAGATTGTTTAATGATGCTTTATAGCGGTCGAACTGTTCTTTGTTTACAGATTTCTTTTTTCCTTCAAGGTCTTTGTCCCCAACGTCTTTTGCCTCAATAAATCCTACAGGAATATCCTTTTTTGTCAAGATGTAGTCAGGTGCTCCGCAAGATTGTCTTTTGGGTTCGTTTGTGGCTCGAACTTCAGGAGCTAAACTTTCAATAAGTTGTTGCAAGTCGCCACGATAGCTATGCTCGGTAGCATTTCCTTGATTATACAAGGTACTGATGTTATTAACATAGTGATCTATACTTTGACTAGCATTTCGGATAGGCATCAGGGGGTTGTTGAGTTACTAAATGTTTTTAGTAATTCAAGACCTTCTTTAATGCGGTTTATTGGTTTTTTTTGTAGAATCAGACTTGGGGTCTAAGACTGGGCTAAATGTAGTAAAAATACTTGAGTTAAGTTCAAAAATAGTACATTGCCTTTCCTAAATAGAAGCCACAAAGTCCAAAAACACTTTTTTATGCCGCTCCAAATCCAGTTTTGGAGACAGGGAAACTCGCACAATATAATCTTTGTCGCCCTCTTTGGTGGTGCCTTGCGTGGAAGTCGCAGGAATGGTCCAATAGCAGCCTTGCAACTGTCCATAACTCACACAAAACTTACTTTCGTGAGGGATTTGGGTAATCATTAGATCAATTAATTTAAGATTTAAAGCTCTTTTATAAGTTTCTCTTTCGTGCTCACTGGCTCCTTTGGTAGGAAGGTCCAACGAAAACACAGAAGGCGTAAAGCCTTGTGCTTCCAATTCTTCGGACACAAAATTTAGTTTGGCGTCTGGTAAAACCTCCGCAATAAAATTGACAAAATCTCGGGTGTTTTCATACGCCTCTTGTATGCGTTGATTCATGGATGGCAGTTGGGCAGCCAATACCTTATATTGAAGGACTGTAGCCTCATTATCGCATAGGAGGAGGTGCCGTTCAATTTTTGGCATCAAGGCTTCCGATTTTTTATTGCCAACAACGTAGCCTGCCGTACATTTTCCACCACTCGGAAATTTAGACCCACTTGCATAGGAGAGGGTTCTAACTGAGGAAAGCAAGTTGTCTTCTCCTAAAAAAAGAACATTTGGGCAAAAGGTTTGGTCTAAAATAAAGACAGGGTCTATTGCAGTTTGTCCTGTTTTGGTTGTGCGAACAGTACTTAACACCTCTTTTAATTGCCTAAGATCCGGCACTTCCACTCTTGGGTTGGTAGGAATTTCTGCAATGATATAGGGGATGGCATCCTCGGCAGCAATCCGATTTAAAATACGGTCAATACTTTGCACCATAGCATTGTCTCCATCGACAGGTAAATCCACCACTTCCACCGTTTCAATACAGGCCGCTACACGTCGTGCTTGGTCGTTGGTACCGCCATAGCAATTGGGAGGGACAATAAATTTGATGGCTTTTTCGGGATGCTGTGCTTGCGCCTCATCAACAAGTCCCATCATAATCGCATATTGCACCGAAAGTCCACTCGAGCCTACAAGGGGTTTTGTAGGGCTGTGGGTAATTTCTGAAATGGCATTTAAAACCTGGGTTTTGTGGGGTTCAAAAGTGCTGTCTGTGGGTTCTGAAACCGTATGTGTGAGGGCCGCCAAAGCTTTTAAACAATTGTTGGGCGTCATGGCAATGGTCTCTCTTCGTCGTACATGCTGAATAGCGGCGATGACGTTCTTATTTTCGGTTCCATTTACAAACAAGACACTTCCCAATGCAGCATCGGTGTGCAGATAAAAATCGACGGTTGAAGTCTGTTCGATCTTCAAAAACTCTTTTTGTGCTGAGATGAAAACCGTACTCCCCTCAAATTGGGGAATGGCAGCGGCGTTTTCAACTTGAATAGATTCAAATTGATAGCCATAGACGCGTTTTAGAATTTCAGGATCAAATGCGAGGGGCAATTCATCCGTATAAGCAATCAGTGTGTTTTTATGGGCTAATAAATTGGTCCTTAAAATGGCCAAAACAGGACCGGTCTGCGATGAAAAACTAATCACATTTTCTGGTTGGAGTTGCTGCTGTTTGGAGAGGGTCCATTCGAGTACACAAGACAAGGGATGCCCCAAACGAATGTAGTCGTAGGCCGTTGGCAGTTGCTGCAGCGCGGATGCGTTCGTATTGTCAGTTTTAAAAAGCGTTTCAAACTGTTCTAAAAACTGAGTTTTGGCGGCTTTTTCGTCATAAACATCCAAGCGATGCGTGGTTAAATTCAACCAATCTGCAGGGATGTTTTTTAAAACCTCTTTTATATAATTAAGCATTTTATCCGCTTCCATAACGTTCTCCTTCAAATAGTGCAGCAAGATACATTAAACCAATTTATTTTTGAAAGGGTTTTCAGTGGTTTATAAGAATTAATCCAAAAAATCCTTATTCAATAATTTCGTAGTCAATACTTAGTTTTCGTAATGCTCTGAGACTTGTAGCAGTATTTTTGTCATCCACTTCAATATCAACCGCATCGCCTTCCAAAAGAATGTCTGTCAGTTCGTTTGCCAAACTCCCACTAATCGAAGAAATTTCGACCATGCATTTGGAGATCGCCCTTCGGTCGGGTCTATGAGCGTCACAAGACAATAAGTTTAATTTCATCTGTTTCTGTTATTGATTCTTTATGGTCACAGCTGCCTGCCGCAAACGGGTTGCCCCCCTTTAAATCATTTTATTGGCGATCAAGTTTTTATTAGGGATGTTTTTTAAGCATAAATATAATGAAAAATAAAGAAGTGTGAAGGCTCTTTAATTTCACTAAAACTAATCTTTGAGTATCGCTCTCGAAATTACCATTTTTTGAATTTCAGAGGTGCCCTCATAGATTTGTGTAATCTTCGCATCCCGCATCAAACGTTCAACGTGGTAGTCTTTTACAAATCCATTGCCTCCGTGAATTTGCACTGCTTCCACAGTATGTTCCATCGCTACTTTAGATGCAAATAACTTTGCCATTGCAGTCGAGGTATCGTACGAAATTCCTTGGTCTTTTTCCCATGCTGCTTTCATGACCATATGGCGTGCTGCTTCAATATCTGTTGCCATATCCGCGAGTTTAAACGCAATGGCTTGGTGGTTACAAATTTCCGTTCCAAAGGCTTTGCGTTGTTTGGAGTAGGCACGTGCCAATTCATACGCCCCCGAAGCAATTCCCAAAGCTTGAGCCGCAATGCCTATGCGTCCACCAGACAGTGTTTTCATCGCAAATTTAAATCCAAACCCATCCGGACCCAAACGGTTTTCTTTGGGCACTTTTACATCGTTAAATTGTAAGGTATGCGTGTCGCTTCCCCGTATTCCGAGTTTGTCTTCCTTAGGTCCAATTTCAAAACCTGCCGTTCCTTTTTCGACGATAAATGCATTAATTCCCTTAGACCCTTTGCTGCGATCTGTTTGTGCAATTACAATATATACATCGGAGCGTCCCCCACTGGTAATCCAGTTTTTTGTGCCATTAATTACATAATGATCTCCCTTGTCAACAGCAGTCGTTTGCTGAGAAGTGGCATCACTGCCCGCTTCGGGTTCACTCAAACAAAAGGCACCGATATATTCGCCAGTCGCTAATTTTGTTAGGTATTTTTCTTTCTGAGATTCTGAGCCATAGGCTTCAATTCCGTAGCAGACCAATGAATTATTGACCGATACAATCACAGATGCCGAGGCATCTATTTTTGACAGTTCTTCCATGATCAACACATACGAAATGCTGTCCATACCACTTCCGCCATATTTTGGATCAACCATAATGCCCATAAACCCGAGTGCTCCCATTTTTTTTACTAAATTGTCAGGAAATTCTTGGATTGTGTCACGTTCGATAACGCCAGGACGTAATTCTGTTTGTGCAAAATCACGAGCGGCTTTGCGCACCATAAGATGCTCTTCAGATAAAGAGAAATTCATAATAATTGTATTTGGTTTTTCAAATATATAAAAAAATTTACTATGCATGCATAGTAAATAAGTAGAAATAATAATGACGCACTCAAATTTAAAAAAACAAACACATTACAAGGTTCTAGGAGTGATGTCGGGAACTTCGTTAGATGGAATTGATTTATGCGTGTCAAGTTTTGAGTTTGAAACTTCTTGGAAGTTTCAAATACAGGTTGCTGAAACTGTGGAATACTCCGAAAAATGGAAATACCGCCTCAAAACCGCCATCGATTTAAACGCCACAGAGTTAGATAATTTAAATAAAGAATATACTCAATTTTTAGCTGAGGTTATTCAAACGTTTGTCAATAGGCATTCTCTCACTTCACTAGATGCTGTTTGCAGTCATGGACATACGGTATTTCATGAACCCAGTCTTGGGAAAACCCTTCAAATCGGAAATTTACCCAGCTTGGCAACTTATTTGAATCAAACCGTTGTCTGTGATTTCCGCACACAAGACGTTGCTTTTGGTGGACAAGGCGCTCCTTTAGTTCCAATTGGCGATGCACTCTTGTTTTCGGATTATGATTTTTGTTTGAACTTAGGAGGTTTTGCCAATATTTCTTTTGAGCAAAACTCCGAACGCATTGCATTTGATATTTGCCCAGTCAATATTGTATTAAACCATTATGTGGCATCTTTGGGAATGACTTATGATTCTGAAGGACAAATTGCGGCTAAAGGATCGGTTTGTGAACCCTTGTTGGAGGCACTGAATGCACTGGAATTTTATAAACAACCACCCCCAAAATCATTGGGTCTGGAGTGGGTGCAAAAAGACGTTTTTCCGCTTATAGACGCTTTTAATTTGGAAGTGCCAAATCTGCTTAGAACTGTTGTAGAACATTGTGCGGTACAGCTTTCAAACACACTTAAAAACAACCGTTTAAAAAAAGGATTGATCACAGGCGGCGGTGTTTTTAACACCTTTCTCATGCAGCGTATATCAGATTTGTATGGACGTGATTTACAGCCGGAACCCCCCATGATTATCGCGTTTAAAGAGGCGTTAATTTTTGGATTTCTCGGGGTTCTAAAACTACGAAATGAGCCAAATTGTCTTCAATCCGTAACAGGGGCTACACACAGCCATAGCAGTGGCTGTATTTATTTCCCCGAAAAAAAACAATAATTATATATAGAAAGCGTATATAGTTTTTATATTTGTTAGGCAGTCAGAATGAAACTGATGTGTGCCTAAAACTTGAACCACTTAAATTTATGGAAGCAGTAATTATTTTTGTTTTTGCGATTGGATACCTAGCCATCACTCTTGAACACAGTTTAAAAATTGATAAATTAGTTCCCGCCTTGGTGATGATGGCCCTAAGTTGGGCGCTCATTTCTTTTGGGATTGATGATTTTACCAGCTGGTTTGATTCCGGAAAGCATGCACTTCTAAGCAATTTTGAAGCTTTCGGTCATACCGAAAAAATGCACATTCTGGAAGAAACCTTGTTACACCATTTAGGAAAAACAGCCGAAATACTCATATTTTTAATAGGTGCGATGACCATTGTTGAAATTATTGCATACTTCAATGGCTTTTCGACCATTAAAAACTTTATAAAAACAAAAAAGAAGACGAAGTTACTCTGGATTTTTGCGGTACTTGCATTTATTTTATCTGCGATTATCGATAATTTGACAGCGACGATTGTTCTAATTTCGTTGCTTCAAAAAATTATTCACGACCGAAAAATGCGCCTTTGGTTTGCGGGACTCGTGGTGATTGCAGCCAATGCAGGTGGGGCTTTTTCTCCAATTGGAGATGTGACTACCACCATGTTATGGATTGCAAATAAGGTTACTACCGTTCATTTGTTTGTGTATTTATTAGTGCCATCCATTGTGTGTATGATAGTGCCTATCTTCATTGCTTCTAAATTGCCTGTTTTTAAAGGCTCTTTGGAGTTGGAAACAAGCGATTCAGAACCCACAGGTCGTTATAGTGGTACGATGCTTTATTTAGGATTAGCAGCCATTGTTTTTGTGCCTGTTTTTAAAATGGCAACTCATCTACCTCCTTATGTAGGGATGATGTTGTCGCTAGCAGTGGTCGCTATCTTTGCAGAAATATACAGTTCTTCAAAATTTAGTTTGAGCGGCTTAGACAAAGAGAACTCAGAAGGCTCTGCTCATGTGAGCCCCGTGCATCAATCCTTAACCAAAATAGAATTGCCAAGTATCTTGTTTTTCTTAGGGATTTTAATGGCGGTCGCCGCTTTGGAATCATTAGGGGTTTTATTTGGATTTGCAGATTGGCTTAAAGAATCAACCCCCGCTTTAGGAACCGAAATTGATGCTGCTGGAATTTCTGATTTAGTGGTATTGCTACTGGGAGTTGGCTCTGCAGTGATTGACAATGTTCCATTGGTTGCCGCTTCTTTAGGAATGTTCTCCGAACCCCAAGATCATCAACTTTGGCACTTTATTGCCTATTCTGCAGGAACCGGAGGGAGTATGCTCATTATTGGGTCTGCAGCCGGCGTTGTTGCGATGGGAATGGAGAAAATTAACTTTTTTTGGTACCTGAAAAAAATATCTTGGTTGGCTCTATTAGGGTTTTTAGCAGGAGCTCTTACATTTTTCTTTACAAGAACATTTTTTTAAAGATACTTAACTTCAGGTTTTTACGTTTTAAAAATATAATGTAACACTTAAACAGATATGATCATTACTAATATTCAAGATGAAATGGACCTCCAACTGGATCCAGAATCCGTTGAAAAAACATTATCGATAGTCGAATTAATCAAAAGTGGAGGCCTGGCAGGACAGCTTATTATTGCTCTTTTAACAGTGCTTTTGGTGGTTGCTCTATACATCTATTTTGAGCGTTTATTCACTATTAAAGCCGCTTCAAAAGTTGACCCTAATTTTATGAATCAAATAAAAGACCATGTGGTTAATGGAAAAATTGAAGCTGCCAAAGCCGTTTGTATTCAAGTCAACTCACCAGTATCTCGACTGATAGATAAAGGGATTTCTCGCATAGGACGTCCACTCGCTGACATCAACTCCGCCATCGAAAATGCGGGCAAACTCGAAGTTTATTCTCTAGAGAAAAATGTGAGTATTCTTGCAACTATCTCTGGAGCAGCACCCATGATTGGCTTTTTAGGAACCGTTATTGGAATGATTTTATCCATCTTTGAAATTGCCAATTCAGGAGGACAAATAGATATTAAACTTTTGGCCGATGGATTATACACCGCTATGACCACCACAGTCGCAGGTTTGGTCGTTGGAATTATAGCTTACATCGCTTTTAACCATTTAGTCGGACGTACCAACAAAGTTGTCTATCAAATGGAAGCCAATTCGGTAGAGTTTTTAGACTTACTCAACGAACCTATTTAATATGAATATTAGAGGTCGAAATAAAATCAGTCCAGAATTTAATATGTCGTCTATGACCGATATTGTATTTCTGTTGTTGATTTTCTTTATGATTGCATCGACTTTGGTCACTACCAATGCGATTGATATTTTATTGCCAAAAGCCAGTGGCAAAACAGAAAATAAAAAATCGGTGGCGGTCAGCATAAAAAAGGATTTGTCGTTTTATATCGATCAATCAAAAGTGGAGGTTCAAAACTTGGAAGCGGAATTGCTTGAATTACTTCAAAAAGAAGCTACACCAACCCTAGTGCTACGCGCTGAAAAATCCGTTCCTGTGGACTATGTGGTCAAAGTAATGGACATTGCCAATCGAAATAAATTTAAAATCATACTCGCCGTTAATCCGAATTAAGATGCGCTACTTTGAAACAAAACCTCAAAAACATTCGGCACGATTGACCACGGTCATCATGCTCTTGTTACTGTTGTTGATGTTTGTGGTAGGTCCTGGTTATATGGATCCACCTTTAGAGTATGGAGTAGCCGTTAATTTTGGAACTACAGACACTGGAAGTGGGGTTGTGCAACCCAAAAAACCCATTGCAGCAGCCAATACCGCTGTTTCTGAACCGGTCGAAGAACCCGTAAAAGCGGCGTCCCCTGCTCTCTCAAGTGAACCTGCTGCATCAGAAGAGGTACTCACTGCGGAAGATTTAGAAACCATTGCGATCAAAAAAGCAGAGGCTGAAACTGCCAAACGTCAAGCAGATGCGAAAGAAAAAGCAGAGCAAGAACGCCTCAAAAAAGAAGCGGAGCTAAAAGCAAAAAAGAAACAAGAATTAGATGCCTTGATGGGCGGAATTGGCACCAATGATGGTACCGATACAGGCTCGGAAGGCGATGATGATACTGCGGGAGATAAAGGACAGCTCAATGGCAACCCCTATGCCCCCAGTTATTTTGGGTCTCCTGGAAGTGGAAATGGAGGGGTAGGCTATGGACTTAATGGTCGAGGTCGTCCGTCCAAATCAAAAGTTATTCCCGATTGCGATGAAGAAGGTAAAGTAGTGGTCGAAATTCATGTCAATCAAAATGGAAATGTAGTCAAAGCAATCCCCGGAAAACGTGGCACTACGGGCGATATTTGCCTGTACAATGCCGCAAAAAAAACAGCACTTACACATAAATGGCCTGCTGATTCCAATGCTCCTGCTAAACAAATTGGATTTGTGATTGTTGATTTTAGCGTCCGTCAGTAAATGAATTATTTAGAAACCACGCAATGGCTTTTTTCTCAATTACCACTCTATCAGAATGTGGGAAAATCGGCCTATAAAGCCGATTTAAGTCAAACCCTTAAACTTGCCAAACACCTTAATCATCCCGAACATAAATTCAAATCGATTCATGTTGGAGGGACTAATGGAAAAGGCTCCACTGCGCATATGTTGGCGTCTGTGTTGCAAGAAGCAGGCTATAAAGTAGGTTTATATACCTCACCGCATTTAAAAGATTACCGCGAACGCATCCGTATAAATGGTGTTGTGATTAGCGAAGCGTTTGTGGTGGATTTTGTAGCGAAAAACAAACCCTTTTTTGAATCGAATTCGCTGTCGTTTTTTGAAATGTCTGTGGGAATGGCTTTTGCCTATTTTGCACACGAACAAGTGGATATTGCTGTGGTTGAGGTAGGACTCGGTGGGCGTCTGGATTCTACAAACATTCTTACCCCCGAAGTATCAGTGATTACCAATATCGGTTTGGATCACACCCAGTTTTTAGGGACGACCCTAGAAGCCATTGCCAGCGAAAAAGCAGGGATTATAAAACTAAAAACCCCAATAGTAGTAGGGGAAACTCAGTTAGAAACGGAAGGTGTTTTTAGAGCAAAAGCAACCAAAGAACAAGCACCGATTTATTTTGCCGACCAATGCATAGAATCCACTTACCTCACAAGTTTAAAAGGGGCGTATCAAATTCATAATGTACGTACAGTGCTTCAGACTCTTTCTGTTTTGAATTTGGGAGTTTTTTCAGTTTCTTTAGAAGCCACACAAAATGGATTGCTAAAAGTGACTGAAAATACAGGGCTTCGTGGACGCTGGGAAATTTTGGAAACAGCACCAAAAATCATTTGCGATACGGCACACAACAGGGAGGGGCTAAGTTTGGTGTTTAAACAACTCCAAACCGAGAAATTTCAACGCTTGCATTTGGTGTTGGGCATGGTGAATGATAAAGATGTAACATCGCTCTTAGAACTATTTCCAAAGCAGGCACAGTATTATTTTTGTAAGCCAAATGTCCCTAGAGGTTTTGAGGCCTCTAAACTGGCACAAATTTTTAAAGAACATGGGTTTCAAGGATTGGTATATCCATCTGTTAAAGCCGCTTTGAATGCAGCCAAACAAAGCGCTTCACAAGAAGATTTGATCTATATTGGAGGGAGTACTTTTGTAGTGGCGGAAATAATTTAACTTTTTATAAAAAACCTTTTGTGAATTCAAAAACTAGACTATATTTGCAGTCCTAGAAATAGGGCGCGTAGCTCAGTTGGTTCAGAGCACCTGGTTTACACCCAGGGGGTCAGGGGTTCGAATCCCTTCGCGCCCACTTCACTCACAATCCTGATGATTTTTCATCAGGATTTTTTGTTTCTATTTTGCCCAGATAGTTTAGCACAATAAATGTCATTCCACAGAGAAATTGTAGAAAAGAAAAGAAACTAAATTCTTCAAGAGAAAACATGTTTAGGAGTCCACTTAGACTGAAAAAAGCGCCATAAATATACCAATACACTTTTTTAATTTTACTCTTTTTTTCTTCAGAAACTCGCATCATACGAAGTGAAAAAAAGTGAATGATGGCGATCACCACAAGCACAATAAAAAAAATAAGTAGTCCTTTGCCCATGCTCTATTGTAATATGATTTTGCTAAGTTAAAAAAAAGATAAAAAAAACCCACTCAATTGAGTGGGTTTTTTTATTTATTAAAAATGGAATTAATTGTCACGTTTCACATGAATTACACCAGTAATTGTATGTGCAACTCCTTGATTATCTTCGTAATCACCTCCAAAATTTATATCTATATATTCTCCAACAGCGTTGCCATATGCAGTTAGATTAAAAATAATTTGGTTATTTTCATAACTGATGTCTTGACATTCTAAAAACGCCATTCCTACTGAGGGCGTATTTGTACTCCATACATTTCCATATTCATAAGCGCCTTCAAAATTTACGTAATTATCATTTAATGCTCCGGAAAGATAGACGCATGTATTTTGATTGCTGCCTCCAATCTCTAGTACATAAAAACCAGAGAAATCACTCTGATATGTAGAACAGTTTAAGTTAAAGACTATTTGTTCAAGTTCCCCATCATCAATACTAAATTGAATAAATTCTTCTACACTATTACAGGCTGATAAGGTTCCTAAGTCTGTTTCAGGACTTGTCAATGTGTAATTAATTTCAGAGGTTGTTTGAAGTGTTTCGTAATCATAACCCGTAATACTAATGGAAGCATTTTCATTACAACTAAGGACATTAATTTCAAATACACCGTCTGTGACTAAACTATAAAACCCTTGACCATCTTCAATTCTACCTTGAACATACCCATTAACAACCGCATCTCCATCACAGGTGGTAAAAACTCCTGTAATGGTTTCCAGGTATTCTTCAATTTCAGGGGCATCAAGCACAATATCAAGTGTGGTGTCCTCACTGAAAGGACCAACTGTTTCGGATGAATTAGGAATTTCTGTATTATTACAAATGTTATATAAAAAGTATTGTAAATTCAAAGTTTGGTTTGCTGGAATAATACCACAAACTTCTCCAGAATCATTCGTATATCCGTAACCCGTTCCGTTGAACTCACTTTCAATACGAACCTGAATATTACTCAATGGATTGTTGTTCGAGTCCGTTATGTTCATGCATATATTGACATATTCTGTAGGAATATCACAATTCCAAAAGGAGAAATGACTGACCGTTCCAACATATTTTGTGCCTTGAAGCGTGGCACTGCCTTCTTCAATCCAATAGCCGTTTTCTTCATCAAAATACCAAAGCGGAATTTCATTAGGCGCCCCTGCTAAGGTTTCAGGGTCTAATGGAACAGATATGGTTGCAGTGGTTCCCTCAGAAAGGTTTAATTTTTCTCCAGTATCGCTTCGCAGTTCTACAGCTACCATTCCAAGCGTTTCCAGCATTCTAGCTTCATTTTGCAAATTTTCTGCCAATAGCATTCCTGGCATTTGTTGTTGCATATCGTCATCCGTAGGGTTTAATAAATGCAGCGTTACTTGTACATCACCCGTGTAATCACTTCCATCAGCATTGCTATACGCTCCAGAAAGATCCACGGCAGCACCATTGCTTAAACTTACTGTGGCAGTGGTCCCCGAACTCACGGTTTGAGTCACTGTTTGCGGTAATAACATGATTTGAACTTGGTTGATACCAGCAGTTGGTACTACAGATCTTGAACCGTGTAGAAACCCTGCTTTTTCTACTTTAACGTAAGCAAACTTCTCGTAGACTTGTGCATCTCTTATGATAAAAACACCGTTCATGTCGGTATCAGTTGTGCTATTTCCAATTTGAACCATAGCCCCACTTACAGGGTTGTTTTGCAAATCGACTACACGTCCCATAAAATCGCTGTTTGATGCATTTCCAAAGCTTTCTGCTAAGGTCATCGATGGAGTTGGTGTACTCGAGTCATTTGTGCCACCAGTTGGTTCGTCATTACATCCTACAAAACAAAAGAATGTTAAGAGTACCAATAAGTTTCTGTAATTCAATAATTTTATTTGTGAAATCATAATTAAAATTAAATTGGTTATTTATTCAATAAATATACAAATTTTCAAGAAATTAAATATTCTACAATTAATTAGAGCTTAATTAAATCTATATAGAATGCGAGATGAGGTTGTACTGTTTATAAAAAAAACCACTCAAATAGAGTGGTTTTTTTAATTTATTTTTGAGCATCTTTTTTGTTAAACAAGCATGGTCACAGGATTCTCAACATAGCCTTTAAGGGTTTGTAAGAATTGTGCTCCTGTTGCACCATCCACTGTTCGGTGATCACAAGCGAGTGTGAGTTTGATGGTGTTTCCAACAACAATCTGTCCGTTTTTAACCACCGGTTTTTGAACAATAGCACCTACCGATAAAATCGCTGAGTTGGGTTGGTTGATGATGGATGTAAAACTTTCAATTCCAAACATCCCTAAGTTAGAGACCGTAAAGGTACTGCCGTCCATTTCTTGAGGGGTTAGTTTTTTGTTTCTTGCACGACCAGCAAAATCTCTGACTGCCGCGCCAATTTGTGGCAAGCTTTGCTCATTTGCAAAACGCACAACAGGCACTACCAAGCCATCTTCGACAGCAACTGCCACACCAACGTGTACGTGGTTGTTGAGTTTCATGCGGTCTTCAAACCATTGTGAATTTACTTGTGGATGTTGACGCAATGCCAACGCACAGGCTTTGACGATGATGTCATTAAATGATATTTTAGTATCTGGTACGGTATTGTATTGAGCTCTAAATGCCATGGCATTATCCATGTCAAACTCTACATTTAAGTAGTAGTGTGGTGCAGTAAACTTAGATTCGCCCAAACGTTTCGCAATGGTTTTACGCATTTGCGAGTTTTTAATTTCTTCAAAGTCTTCTTGACCAGTAGGAACAAATTTTTCGGTATTGGCAGAATTTGCCACAGCAGGGGTAAAGTTTTCAACATCGCGTTTGATGATGCGTCCGTTTTCGCCACTTCCAACCAATTGGTTCAAAGCGATCCCTTTTTCATTTGCCATTTTACGGGCTAAGGGCGAAATATGTAAACGTCCATTTGTATTGGCTACGGGTGTTGCTACAGTTACAGGTTCCGCTTTAGGGGTTTCTTTAACCACTGGAGCGGTTTCTTTTACGACTTCTTTTGAAGTGGGTTCAGTAGCGGCAGTTGCAGTTACAGAAAAGTTAGCAGCGACTGCTGAAACATCGGTTCCTGCAGGGCCAATAATCGCCAAAAGATCATCTACATTTGCAGATTCACCTTCTTGTAAGCCAATATATAATAAGGTTCCTTCATTAAAGGATTCAAATTCCATTGTTGCTTTGTCCGTTTCAATTTCAGCTAAAATATCGCCTTCTTCTACGGAGTCTCCTACATTTTTTAACCAGCTTGCAACAGTTCCTTCTTCCATGGTGTCACTTAAACGTGGCATGGTTACTACAATAACGCCTTCTGGAATCTCAGTAGCACTCGTTTCAGTTGCTGCTTCCGCTTCGACTTCTACGACTTCTTCAGTAGTTTCTTTTGTTGTAGTTGGTTCTTCGGTTGCTGTTGGATTTGTTAATAGGGCAGAGATATCTTCGCCTTCCTCTCCAATAATGGCAAGAAGTTCATCAACTCGAGTTGTTTCACCTTCTTGAACACCAATATGAAGTAAAGTTCCTTCATTAAACGATTCAAATTCCATCGTTGCTTTATCGGTTTCGATTTCTGCAAGAATGTCACCTTCTTCAACTTTGTCTCCTACTTTTTTCAACCAGCTGGCCACGGTTCCTTCTTCCATGGTGTCGCTTAGTCGAGGCATATTAACTATGATTGCCATAAGTTATAATTTATGTTGTAAAAATGGATAATCTTCTTGTTCGTATACGACATCGTACATGACACTTTTTTCTGGATATGGCGATTCGTCAGCGAATTTTTCACATTCAGCAACAAGGTCTTTGACACGCTTATCAATTACTTTAATAGCCTCTTCTGTTGCATACTCTTCGCGAAGAATGATATCTAAGACTTGTGTTATGGGGTCAATTTTTTTGTATTCTTTGACTTCTTCTTTTGTTCTGTAGTGTTGTGCATCACTCATAGAATGTCCTCTATAACGATAGGTTTTCATTTCTAAGAATGTTGGGCCATCACCTCTTCGTGCACGTTGTATGGCTTCGTCAAAAGCTTCTGCGACTTTAACAGGGTTCATCCCATCTACAGGACCACAAGGCATTTCATAGCCTAATCCTAATTTCCAAATATCAGAATGGTTCGCAGTTCTGTCAACAGAAGTTCCCATGGCATATCCGTTGTTTTCACAAACAAAAACGACTGGAAGTTTCCAGTTCATCGCCATATTAAAGGTTTCGTGTAAGGACCCTTGACGGGCAGCACCATCCCCAAAATAACAAAGTGTTACGGCACCAGTTTCATTGTATTTATCTCCAAACGCCATTCCAGCTCCTAAAGGAATTTGTCCTCCAACGATTCCATGACCGCCATAAAACCCTTTTTCTTTAGAAAAAATATGCATTGAACCTCCCAATCCTTGCGATGTTCCGGTTGCTTTTCCAAAAAGTTCGGCCATTACACGACGTGGGTCAACGCCCATCCCAATGGGTTGTACGTGGTTTCGATAGGCTGTAATCATTTTGTCTTTGGATAAGTCCATTGCATGTAAGGCACCTGCAAGTACAGCTTCTTGACCGTTATACAAGTGGAGGAATCCTCTTACTTTTTGTTGGATATAGACGGCTGCAAGTTTGTCTTCAAACTTTCGCCAGAGCAACATATTTTCGTACCAATCAAGGTAGACTTCTTTAGTTATTTTCTGCATGCGTTTACAGTAATTGTTTTTAATGTAAACACAAAAGTAATACTTTGATTGATAACCTAAAAAGAGTAGGGGTTAATTTTTTAAAAAAACGTTATAGTACGGTTTTGTCAAAGATCCAAGGAAGGATGTTTTCTACTGATTTTGAGGCTGCTATTTGTCCAGAAGTTCCCATAAAATAGAGTTCCATAGGGGTGTTTTGTTTCACTTCATATTCTGACAATGCTTGTCTGCACGCACCGCAAGGCGGGATTGGCTTGGTCGTTGGATTGATGGTGGATCCAGCAACAATTGCCATGCGAAGTATTTTTTGATTTGGAAATTTAGACCCTGCGTAATAGACAGCGGTGCGTTCGGCACACAGTCCAGAAGGGTAGGAGGCATTTTCTTGGTTGTTTCCAGAAATTAGTTCTCCATTTTCCAGTTCAAGAGCTGCACCTACTAAAAATTTAGAATAGGGTGCATAGGCTTTTTTACGCGCTTCTGATGCTTTTTGTATGAGGACTTGAATAGGATTTGCTAATTCTTCAACAGTATCATAAACTTCAAAAGTGGACTCAATTTTTACTTTTTTCATAGTTGTTTTAGACAAAAAAACTATTGCCTAATGCAATAGTTTTTATTAATGTTTTATAGGAGCGATCGTTTAATATTCGGTGTATTCGCCATCTCCAATATTGAAAGATAAAGAAAAACGCAAGGTGTTTTCTAAAGGGCTTTGTACTTTGGAGGCTGAAAATAAATAGGACAAATCAATATTGATGGTTGTGTATTTAAATCCGGCACCCATGGCAAAAAATTTACGTGCGCCTTTTAATTCGTTTTCATTGAAATAGCCAAGTCTTAAAGCAAATGAATCTTGATATAAGTATTCGGCTCCTAAAGCCCATGTAAACTCATCCAGCTCTTCGCTAAATCCACCAGGGGCATCGTTAAAGGATTGAAAAACACCAGGTAAAAACTCAACATTTGGGTCTTGACCTTCAATGATGACATCGTTGTTTTCGATAGCACCCAATGTATCAGTTCCTTCATCATAAACGCCGTTTCCATTAGTGTCTGTATAGTTGTATTCCGTGCCGTAAACAGGCGGCGTTGGCACTAGTAGTTTGGTGACTTCAGCGGTGACATTCACTCTGTTGTATTGGTCAAAAATAAAATCAAATCCACCACCCAATCTTAAATTGGTTGGTAAGAAATTTTCTCTTCCACCTTCGTCATATTTAATTTTTGGACCTAAATTTTGAATGGCAAATCCACCTCTCCAACGGCCATTAAAGTCGTTGTAGGCTTCTTCTTCACTCTGGTAATAACCCGCAATGTCCACGCCAAAAGAGCCTGCTGCTTTGGCATTGACATCAATTGCTTGAATTTTTAAATCTGAACGCAAGTAACGCAAGGCCACTGCCATGGAAAACTGATCTGAAAGTCGCAGAGCATAAGAGGCGTCCAATGTTAATTCGTTTGGTTGTTCAATTAGTGGTTGTGAGAATTCGTCTGCTCTTAATTCAATTTCACCAAGAGAAAAATACTTCAAGCTGACTGCAAAGGCACTTCGTTCGTTAAGTCTATTAAAATAGGTGACATTTCCTAAAAAGATGTCATTTACTAATTTGCTTAAATAGGGAGTATAGCTAACTCCAAACCCTGATTTTGCTTCTGAAAAGGCGTATTTTGAAGGGTTCCACTGTTGAGAATAGGCATCTACAGAGGTTGCCACTCCCATGTCTCCCATTCCTGCAGCGCGGGCATCAGATGCAATAAGAATAAACGGGACTCCTGTGGTAATCACTCGTGTGTCTTCATTGGGTCTGATCGTTGTTTGTGCTGTTGCTGTGGTTGAAAATAGCGCGATTAAAAACAACGCACAAATGGATGTTAAATTTTGGTTATTTTGAAATGTAATCATTTTTAATTTTGGTATTATGAATTGACAAATATAATGTATTATTAAAGGATGACAAGTTTTTCAATTTTTTCTGCTTGCCTTCCAGTGCTGGATGAACGTACTTTTAATTTATAGACATAAACTCCTTTTCCAATTTTACTTCCAAAATCGTCGGTGCCGTCCCAAGTTAAATCACGGGACACAGCGCTTGTATTGGATCCTATGTTTGTTTGCCCATTAATGGTTTTTATTAATTTCCCCGAAACGGTGAATATCTGAATAGAAACGTCTAATACATCCGAACTATTGTGGTTGAACCAAAATTCTGTGTAGTTGACAAACGGATTGGGGTAATTCAATACATTCGTAAGTTTTAGGCTGACATTTTCGTCAAAAACCATAAATTGAATGTCTTGAGTAGAAGAATTGTTATATACATCCCATGCTTTGAGTGTTAAGGTATGTAATCCAGGACTTAAATCTCTCAGCGGATAACTTAAACTCCCTCTTTGGTAATCATCGACAGCTGCAATATAATAAGGGTTTAATTTGTAAACATTGGTTTCATCGCCATCTAATATTGCGGTGATATCATGTCCGATGCCGCTGGCGGTATTGATGCCATTTTCGTCATATAAATTTGCTAAAAGCGTTGGGTTTTCATTGGTGATGCCTCCAGATACAAAATTTTCATCGTTCATATACAGACTTATATTTGGCCCTGTATTGTCTTCAGGAGCATTGAGATTTACACCCCCAATTCTAATGTCATAATTATACCCGCGGTTACTAGATAAGGGTGTTTCGGATTTGGAATACATGCTTATTTTACCATTGCCTTCTGTGACGGTAATGTCTCTTGGGACAATAAATTCAAATTCAAATTGTCCATTGGTCACACTTGCTTGTCCTCTAAAAATCACTTCTCCTAAAGTTTCAAAATCTAATAAAATTAGATTGCCTGCGGCATCTCTTGTCCCATCGTTTCCAAGTGTTGATCGCTGGATGTTCTTGTCATAAATAGTCGCTGTTAATACCCCGTTATAATTGTTTAATACAGTTCCTTGCGCATCAGTTACAATGCCCTCAATTTTTGCATTGTCCAAAGCTTTTAGAACTTGTGTGGTGGCATTTATGTCTTCGTCATTTATTTTAGTAACTCTAATATCTGGGTTTGCGATGGGGAGTTTAAGGGCAGGATCTCCGATGTAAAATACCAATCGACGCTGAGGTTGACCGGAAATTACAGAGTCGTTTTTAGTTTGTCTCAATGCTTCGCCAATACTTATGATTTGGTCACTTCCGTATGAAAATAAATATTGACTTAAGGTTTTATTGAAATTAGTGCCCACAAATATAAAAATCTGTCGTGTGGTGGTGATTAAGCTAATGGCACCTCCTTTTTTGTTCCAAAATAAATACTCGCCAGCAGTCTCTCTTAACGGATTGTCAAATTTGGTGTATTCACAAGTAACGGTTACAAAGCAGTTAAGCTTGGAAGGGTTGTTGAGTTCTTGTGCATTTATTTTATCAAAAATCCGTTCTGCTGCTAAGCCATCTTCGCCTCCGTGTCCAAAGTAATTAACCACGAGAGCGCCCACTTCCAAGGCATCAAAAATAGCTTTATTTACCAATGTGTAGCGCGCACCTCCCGATGAGGTTTCTTGAACATAAGAATCGGCATGAATTTTTTGAATATTTAAAAACGGTTTTTCTGCTTTTACATCCTCGGCAATTTCTTCGGTTGTGGATTGAATGTCTCTGTCCGAAAACTCATCTATATCATCCGATATGAGTAAGAAATTATTACGCCAGCTCCCATAGTTTTCGGGCAAATAATAAGACTCTATCTTGTCCACCATTTCTTTGGCACGTTGGGTGTTTTCTGCTAAAATACGTCCCACTGCAATGTCCAATTTGTTGTTATTAGACATGCTGCCCTCATTAGAATCCATCATCCCAAAATAGTCGTCAGAAATAAAAGAAGTTGTCAAACTAAAACTTTCTGTGGAATACCATGACGGAACAATGTTGGTGTTGTTAGAAGTTCGGTTTTTATAGTCAAAAGAAGCGTCTCCAAATAAACACAAATATTTAAGTTTTTTACTTGGTGTGCTGGCATTGTCATATACATACTTCACAAAGTTTCGAATGCCTCCAATATCTTGCATTCCGGAGCTAAATTCTTGATAAATCGATTCTAAAGTATATACCTTGACATTTAAATTGTTTTGAGTGCGGTTAATTTGTGCCAGACGTTCTGCTTGTGCTTTTAAGAAATTGGGTGTTATAATTAGATAATCAATATCTTTAAATTGACCTTGTGCATCCAAAAATACCGTGCCTTTAATGTCTTGGTTTGGGATGTTGGTAGTGCTGGTTTTTCTTGGGACATAAAAATCAGGCCCTACTGCTTGATAAGTTTTTAAGGTTCCTAAGGTTGTTTTAAAACTAAATTCTGACTCGGCATCTGTATTGGTGTAGAATTGAATTTGATAGGGGTTGCTAATATCCCAAACTTGAGAGATCGTAGCGGCATTTGAAATTTCAAACTGACCAATTCCAAATTGGGTTGAGGTATCATTATGTTTGAACTCAAATTGAGTTCCAAGACTTGTTAGAGCACACTCTGCTTCTATGGATATATAGTCCAAATACGCACTCGCAGACGGATTACCATTATTGTTGTAAGATAACTCTATATTGATGGTCTCTGAGGTACTAGAAACGAGATTATTAAAAAATCCTTCTCTTCCTAAAATGTCACTGTTAATTGCGGAATATGTAAAATTACTAATAGTAGTCCCATTCACGTTGAGTTGCATTGAAGAGCTAGATTCGGATGCGGCGGCGGTATAAACCCTTAACGCTATCGGGCTGCTTGTGATTAAATTTGGAAAGTCAAAACTAAAGGCTCTCACATTTTCCACATAAAAACGATGTCCAAACCAACGCCTTCCCATTTTGGCAATATTATAAGTGTCGGACTCTACGAATTTATAGTTGTGAAAGGAGTTGTATATCACGTTTGCACTGCCGTTGGGTTCTGTTGCTGTGGACATTCTGGCACCATTTCCTAGGCTGATATTTACATAATAATAACTTATATCACTGTAAGGATTGATGTGTGAATTGTTTTCGGAGTTGTATTTCTTTGGACCAATGGCATACATTAAAATGTAGTCGCTGTCATTAAAAACGCCATCTTCTTCGCCGATTACTTGGATGGTATTTTCAATCAGGTCATTAGAAACAGTTTCTGAATTTAGTAAAGGAAGCGATCTTCCTCCATGTCCATAAATCTTTATGTTTTTAGGGTTTATAGTATTCGTGTTAATTCCTAAACTATTTAAAAAGTTTTTGTTTAGTTTGTGGACACCTGTAGTATCTACGGCAAATCGATACCAGTCTCCAGATTTTAAATTAGAACTTGTGATAGAAGTTGTTCTAGATGCCCTTCTGCTTTGGGTGTTGGTTTGATATGAGATCGAAAACCTAATAATTTTTTTAAGAATTCCATTTTCAAAAAAAATAGGAGAAATTTCAAGCTGTCCTTTAGAGCTATTTCTATAAACAGCATTTGTAACCCTTAAGGAGGGTTTGTTAGGAATGGTAGCTAATGGCAGTTGTTTTAAATCTGTTTTTGAAATTTCAACGCTTTCAATGGATTTTAGTTCCGCTGAACGTTCGTCTAAGCGTCCACTTATATTCCATTGGGCTGAAAAAGTAAGCCCATTTTTATGGGAAAAATTGAAGTTTTTTGAGTCAAATGAAGGAAGTTCAATAGCACTGTTATTTGTACTTAAAGTGATGGATTCACCCCAGTTTATATCAAAACTTTGAGTTTGAGTCGTTCCAAAATAAAAACAACACAGGGCTACAAAAGGGATTAGTCTTTTCATAGTAAGGAAACGCAATGTTTTGATCATTAGTATCGATAAATATAAGCTAATTTCAAAATTACAATAATAAATCATAAAATTTAGCGTTTTTAATCAAAGTAATTCAAATAAATAAATCAAAAAAATAGAATAAAATCCCTTTAGTTTTTTATTGCATAATAATCTATAATTACTATATTGCGGGACTAAATTCAATTGTGTTTTACCAATTAAAGTTGAATATGAAAAACAACATAGCAGTACGATTACTAATTTTAGTAGCGTTGTCCACATCAATAGTAGGATGTAGCAAGTCATCAAAGTCTGGAAACTCGTCAAGAGCTACAGGTTGGCAAATCAATGCCAAGGAAGGTGGTTTTCAGTACAATACAAATTTCAAAGAACAAGAAACAGCCCCTGGCTTAGTCTTTGTTGAAGGGGGAACCTTTACCATGGGTAAAGTACAAGATGATGTTATGCACGACTGGAACAATTCTCCAAACCAACAGCACGTTCAGTCCTTTTATATGGACGAAACGGAAGTTACTAATATCATGTATTTAGAATATTTAGATTGGATTAAGCGTGTGTATCCACCGAGTAATCCTGATTTTAGAGCTATTTACAACGGTGCAGTTCCAGATACACTTGTATGGAGAAACCGTTTAGGCTTGAGCGAAATGATGGTCGAAAATTATCTTCGTCATCCTGCTTTTAAAGACTACCCAGTAGTGGGTGTTAGTTGGATACAGGCTGTTGAATTTGCAAATTGGAGATCGGATCGAGTTGCAGAAATGGGCTTGCAAGATGAAGGGTATCTGAAAAAAGATTCTAATATTATCGATACCTCAGCAGAAAGTAATTTTAACATAGATACCTACTTAAACGCTCCTACAAGTACATTCGGAGGAAATGAAGAGGTTCTTAAAGGCGGGAAACGAAAAGTTAAAACCGATGTAGATGGCAATGAAATTAATGTCTATGCTACTCGCGAAACAGGTGCCATTCCCCTAAAATACCGTCTTCCAACAGAAGCGGAGTGGGAATATGCAGCATTGGGACTTTCGGAGCTTAGAAGTTACAACGTTTACAGAGGTCGAAAAAAATACCCATGGGATGGACAATACTCCAGATCTGGATCACGCAAAACAAAAGGCGATCAATTAGCAAACTTCAAACAAGGTAAAGGAGATTATGGCGGAATTGCAGGATGGTCTGATGATGGTGCCGATATTACAAACGAAGTGATGTCATACGAGCCAAATAACTTTGGAATCTATGACATGGCTGGTAATGTTGCGGAATGGGTTGCAGATGTTTACAGACCCATTGTAGATGATGAGTTTAATGACTTCGGATATTACAGAGGTAATGTGTACACCAAAAACGCTATTGGAGATGATGGCAGTATTTCAGTAATCGGAGTTGATGATGTTCAGTATGCTACACTTTCAAATGGAAAAAGAATTGCTACAGGGCTTCCAGGGCAAATCGTTCAAGTTCCTGTAGATGAAGATGAAACTTATTTGCGTACCAATTTTGACCAAAGTAACAATATTAATTATCGTGACGGTGATATAGAGTCTTCTCGTTTCTTTGATGATTTTGAAGAAGACGAATCCGATACAGATGCCATTACACGTAAAATGTATAACTCTCCAAACCACAGTGTATCCGTTAATGATTCAGGAATGAATAGGCAATATGATAAGTCGGATGTTAGAACATCGCTTGTCAATGACCAAGTACGTGTTTACAAAGGTGGATCTTGGAAAGATAGAGAATATTGGCTCGATCCAGCACAAAGACGCTATTATCCAGAAGATATGGCAACAGACTATATTGGTTTTAGATGTGCAATGTCTAGAGTAGGATCTAAATCGCTTTCAAAAAAGAAACGAAAAAATTAATTTTTTTTACTTCACATAATATTAAGTCCTATCAATTTTAATTGCTAGGACTTTTTTTTTATTTTTAGGATATGGAATTAAACCAAATTCATCACTTATTTTTAGAGAGCTCTGGCGTTTCTACCGATACACGAAATATTAAGCAGGACTCCCTTTTTTTTGCCTTAAAAGGAGCAAATTTTAACGGAAATTCTTTTGCACACCAAGCCCTAGAAAATGGTGCTTGTTATGCTGTAATTGACGAAGTCGTGAATCCCACAGATGACCGTTTTATTTTGGTTGATAACGTCCTAGAAACCCTACAAGCCCTGGCGCACTTTCACAGAGAACAACTCGGATTGCCCATTATTGCATTGACAGGAAGCAACGGAAAAACAACCACAAAGGAGTTGATTCATGCCGTATTGAAACCACACTTCAAAACGGTGGCCACGGTTGGTAATTTAAACAACCATATTGGTGTGCCTTTAACCCTTTTAAGTATGACAGCCGATACCGAAATTGGCATTGTAGAAATGGGAGCAAACCATGCAAAAGAAATTGCATTTTTATGCAAAATTGCAAAGCCAAATATGGGCTATATCACCAATTTTGGAAAAGCGCATTTAGAAGGCTTTGGTTCTGAAGAAGGAGTTGTGAAAGCCAAAAGTGAATTGTATGATTTCTTAAAAACCCAGTCGAGCTTAATTATTTTAAATTCTGACGATGCCAAACAAGTTGCACAATTAGGAACTTATAATAATACCTGCACTTTTTCGGAAACTTTAGAAACGGATGTAAATGTGAAACTTACAGCCTCTCAACCATTCTTGAGTGTCACACTTAAAGAAATAAGTATTAAAACACAGCTTGTTGGAGTTTATAATTTCCATAATATTGCAGCCGCTCTGACCATTGGAACCTATTTTAAACTCACCCCTTTGCAGCTCAAAAAAGGAATTGAAGCCTATATTCCAACAAATAACCGATCGCAAATCATTCAGCAAAACTCCAATGAAATCCTATTAGATGCCTACAACGCCAATCCGAGCAGTATGGAAGTTGCGTTGGAAAATTTTAAAGGACTCGAAAACCCAAATAAGCTTGCCATTTTAGGCGATATGTTTGAGTTGGGAATGACCAGTGCTAAAGAGCATTTAGCACTGGTCAATCACGCAGTTTCAATGCAGGACTGTAGGTTTTATTTTGTAGGATCTCATTTTTATGAACAAAACAAAGCCCATCCAAATCTGCTGTTCTTTAAGACTTTTGAAGAGCTTCAAGTACATCTAGAAAAAACAACGGTTTCAAACACCACTATTTTAATAAAAGGATCGCGGGGAATGGCTTTGGAGCGAGTGTTGGAATTTATATAACTTCGTTATTTTTCAAAAATAAAAATATTGAATTTTATTGTGGGTCATACTGGATTCGAACCAGTGACTTCTACCCTGTCAAGG
>ERZ887851.1040-NODE-1040-length-25413-cov-8.753806_pt1 | contig 25413 bp, 23 predicted proteins | sample MGYA00521100_ERZ887851 | MGnify/ENA primary metagenome ERZ887851 (study PRJEB32303, sample SAMEA104408602) | aquatic metagenome | biome: Brackish water; feature: Pelagic; material: water | place: Baltic Sea | collected 2014-06-06T16:11:00 | depth 11,444 m ... | reverse complement strand
CGGCGATGTGCCGATGGACGCCCGAAGCTGGGCGGGCCCGGTGCCGGTGACCACACCGCTGCGGACGGTGGTGGACTGCGCCCAAGACCACGTCTCTGCCGAGCTTGTCGCCCAAGCGGTGGGCGAGGGGCTTCGCCGGGGCCTGTTCACCCCTGAAGCTCTTCAAGCAGCGGGGCTCGACCCATGACGGACCCTCGCCGCTACACGACCCCGCTCGCTTTTAAGGCCGCCCTCGAGGCCCGCATCGCCCGCCGTGCCCGGGAACAGGGCCGCACGGTGAACCGGTTGCGCCAGCGGCTTGTGATGGAGCGGTTTGCCGTCCGGGTGGCCGAGACCCTCGATGCGGTGGTGCTCAAGGGCGGGCTCGTGATGGAGCTCCGGCTCGACCGGGCCCGCACCACCCGGGATGTGGATCTGCGGGCCACGGTGCGCGCCGGCGCCTTGCTGGCGGCACTTCAAGAAGCGGGCCGACGGGACAGCCTGGACCACTTGGTCTTTGAGGTGGCCCGCCAGACCGCCCATCCCACCATTGACGCCGAGGGGCAGCGCTACGAAGGCCAGCGCTTTCGGGTGGCCGCGCAGCTCGCCGGGCGGCGCTATGCCGATGGGTTTGGCGTGGATGTGGTCATCGGGGAGCCCTTGGTCGGTGAGCCCCAGAACATCTTTGGGGACGACATTCTCGACTTTATTGGCGCACCGCGGCCGATGTTTGCAGCGTACCCGGTGCCGACCCACATCGCCGAGAAGCTGCACGCGCTGAGCATGCCCCGGCCACGGCCGAACTCAAGGGTGAAGGACTTGCCCGACATAGCCCTGCTCGCGGGCATTGCAGGGCTCGATGCCCACGCGCTGACGACGGCGCTCACGGCGACCTTTGCCCACCGACAGACCCATGCGCTGCCCACCGCGTTGCCGCCACCACCGGCTGCCTGGACGCCCGTCTATGCCCGGATGGCGGCCGTCGATGGGCTGCCCTGGGGGACCTTGGCGGCGCTGGAGACGGCGGTGCGGGCCGTGCTGGATCCGGTGCTGGCGGGGCATGTGCACGACGGCGAGTGGTGTCCCGAGGACTGGTGCTGGAAGCCCTGATGCCGAGGGCTCAGCCGCCGCTGGTCGCGTCGAGGGTCTCGCCGAGAACATGCAAGGATGCGCCATAGTGGGCAATGAGCGCTTGGACAGCAGGCCCGTCGGGCGCCGGGGAGGCCATCGCCGCTTCGCGCAGGGCATCGGGGGGCACAAGAGCCTGAAAGTCGGCGTTCTCGCGGGTGGCGGCGGACCGAAGACGCTGGTCCAGCAGCCGGTCGAGCACCTGAACCGCGACCCGCTCTGACGACACCCCGGGCAGCGGCGGCGCCGGGTTGCGGTTGGGGACCACCGTGCCCTTGGGGGACAGGGCCTCCGGCAGCGGCGCGGTGGTTGCGACAATGCCGTACAGGCCGATCTGAAGCAGCAAGAGCAGGCCCGCAAGCGTGGTGAGCAGGGCCTGGCGCTGGCGACGTTGCATGGCCGCACGCTACCATCGGGCGCACGGAGGCCACTTGGCGCACCCCCCCACTCCCCGGCACCGCGTGCTGACCGCCGCCCTGTGGGTGCTGGCGCTCGATGCGGTGCTGCTGGTGCCCTTGGCATGGCGGGCGCGCACGCTGGCGCGGGACTGGGCGCGGGTGGACGTGGCCACAGCGGTGGCCGCAGCAGCCCCCGTGGTGGACCGGCCCTCGGCCAGACCGGGCGGGCGACCATGAAGCGGTGGCGGCTCATGCTCGCGACGGTGCTGTTGATCGGCAATGTGCTGGTGTTCGGGTGGGTCGCTTGGCTGGTGTTGTCGGGCGCATTGGAGCCCCAGGGCATGCTCGGCTGAGTGGGGCCCCACACCGGCGCTCCCGCCTACAGCGCGGCGGCCTCAAAGCGCTTGGGATCGACGTACAACAGCAGGGTCTCGACCTCGACGGGCTCCAGGCAGCCGCTGTGGTCGTGGTCCAAGATGTCGAAGAGCTCGGGCTCATCGTCCATCTGGCGGGACTCGGCGGCCGAGATGCAGCCGTCGAGGTCCAGATCCAGGCGGTGCATCCAGGGCCCGACCAGCGCGGGATCGTCCACTGGCAGGGGCATCCAGAGCACCGCCAGCGCCACCGCAAGGCCCGTGAAGCCCACCAGCAGGGGTGCGAGGGTACCCAAAAATCGGCGAGCGTCCGGCATCATGGCGCCGCCTCCTCACTCGGGGAGCGGGCCCCGAGTCCAGCCGTCCGCAGCGCCGCCCACAGCGCATCTCCCCGGGCGTCCGACCAGGGCAGGGGGTGCCCGTCGGTGTCCAACAGCTCCATGCCCGGCCCCGCCTCGCTGGGTCGCACCGGCCCCACCGCCGCACGGGGTGCCCGGATGCGACCGTCCGGGGTGCGCACACTCACCTCGCCCAGCAAGGACTCCGACGGCACCACATCCCGGGCCAACGCGTCCATCTTCAGTCCATCCTCGGCCCCCGACAGCCCCAGCACGAGCCCCGACAGATCCAGCAGCGACACCAGCTCGTCCCGGGTGTCAGGGGCCACACCCGGCGCCGCCACCATCATCACCGCGTGCACATTGTCGTCGTGCAGCGACACCCGGTGGTTCATCACGCCGTGGGTGAGCAAGTCCTCGCCGTGGTCCGAAAAGACGACCACCACGGTGTTGTTGTCAAGCCCAAGCGCCTCGATGCGCCGCAGCAGCCGGCCCACGTGGGTGTCAGCATAGGCCACAGCTCCGTCATAGGCACCGATGATGAAGTCCTCATCGGCCTTGTCGAGCTTCACCCGCTCCACGTCTTCGAGATCTGCCCACTGCGCCAAGGCATCGAAGACCCGCGGATCCAGCACATGGAGGCCGGCGGCCTGGCGGTCGGGGGGCCGAAAGGTCGGGTAGTACACGCCGTCGCGCAGGCGCTCCCAGCTCAGGGGGTTCTGGGCGAGTCTCTTGAGCACCCCGTCGTAGCCGGGCGTCTCGGGATGGTGCAGCGGACCGGGCTTCACGTAGGGGGAGTGGCAGTCGTAGCCGTGCACAAACAAGAAGAACGGCCGGTCATCAGGGGCTGTCGCGAGGGCCTCCAGGCGGTCCAGGGCCACCGGCACCGTGGCTTGGAAGCTGGCAAAGGCGTCGTCGGTGGACTGGTAGTGCTGAAAGCCCGCGCCCATGCCGAGCATCGGGTCCATGTGGCCCCCCGCCACGACCGCTTCAGTGCGCCAGCCGGCCCGGGACATCCGTGCAGCCAGGGTGGGCGCGTCGACGGGCAAGCGGAAGGTGGTGTAGTCGAGGGGGCCCACCGTCGAGGGCAAGGCCCCGAGGAAGATGCCGGCGTGGCTGAACAGGGTCTCGTTGCTCGGGCTGTGGGCCTGGGTCCAGACGACCGAGCGGGCGGCCAGGGCATCGAGGGATGGCGTCAAGGAGCGCCCGTCCCGGCCCACACGACCCACCCGGTCGGCCCTCAGGGTGTCCACCGAGATGAGCACCACGTTGAGGCGGGCGGGCGTCGGCGAGGCGCAGCCCCCGAGCGCACCACACAGGGCCCACAGCCGCAGCATCGGGGGCATCACGGCGAGGGGAAGCGCTGGGCGTAGCGCGCTTGTTGTTGGGCGCGGGTGCCCAACACCGCGGGCACACCGAAGACCACGACCCACTCCCCGCCGTCGGTGGAGCTGGCCAGCGGCGGTCCCAGCGCTTGCTGAAGACCATCCACAATGGCGTGTTGATCGGCCGATGTGAACAAGCCCGGGTGCACCGCGACGGCACCAAAGCCCAGGCCCCCCAAGAGCTCCGGGATCCCCGCCACCGTGCCCGTCAGCAGCCGGTCCAGCAGCCAGTCCCCCACCACCACACGGGGTCCCTGGTGCAGCGTGGTGCCGATGCACTGCGTGGCGATGGGCCGCTTGTGGTGCACTTGGTGGCTGCAGCTCAGGTTGTTCCAGAACCACTCCAGATCGGTCGACTGGCCGTGGAAGCCGGGCATCAGATCGAGCACCGCCCGGTCTTGTGGGGCCGCAGCATAGGCCGAGGGGGCCGTGGTCGGGATGCGGGGGCTGCGCAGGGGAGCGCCCGTACCCAAGATGACGTCCACAACGGCAAAGCCGAGCAGTGGGGCCGCCCGGCGGGCCGACGACCGGGCCAGCACACTCGCCACCCGCGCCGCGAGCAGCCCCAGCGCGAGTCCGGTCACCCACAGCAGCCGCGAGGGAAAGTGCAGAAAGCTGGCGCCACGGTCCATCTGGGCCAGGGGCCACAGCACCCAGGGGATGCCACCGTCCGGGGCATACAGGCGCAGGGTGGGGCCGAGGGACAGCACCCCACCGAGCCCCGCCAACACCAGCCAGGGCAGCCAATTCCGGTCCAACACCAGCGGGGCCGCGAGCGCCAGCGCCAGCACAGTGAAGCCGAGCACCGGTGCCATCGAGTGCATCGTGCTGTCGACGGTGGGGGTCCAGCCCGCGAGGGTGCCCAGCTGGGCGGAGCCGGCCGCCATCATGCCCGTGGCCACATCACCCGTCAGCGCGCTGTCCACACGCACCGCACCGCCGGCCCCCACAAAGCGCCACGTGTAGAGCAGCCCGGCCGGCACGGCCACCAGCGCCGCCGCGGCCACCCCTCGTGTGCGCAGGTTGCGGGCCAGCCCCAGCACCCCCACGAGCAAGGTCGCGCACAGCCCGGCGTAGGCGGTGGTGAGCAAGCAGAGCACCCAGAAGATGGCCGCCCACAGGCCATCTTGCACCCGTCCCCCCGGACCGGTGGCCCGCAGCCAGGCGCCGGCGAGCAGGGGCAGCCAGGGGTTCAGCAGCGCGTAGACATGGCCCTCCAGCAGGGCCGTCGCGGCGATGCCCCCAAACGCGTAGCCAGCCCCCGCGAGCAAGGACCACGGGAAGCGAGCGCCCATGTGGTGCACGGCCACCCGCTCGGCGGCCAGCGCGCTGAGCACCGGTCCCACCAACACAAACAGGGCGGGCACCAGCCAGGGGGTGTGCAGCGGTCCGGCCAGAACACTGACCAACAGCAACACGAAGGAGTCGAGCCGACCCAGGGTCTCGCCCACCGGCCAGCTCGACAAGGCCGTGGTCAGGCTGCTGTCCAGGCTGGGGGCCGCGCTGGAGAGCCACACGAGCGAGTACATGTCGAACTGGCGGGTGACATGGATGCCCAGCGGATCACAGACGAGCGGCCAAGAAAACGCCGCCGACAGCACACCAAAGACGAGGGCCGCGCAGAGGGTCTGGCGGGCGGGGGTCACCCGGGCCGCCGGCGGGGGTGTCGACCGAAGACCAACATGGTGACATAGATCATCACCAGGGTGCCCCAGCCAAATGCCGTGATGAGGGGCAGCAGCCCGGAGACCGCCTCGCTGCCCCCCGGGAAGGGCACGGGAACCCTCACGGTGACGGTGCCCTCGGGGGTCGCGACCAGCCGGAAGCCCAGTGTGGCCAGGTGGGCATCGTCCGTGCGCAGGACCCCCGCGAAGACCGCTTGCGCCACGCTGTTCTGGGTTGTGATGAGCGTGAGCCCCAGCGCCCGGGCGTACTCTCCCTGAATCTGGCCCACGTGCACCCCATCGCCGGCGATGTCCCCCGGCGTGCTGCCATCGTCGGTGAGCGGCAGCGTGTGGGCCTGTCCGAGGCGGTCCAGCTTGGCGTGCACCGTGGTCCCGGCCAGCGCGCCGGGCACCTCCACCTGTACGAGCAGCGTCTGCACATCGGCGGCATGGGCGGTCCCGTTCAGCCCAAAAAGGGCCACAAGGAGCGTTGCCCAGCGGGTGGGGAAGGGGATGGGCAGGCGCAGCATGGCCGAGACGCTAATCCCCGGCGCGAGCCCAGAGCAAGGTCGGTGCTGGCTTCGCCCGTCGGCGTTCTGGCGGATGGTGCGGTACAGTCGGTGGCCCGGAGCCGCCATGACCCGTGTCCTGCCCCTCCTGCTCACCGGACTGGGGTGCACCTCCCCACAGCACGCCAAGATAGGCACCGACAGCGGTCCAGCGTCCGGACTGCCCCCACCCTCTGACTGCCCGGCGGTGCCCGTGCTGAGCGACGAGGTGGGCAGCGCCGACTGGACCCCCGCCCAGCCCATGCCGGCAGGCGACATTGAGCAGCTCCGGCGCTTCTCTGGTGACGGTGAGCTCATCTGGGCGGCATCGGCCCAAAATGGCCTGTGGCACTCCGAAGACGGCGGACGACACTGGACGGAGAGTCGGGGCACCCCCCGCAGCCACAACTATGGCCAGATGGCGCTGCACGGGACCGATCCCGACACCCTGGTCTACAGCTCGGACCAAGGCTGGATCAGCCGGGACGGTGGGGAGCACTTTGCACCGTTTGGCTTGGACTGGACCCACGTCGAGAGCTCGGTGCGGGGGCTCGTCTTTGTCGGTGACCAGCTCTTTGCTGCCCAGCTTGATGGCCAAGTGCAGCGCAGCGACGACTTTGGTGCGAGCTGGGAAGCCGTGGGCCGGGTGCCGCCACCGCTGTCGAGCGCGCCTCCCTCGGCCGGCCACGATGAAAAGGCCGATCTGTGGCTCGGTGTGACCGACAGTGGGGCCATCTTGGCGACCTCGACTGGCTACGGGCTGTACCGGTCCACCGACGGTGGCGAGACCTTCGACACAGCCCTGTCGGACCACGTGCTCGGCGGTGTCTTTGCCGTGTCGGGAGACCATGCGGTGGTGGGGGCTTCTCGGGACGACCAGACCCTGCTGTACACCTCCACCGACGGCGGGGAGAGCTGGGCGGAGCACACGACGGTCGACGGCATCCTGCGGGGGATCTGGATTGACGACAATGGCGACTTGATGGGTACCGTGGCCGATGGCCTGTGGATCGAGGGCACCGGTCTTGTGTCGCTGTCCGGACCGGGCTGGGGCTCCTTCGACGCGGTGGTCCGCACGGAGGCCGGCGACATCCTGGTGGGGCACCGACTGGGCATCGCAGGCTCGGCGGACGGGGGGGCCAGCTTTGCGTCTTGGTCCACAGACATGGTCGACCGGGACCTCATCAACGTCACCGTGCACCCCCAGTGCCCCGGGGTGGTCTTTTCCGGTACCCAGTGCCGCAGCGGGCTGTACCGCTCGATGGACCACGGCCAGACCTTCGCCCGGCCCGACAATGCGGACATGCACTACGTCATGACCACGGTGGTCTCGCCGTCCGCGCCGCAGCAGATCTGGAACGCCAGCGATGATGTGCTTTGGAAGTCCAGTGACTTTGGGGAGACGTGGACGTCCATCAACCCGCTGGGCACGGGCCCGCGAGGGGTGCACTTCCATGGGCTCGCGGTGCATCCCACCGAGCCCGAGCGGGTGCTGGCGGGCTCGGTGGGCAGCGGCGACTATGCCGATGAGCAGGCCAAGCTCTATGCCAGCGACGACGGCGGACAGACCTGGGCGGTCACGGGCGACGGGCTGCCGGACACCGAGGAGTCCTTCCACGCGCTGCACTTTGTGGTCGATGACCCCGACATTGTGCTGCTGGGGACCTTTCCCGCAGGGGAGGGGGTCACCCATGCCGGCGGCACAGGGGTGGGCATGTTTCGATCGACCGATGGGGCAGAGACGTGGACTGAAGTGGACGTGAACACCTCCGACGTGCAGATCTTCGCGGAGTGCGGGGGCCAGATCTACGCGGCCACCGGTGCCGGGGTGCTGCGCTCGGGGGACCAGGGTGTGTCTTGGGACGTGGTGCTGCCGGCGGGCGAGGGCACGAAGGCTGTGGCCTGCCACGACAACACCGTGGTGGCCATCGATCCGGGCTGGGGGGTGCAGCGCTCGGACGACGGTGGGGAGCACTGGACAGACTGGACCGGCACCCTCCGTGTGGAGCTCTCGGAGATCCACAACCAGCTTGGGCTGCAGGTTGATGGACACTCCGGCCGGGTGATTGTGGCGCTGCCGGGACAAGGGCTCGCGATGCGCAGCCTGGTGCCCTGAGCCCGAGGGGGCTGGGTGTGTCGAGGAGGAGCCTGGGGGCCGGACGGGCCAGGGTCTGCACAAGTCCTTGTCTGCATCGCTGCCTGCTGGCGTGCTAGGATGCGAGAATGCTGAGATTTCGAGTCGTTCCGTTGTTGGTCGTGTTCACCGTGCTCATCGGCCACCCGGCCTGGGCCCAGGATGTCCCTCCTGCGGGCACCGGCGCACCGGGGAGTGGGGGAGCTGCAGGCGGTCCACCTCCGGGGGATGCGGGGGCCCCAGCCGGGAGAGGTGCGCCCGATCCCACGCTCCCACCCGCAGGCGACGGTGCACTCAATGGTCCCGGCGCGGCGGTGCCTGGCAACGCTGGAGGGGACTCCGGCGGCCGTGGTGTGATGGTGCGGCTGGAGTCGGCCCGGGCCGCCATCGACGGCGCGGTCAAGGTGCGGCTCACTCCAGAGGGTGGCGGCGACACGATTGAGCTGGTGCTCCGCGATGATGGCGAGGCGCCGGACGTCACGGCCGCCGACAATGTCTACGCTGCGGCGAGCTTGGTCAGCGCCGACGCCTTTGATGTGGTCGTCATGGTGGGCAGCGAGCAGATCCCCGCCGGACAGGCCTCGTGGTCGCCCGATCAACAAGCCGCCCGCGATCTGGTGATTCGCCTCAATGACGACTCCGTCAGCCTCTCGGCGAGTGTGCCGCTGTCGGCGGGTGTGCCCACGGCGGCCGGCCCGACCACCTCCGGCGGTGCTGGCGCGGGCTCCGGCAAAGGGGAGCGCAAAGGACGGGGACGCAGCGCGAGCCGGGCCGAGGTGGAGCCCAGCATCAGCCGCAAAGACGCGCTGTTGTGGATGGCGATTGGACTGGGGCTGGTGGGCCTCGCAGCGGCCGGGGCCCTGCTGAGCCGCTGGCTGGCCAATCGCTCCCGGCTGCAGCTTCCCGCCCTCGCCGAGCCGCCGCTGCTGGGCCCCCACAGCCCGTCGCTGTCCCAGGGCCTGTCGGTCTGGACGACGGGCGACCGAGATGGGGTGCTCGGGCCCCTGCTGGCGACGATGGCCCGGGACCACCGGGTGTTGGTGGTGATGCCAGGCGAGGGCACCCTGCCGTCCGTCTTCGGGGGGCCCGTGCACCGCTGGTCGACCTTGAATGTGGACCAGATCGAAGACGCCTTGTTTGAGCTGAGCGAGCTGGGGGGCCTGCCGCTGGCGCTGCTGCTGGTGCTCGACACGGTGGACGGCAAGGCCCTCGATGAGCTCGCCGAGCTGCTGGGCGATGGCACCGGTGGCATCGCCCTGGTCTCAGCAAAGCCGACGACCGCTCTGCCCACGGTGACCCTCGAGACCGACGGCGAAGATGTCGTGCTCATCGGTGCTTCTGGGCAAAGCCAGCTGCGCGTGGGTGGCCGCGGCTTTGAGGTGGTGGAGACCGCTTGAAGCCCCGGCGCACCCGCAGGCGGCGGCGACAGGGGCTGTCGGTGCCCTTCAAGGTGGGCGCGTCGCTGTTTGTGCTGGGCTGTGTGTTGGTGATGGCCGAGGGCGGGGCCCGGCTGTGGGCACCCTTGGCCCCGGCGTGGCAGGGGGAAGACAACGGCGGAGTGGTGATGGTGGGCCACCCCGAGCGGCTGTGGGGGATGGGACCGGGCGTGCGGATGAACGGGGGCACGACGGCGACCATTGCGGAGATTGGCCTAAGAGAGCCAATTCCCGAGGTTCCCCGTCCCGCCGGTCGACAGCGCCTGATGGTGCTGGGGGACAGCACCTTCTTTGGCCACGGGGTCGACGATGACCAGACGATGGAGGCCCAGCTCCAGCGGGAACTGCGCCAGCGGGGACTGGACGTGGATGTCGTCAACGGCGCCATTCCCGGGTACTCGACGGCCCAGACCCGGCTGCTGTTGGACGACGTGGGCTGGGCGCTGGAGCCGACGGTGCTGCTGGTCGGCAACCTGTGGAGCGACAACAACTTTGATCTGTTCCAAGACGCCGATCTGCTGCGCACCCGGGCAAGCCTGAGCTCGGGATTGGCGGCCCACTCGGCCTTCATGCGGCTGATGGCGGGGGGGCTGGACCGCTTTCGAGATGACAGCGAAGCCCGGGTGGTGACCTGGACCCGCACGAGCGCATTCCCGAGCACCGGGCGCCGCCGGGTGGCGGTGCAGGACTACGCACGCAACCTGGACCAGGTGGTCCGGGACGCCGCCGCGCGGGGCATCGGCGTGGTGTTCATCGCACCGAGCAACCGCGACACAGTGACCGACGGGCGCACGGCCGACCAGTCTTGGGCGGTCTACTTTGATGCCCAGGCCCAGGTGGCCGACTGCCACGGTCTTCAGCGGCTGGACACGCTGCCCGCCTTCCAGGCCGCGCTGGCGGACGGGGGCACCCTCGACGGGCTGTTCATCGACGAGATGCACCCCACCACCCAGGGGCACGGCCTCATCGCCGAGACGGTGTCTCAGGGCCTGCTCGGCTCGGGGTGGCCGCTGGACGGGCTGCTGGGCACCGAGGCGCCGTGTGCCGTGGACAACCTCGAAGACCCGTTTCCTGGCGGTCGGAGCACCACGGTGAACCAGCTGTCCCCCCAGTCCAACCTGTACCCCGGGGCTGTGGCGTTGCGGGGTCCCCAGGCGGCGACTGCGAGGGAGGGCGAGGTGTTGCCGCCTGGCGCGTGGATTGTGTCGGGGGAGGTGCAGGCGGCATCGTGGCCGGTGACGGTGGTGGTGCGCGATGTGGAGGACCGACCGCTGTCATCGACAGTGCTGGCGTCGTCGGACACACCGCTGCGGCTCATCGTGGGCCAGGGCCTGGACCGGGTGGTGGTGCAGGCGACGGATGCAGCGGGCGGACAGGGGGAGGCGGTGGTGACACCGGTGGCAGCAGTTGTGGAGATTCAGATCGGGGACTGACACCCCTGAGCTTGGTCGTAAGGGGGGCTGACACCCCCTGGCTGATGGGTCAGCGGGGGAGTGTCCGCTGGTGGGGTGGTGCAGCGAAGGACAGTGATGCTGGGGGGGATGGGTGCAGGAGGGGGGTCCACTGGTGGACACAAACCGGACATTTTCTGTCTGCACGCCGCCACACCACACCCCAGCGGGGAGCGGCCCATCCCACCCTCTCAGCACTGCGCCCAACAGGGGGGGTCCACATGCCAGCAGGGGGTGGGTGTGGCCAAGCGCCCTGTGGCAACGGACGGCCAGCCACACACCCTTCATGGATCACCTGAGGGGTGTCAGCTGACAGGGGACGGGCTCAGCGAGCCAGCCGTGTGCGTGCGCCATGAACACGCATTCATGAGGGTTCTGATCCACAGCATGCGCAGACTGCTGTGGTGCTTGAGGGGGGCTGGACGCGGGGTGAGAGAGGGCTGACACCCCACGGTTCACACCCCCCTGCACACCCCTCTGACGGACCCGGACCATGGCTGGGGCCAGCCAGTCCCTGCCGCCCAGGCGCTGCACTTCGGTTGGGTGGGCCCTGCGTGGGACCGGCACCAAATCGGCGGCGCCGCTTGCCGGCCCATAAACCGCCCTCCTGAGTGCCCTGGCGCATCGGTCGACCTGATGGGTGAGATCCACACCAAGAGCGACGCCAGGCATGTCTGCGGCCCGGCAAACACTATTCGTCCTTGGCGACCGGTCCAGCCAGGAGGCGGTGGGGGGGTGGCGCTGTCCAGATCCGGCTCCACCACGAGCCCGCATAGCGCCGCAGCTCGGCGAGCTCCATGTGGGCCACCATGAGGTCTTCGCGCACCAGGGCGAGCTCTTGCTGGGCCGCTTCGACACGCTGCTCGGCGGCATGGGCCCGCTCCCGCTCCAGGCTGGCCCGCTCTCGCTCCAGCACCACCCGCCGGTCATCGCCCTGACGGGTCGCTTCCAGGGTGGCCTCCAGCGACCGAACGTGGGCGCGGGTGGCCGTCAGCAGCTCTCGGGCCCCATCCCGCTCGGCCTCTAACCTCGCTGACAACACCTGAAGCCTCACGAGTGCGGGGCTTGCAGGAGCATCGGTGTCGGTGACGGCAGCCTCCACGGACCGGGGTGGGGCGGGGGCCACCTGCGCCTCGACGGGGGTGTCTGGGGTGCGCCGGGGGGGATCGGGATCGAGCCCCGCCTCGATGGCATAGGCCATCAGCTCGACCTTCGAGACCATCACCCGGGACTTCGGGTTGTCGGGATCTTCGCGGTGCTTGGTCAACAGGCCCTGGCGAACCCACGACCGCAGGCTGGACAGCGAGCGATCCACACAGCGCGCGGCATCTCTGAGTGTGATGAGGTCCGCAGGCGGTGGGGCTGGGGGGGAGGGAGAGGCTGCTGTGGTGGGCCCATCCATGGCCACTTCAGCACGATGCGATGCCTCTGCACCCAGGGCTTCATCGGCCCCCAGTGCTTCGTCGGCGCGCTCAGGAGCACGGTCTTGCGCATCAGCTGGCATCGCACACCTCAGTCCCCAGCGTGGCTTGGACGAGTTGACATGTCAACATGATGGCTAACCCAACAGATTGACATTGTCGGATATACGTCGAAACCCGGATGCCCGCGATGGGGCATCGGGCAGCGAGAACCGGCGGGCCCGAAGCGTGAGCGAGAGGGCCCAGCCCCTCTAAGGTACCTTATAGGTACCTCTAAGAGGAAAATTCGTTGCCGAAAATGCCGATAGATACGGCACTCTCAAAACCCGATGGTCTAGGGTCTGCCACATATTGAGCCATTGTGGTCCTAGGTCTGCCACATATTGAGCCAAACTGGTCCTAGGTCTGCCACATATTGAGCCACGCACCCGTCGCCGCACCCGCCCGATTCTCCGCCCGGCCTGGTCCAGGGTCTGCCACATATTGAGCCACCCTGCGCGGCATATAAGAAGAAACCCGTATTTTTCGAGAGTCAGAGATCAACCGTACTTGACAGCGGCATCTTCTCGATAAACTCACGCAGAAGTCGGTGGAAGCGAGGAGACAGCAGCTTCTCCTCCACCCGCTCGGCCCCGCTGATGGTGTTGCGGGCGATGCCGAGCTGCTTGGACAGCTCCCGAACTGAAATCTTGTTCAGGTCACGCCAGGCCCGCAGCTCCCCGCCATTGAGGGGAACCACCAATGGTGGCCGCTCGTCGGGCAGGATGCGGTGGTGGGTGCGATCGAGGATCCACTGAGATGGATAGAGTATGAAGCTCTGTTCCAAGTCCCATGGTTGCGCTGGCATCACACAGTGTGCGAGCAAGCCCACATCACAGAGGACGGACAGCTCTCGCTCCAAGCGCTGCCAGGTGGTGGACGGCCGCCGGGCGTTGAAGGTGATGCCGGCCACATTGAGCAAGGTGCGGGCCTTCAGGCTCACGTGGTCCTTGCCATCCCACAGGTCCCACCGCATGCGAATGGCGATGAGCAGCCCCAAGGCGTGGGCATAGGGGTGGCGCACATGGTCGACCTGGGCCAGCTCGATGGGCACCGGCAGCCAGTTGCCCCCGAGCTTGCCTGTCTCCGGATCCCGCACCCCGCTGTAGAGCAGATCGTTGATGCGCAGCTCCATGCCTTCGAGCTGCCACTCGGCTTCTTGGAGGCGCTCGAACCGGTTGCCGATGAGCAGCAGCGGGGCCCGGTGGCGCTCTTGGTTGTCGTCGCTGTAGGCCACGAGCTCCAGCTCGGTCAGCGCGGCCACCTCATCGGCGATCTTTCGGCGTTGATCGGGATCACGGCGGATCCGGGACTCGTAGCCCATGGCCTCGAGGTGCTGGTCGAGGGACCACCGCACCCAGCCCCGGCGTCCCCCCTCGATGCTCAGCAGCCGCTGCAGCGCGCACCAGTGGCGCAGCCCCTTGGCCCCCCGGATGTTGCGCAGCGCGGTGATGGTGTTGGCATGCAGGCCCTCGTGGGGAAGGGGCAGCTGCAGCTGGATGCTCTGCTTGTCCCGGCGGTCGAAGAGCATCACCCGCAGGCGCTCGTGGCCGGCCGGCTGGTGGGTGGGAAAGCTTTTGGCTGCACCCTTGTGGCGCACGCCGTCCCGGGGCAGCTCCTTCCAGCCGGTGATGAAGCTGTGGTGGTCCTTGCCGGCATCAATGGCCATGGACCGCCGCCGCCGTCCTGCGTCGATGTCTCGGGCGGCCAGGTGCAGCAGCGCGAGCCCCGTGCCGGGAAAGCGCAGCAGTGCGCCGTGGGCGTCCACCACCGTCACCCCGTGCAGCACGCCCAGGCCCGCATCGGCTTGCTGCATCAGTGCGTCGCCGGCGGCCTGCTCGAACACGGCAGCGCTGGTGCCTTCCTCCGGTGGACGCACCCCGGCATCGAGCTGGTTCAGGGCCTTCTCGAAGCGCTTGGCCACCGCGGCGGGGGCTGCTTCACCGGGCCAGTAGGGGTTCTGCTCCACAATGCGCAGGGTGTGCGGGTCTTCCTCGTCGGTGTCCAGTGCTGCGACCAGGGTCACCAAGAAGGGCAACATCTCTTGGAGCACCCGGGGGCCTGCCCAGGGCCACCCGGCGGCCAAGAACTCCCGCTGCAGGGCCGCTTCGGCGTACTTGGTCGGAAACAGGGCGAGGGCACACGTGGAGATCTCATCGGCCGTCGCTTGCACGGCGGCGTCTTGTTGCTGGAGCAGGACACTCAGGGCACCGTCCAGATCCAGGCACTGGGGCCCGTTGTGGTCAAGTCCGTCTCGCGCGGTGAGCTCCTGGGCCACAAAGGGCGGGGGCAAGCGCTGGCTGCGGGGAATGACGGGAGCGGCCGTGCCCGGGGTGCCCCGCACCACAAAGAAGACCTTCGTCCGCAGGGGCCCCAGCCGGTGGGAGAACAGGTGGATGAGCGCGCCGTGGCGCTGGCGGAGGAGCTCGGCGAGGGCCTCTACAGACACGTGGCCCCCTCCGTCCGTGCTTGCCGGGTGCTGCGCTCCACAAAGCGGCCACAGGCGGGCAAGAAGACCATGGGCACGGTGCCGGTTCCCCCCGCCCGGTTCTTGAGCACCGCACACACCGCTGGTCGGCTCGCGCTGGTGGTCCCCGGATCGGTCGTGATGGCCATCAACAGGCCCGCGTCGGCCTCCAGCTCCCCGCTCTCTTTGCCCGCACCGATGAGGCCCTCGCGGGTCACCGGGTCTTGGCAGGCCTTGGTCAGCGCCTCCACCCCGGCCAGCGCCTGGTAGTGCTGCCGGCCCGCGGTCGACAGCACAAAGGCGGCGGCACCGGGCCAGTCGTTGCCTTGGCCCGAGGCCCGTCCCACCCGGCACAGCGCCCGCAGCTCGCCGGACAGCGCCCGCACCGCCAAGCGGATGTCGTCGCCATCGGCCATGCGCTGCACGTAGTCAATGACGATGAGCGGAGGCTTTCCGGGGTGTCGGCGGCTCATGCCCCGGGCCATCGCCGCGAGGTGCGCGGGGGTGCGCTCGTTGGGCGGTGGGGCCCACAGGTACAGGCTCGGGCAGTCCTTGGAGAGGTGCTCCAGGCCGGTGCACAGCGCGCTGGCCGGCACCGGTCGGTACAGCAGCCCCGACCAGGGCACGCCGTCTGTGGCATAGGGGCCGGTCTTCGGGTCTGCCCGCAGTGCCAAGAGCCTCGCCACCAGCTCATCGACGGCCATCTCACACGACAGGTAGAGCACCGGGGTGCCCGCCCGTGCCGCCGCTTCGGCCACGCCCAAGGCAAAGCTCGACTTGCCCCGTCCGGTGGGGCCCACCGCGACCACCAAGCGGTCCACCGCCAGGGGCTGGGCGAGGGCGGCGAGCTGGGGCCACGCGACAGTGGCCGTGGGCAGGAGATCTTCAGGCCCCAGCGCGAGGGGCTCGCCCACCTGGGTGACCGGGGCACCGCCGGGCCACGGGGCCACCGCCACCGCGCGCGCGTGCAGGCGCTGGGCGTGCTCCGCAAAGCCATCACAAGCCGCCTGCATCGACCATCGGCCCAGATCCAAGGGATCGGCCACCCAGCCCCGGGCCTCGGACAGGGCCTGGAGCACCGTTGCGGTGCCCGCCGGTCCGCCGCTGTCGGGCTGCACCAGGGCGCGCCGGGCCTGGTCCAGCGCCGCCACCGCTTCTCGTCGCCGGTGCAAGGCCAGCAAGGCTTCTGCGAGCTGCTGACACCGGTAGGGGGTGGGCTCTGACACCCCCTCCAGAGCGATGACATCCCCCAGCTGACCATAGCGGTGGGGGCTGGCAACCAGGGTGTCCGTCAGTGCGGAAAGATCTGTCAACAGGCCATTGTCGACCCGTGAGCACAGCAGCTCCCACAGGTGTCGGTGGGTGTCAGCCGCAAACACCCCGCCTGACACCCCCGTCGCCCGCAGGGGCAAGATCTGCTCGGGCCAAGACAGCACCGTGCCCAGCAAGCGCCGCTCCAGGGCAAGATTGACGAGAGGTCCCATGGTCAGATGCTCGCGGACAGAGGCAGACTCGGCAGGGCCCCAGGCTCTCCCCCTGCGGACAGCCCCATCAGGGCCACGCACAGGGAAGATGGCGCTGGGCACACCCCACAGCGGGTGTGCAATATGGACACTCTGTGGTGTGCGGGCAAGGCAGGCCGCAGGCCACACCCCCTGCCCATGGCCCGGTCTTGTCGGGAGGTGCCGATGCTTTGGTTGCTTGTGCTCCTCGGATGCCACCGTGCTGCAACCCCCGGCAAGCCTGTCGACGACAGCGCCCAGTCGGCCGTTGACTCCGCTGAGCCGGACACCGCCCCCCCCGTGCTCTGTCCGGGCCCTCCACCGGTGGCCCGTCCCCAAGACGTCGTGCTCCACGCTGAAGGCGAGCCCCTCACCAAGGTCGCCGGCCTCTTTGCGCTCGGCACCGTGGACTGTGCGGGTCCCGAGTGCACGGTGGATCTCCAGGGCACCCTCAAGGTGAAGCGCTCCGACGAGCGACCCCGCATCGTGCGGGTCACGGCCAACAGCTTGCTCGACTGGGACGTCGAGGAGCACTGCGGCGTCGGCATCAACGAGGTGGGCACCTTCGACAATGGCACCCTCGGCACGGCCAGTCTCTGGCCCACCCCCACCGGTCTCACCCAGTGGTACCGGGCCGATGATGTCGACGAGACCCAGGTCATCGCCCGCTCCACCTCCACCGATGGCTGCACCTGGGCCGTGGACGGCACACCGGTGGTCTCCCCCACCGAGCCCTGGGCCGACAAGGCCGTCATCGCGCCGCATGTCATCGCGGTCGGCGACGAGCTGTGGATGTACTACCGGGGCAGCCGCTACGGCAACCAAGGCCTGTCCGACATTGGCCTGCAGACCAGCGTGGACGGCATCACCTGGACCCCCCACCCCGACAACCCGGTGTTTCGCCGTTCGGATGCCGGCTGGGACGCCAGCCTGCTCGCTGATCCCCACGTCTGGGTGCACCAGGACCGCTTCTTGATGGTCTACTCCGGCCACGACCGGCCCTTCACCCCCGAGCAGACCTTCGACGAGGTGGGCATCGGCAAGCAGCTCGGCATTGCCGCGAGCTGGGACGGGGTGCACTGGGAGGCCTGCAGCACCGCACCGGTGCTCGTGGACGGCGTGAAGAGCGACAACGCCTTTGTCATCGACAATGGCGATGGCGTCTTCGTCTACTACCGCCAGACCGCCCGCGCCGACGGCCGCGGGGGCATCTTGCGCATGGTCCACTGGCCCGGCTGGCCCGGCGACCTCACTCGATGAGCTCGGTGAGCACGCGGCCATCCATGTGGGCGGGCACCGGCTCCCCCATCAGGGTCAGCAGGGTGGGGAGCTGGTCGATGTGGCGGATGGGTGCGCTGAGCTTGTGGCCGGCCTTCACGCCCGGTCCGGCGACGATGAAGGGCGTCCAGACCGCCTTGCTGGAGCCCGGCTCCAGCGACTGCTTGTAGCCGGCGACCTTGGGCTGCACGAACACGGTGTGGTCGGCGGTGATGGTCTCGCTCCAGCCGTAGCCGGGGTGGTTCGACACCAACAAGTCTCCCACCCGGTCCTCGGGAAGGTGCAGGCTGCCGGCCTCTTCCCACCGCCGCACGCCGGCCACTGCGGGCTTGTTGTCGCCGTCCCGCAAGCCGAGCAAGGCCGCGCTCACCTCGTCGCGCAGGACCTCGTAGGCGGGCCCTGACGCCCGGGTCCACGTGCCGCCCAGGCCGTCGGGGTGCACAAACACGCTGTACATGTTGAGGAAGACGACCTGGCTGTTGTCCCAGTCGACCACCTGGGCCCCTGAAGAGGGATCGGTCGTCATCGACAGCCAGCCCCGCTCGGCGAACAGGTTGTTGAGCTGCACCGCCTGGTTCTGGGGTGCGGCCCCATGGTCTGAGCTGAGCACCACAAGTGCGTCTGGACCGGCATTGTCGACCGCCTTGCCCACAATCTCGTCGATCTGCAGGTACAGCGCCCGCACCTCTGCCCACCGGGCCTCCCGCTCAGCCTCGGTGTAGTCCCCGTAGCGCACACTCTGGGGATCGATGGCCCCCATCCACCAGCGGCTCGTGAGCATCTGGTTGGGGGTGTAGGTGGTGTGCACCATCACGTCGGGGTGGTGGGCCTCGTAGACCGCGTCGACTGCGTCGCGGTGCCAGATCATGGACTGGCGGGCCTCGGCGAGAAAGGTCGCTTGGTCCTCGGGCACCTGGATGAGCTGGGCCGGGAAGCTGTCGACATAGTCCACCATTGGCCCCACCTTGGCCTGCAGCTCGGCGGCGACGCTGGGGGGCTCGGTCACAAAGCGGTTCAGCGCGTCGATCTGCATGCGCAGCCGGAAGAAGCCGTCGTCTCCGAGCGCGATGACGTGCAGCCGCACATGGGTGTCCACCGGTGTGCCCTTCCACTGCAAGGTCGCGGGCACCCAGTCGCTCCACTCTCCCGGTGCGAGCGTTGCAAAGGGTGCACCCCGGTCGGTGGCGAAGACCACATGGTCCGCGCGGTCAATGCCATCGTCGATGTTGTCGACCAACAGAGCATTCAGGGAAAATCCATACGCCGAGAGGGGCAGCTCAGCGGCCGGTGAGACCCCCATGTCGGCCGCCCACTCTTGGGGGGACTCGGGGGCCACAAAGCGCGTCAGCTCCTCGGCCAGCATGAACAGCCGCGCGTTGACGCCGAGGGCAGCTTGGCGCGCAGGTGACGCGGTCTCAAAGATGACCGAGGCGAAGTCCGCACCCCAGCCCCCCCACCGGCCCCGCACCGTCGTGCCCCCGTGCTGCAGCTCTGGCGGGGTGGAGCCCGGGACCGACAACAGCAGCACGCTGCGGTCGGGCTTCTCGAGCAGCGACCACACCGCCGGCACCTTGCGCGCCGTGGAACTGAAGCCCGCCACCGAGGGCCGGGCCAGCGCATGTCCCGCCACCCGCATCGGCCCGTCCGCCACCCCGTGGGTCGTCGGGTAGGCGCCCGTCAGCAAGGTCGCGAAGTTCGTCGGGGTGTGGGACGGGAAGGTGGGCACCGAGAAGCCGTAGGCCCCCCGCTGCATCAGCGCGTGAATGTGCGGCAGCCGGCCTTCTTCGGCCCACGCGAAGATGTCGAAGAGCTCCGGATCGGCCCGCATCCCATCGGGAATGTACCAATGCAGCTTCTCGGGCTTGCCCTCATCCACGACCTCCGGCGCGCTCGGTGGGGTGGTGGGGCTGTCAGGAGCCCCGCCGCATGCCGTCAGCATGAGCGCGAGCGCGGTCCAAGTCGGGGCTGGGCGATGCATCGGCGTAGCGTAGCGGTGAGCCCAGGGTTGGGCAATCGCAGAAGCCCCTTGCCGTGGGCCTCTCCAACCACTCACTCGCATTCTTTCCGGGCCCGGCGCCATCTTCAGATATACCCCAGCCATGGAGCCGACGTTGCCACCCTCGCCCGCTGTCGCCCGCACTGCGCCGGCGCGCCCGGTCCAGATCTACCTGGACAGCGCCGCGAGTGCGCCCGTGGACCCCGCGGTCGCCGCCAAGATGGCCGACGTCCAGGGCCGGTTCGGGGCCAACCCGTCCTCTGTGCACAAGGCGGGGCTGCGGGCGGCACGAGAGGTCGAACTCGCCCGGATGCGCCTCGCCGCGCGCCTCAATTGCCCCCCCGAGGCGCTCACCTTCACCGGCTGCGCCACCGAGGCCAACAACCTCGCCCTCAAGGGTGTGCTGTGGGCCAGCCCCCCAGACCGGCGCCACCTCATCGTGTCCGCCATCGAGCACCCCAGTGTGCTCGGCGTGGCCCGCTGGCTCGAACAGACCGGCCAAGCCCGGCTCACCGTGTTGCCCGTCAATGCCGATGGGCGCGTCACGCCCGAGGTGCTCGCCCGCGCCTTGGCTCCCGACACCGTGCTCGTCTCGGTGATGCACGCCAACAACGAGGTGGGCACCATCCAGCCCCTCGCGGCCCTGGGCCAGCTGTGTCGCGACCACGGCGTGCTGCTTCACACCGACGCCTGCCAGAGCTTTCTCAAGGTGCCCATCGACCTGGCCGCCCTGCCCGTCGACTTGCTGTCCATCAACGCCCACAAGGTCCACGGCCCCAAGGGTGTCGGTGCGCTCTACATCCGGCCCGGTGTCACGCTCACGCCCATGCTGCACGGCGGCGGCCACGAAAACGGCCTGCGCGCCGGCACTCTCAACGTGCCCGGCATCGCGGGATTCGGAGAAGCCGTCGAGCGCTTCACCGCCCAAGAGCTCGACCGCATCGCCCAGCTTCGTGCCCACCTCCTTGGTCGCCTGGGGCGGGACCTCCCCCAGCACCGCCGCAACAGCCCCGATGCCGACGCCCTGTGCAACATCGTCAACGTCGACATTCCCGGCCACACCGGCAAGACGCTGTTTCAGGCCCTCGACCGCCGGGGCATCCGGGTGTCGTCCAGCTCCGCTTGCCACTCCACCAAGCTCACCCCGAGCCCCGTGCTGCTGGCCATGGGCCTCGATGCCCCCACCGCTGACCGTGCGCTGCGCATCTCGCTGGGCCGGTTCAACACGGTGGACGAGGTCGATGCCCTCATGGACGCACTGGTCGACATTGTGGCCCATGCCGCACCGGTGGCCCCATGAAGAAGTTCGTGTTCATGTTCGCCATGATGAAGGAGATGCTCCTCATGGTGCGCGAACACAAGCTCTACTTCTTGTCCCCCCTGCTGCTCACCCTCGTCGCGCTGTCGGTGCTCGTCTACTACGTCGGCCCCACCGTCATCATCACCTTCATCTACGCAGGCGTCTGACATGACCGAGACCTCTTCTGCCGTTGTGTTCCCGGCAAACGGACGCCGCATCTGTTCCCGCTGTGTGTTGCCCGAGATCCAACCCCACATCACGATGGACGACCAGGGCGTGTGCACCCTGTGCCGGGAGCACGCCGAGCAGGAACGCACGCCGATGTTCCTGGAGTCCGACTTCATCAAGATCTTGAACAAGACCAAGGGCAAGCATCGCTACGACTGCTTGGTCATGTGCAGCGGCGGAAAAGACAGCACGGCGGCGCTGTACTTCATGAAGGAGCGCTACAAGTGCAACCCACTGGCGTTTACCTTCGACCACGGCTTTGAGCAGAGCGACTCGCTCGCCAACGTGCGCCGGGCCGTCGAGAAGCTCGGCGTGGACTACGTGTTCTTCAAGACCAACTACATGAAGGACATGTTCAAGAAGCTGATCAAGTCGAAGTCCAAGGCGGTCATCTGCCACCCGTGCTCGATCTGGTACATGGACCTCGCCTACACCATGGCCAAGCGCTTTGATGCCCCCATCATCATCGCCGGCTGGACCAAGGGACAGTCCAAGAAGCAAGAGGTGATGAGCAATTGCGGCTGCAACGTCCACCAGCCGGAGTACCGGGCGATGGCCGAAGAGACGCAGCGGTTCTTGGACGAAGAGCTCGACGGCATGGCCAAGTACAAGAACTTTCCCCGCACGATGGAGATCATGCTCAAGCGGGCCAAGAAGCGCCACAAGGCCATGGTGCTCTCGCCGCACTGGTTTTTGCCCTACGGTCCCGATGAGTACGTCGAGATCATCCGAAAGAACCTGGACTGGGGCTACACCGAGCAGAGCTACCCCCGCAAGTCGACCAACTGCTTGCTCAACTTTGTCTCGGTGCACAACTCCATGCGGGACTTCGGCTACACCCACTACCACGTCGAGATGAGCAAGCTGATTCGCCAGGGTGAGCTGTCCCGAGACGAGGCGCTCAAAAACCTCGACATGGGCTTCGACGACACCCTGCTCAACAGCATTCTCGGCGAGCTGGACCTCAACGTGGACGCGATTCGATGAGCACCCTCTCCCTCAGCCCCATCACGTCCGCCGGCCCGGCCATCTGCCGTCGCTGTGTGTTGCCCCATGCACCGCCCGACATTGTGTTGGATAGCAACGGCATCTGCAACATCTGCCACAACTACGACAAGGCCGAGGCCAACGCGCCCAAGGGGGAGCGGGGACTGCTCGAGACCGACTTCCTCAAGATCCTCGACAAGCACCGCGGCAAGCACGAGTACGACTGCCTGTGCATGCTCAGCGGCGGCAAGGACAGCACGGCGGCGCTGTACTACATCAAGGAGCGCTACAAGCTCAATCCATTGGTGTTTACGTTCAACCACGGCTTTGTCCCTGACGAGCACCTGGAGAGCGCCCAGAAGACCGTCAAAAAGCTCGGTGTCGACTTCATCTACTTCCAGACCACCTTCATGAAGGACATGTTCCGGAAGATCATTGCGACCAAGTCCAAGGTGGTCATCTGCCCGGTCTGCTCGCTCTGGTACATGCTGAAGACCTACGAGATCGCCGCGATGTTCGATGTTCCCATCATCATCTCCGGCTGGACCAAGGGCCAGACCACCGGCGGCTCCCGCTCGGTGTTGTCGAAGTGTGCGTGCGACCAGAACCCCGATGAGTTCCGGTCCATGTCCCAGGCCACCCGGGACTTCATGGACCAGCATGTGCGGACCGATCCCAAGTACAAGGACTTTCCGCGCACCATGGACGAGGTGCTCAAGATTGCCAAGAAGAAGTACAAGAGCAAGGCGATTGTGTTGTCACCGCACTGGTTTGTGTCGGGCGGTCCCGAAGAGTACGTGCCGGTCATCCAAGAGAAGCTCGGCTGGGACTATCCCAAGCGGTCTTACCCCAAGAAGTCCACCAACTGTGACCTCAACTTCGTCGCGACGAAGCGGGCCATGCGGGACTATGGCTACTCGGTCTACCACATCGAGATGGCGAACATGATTCGCATGGGCCTCGTCACGCGGGAAGAGGCCCTGAAGCTGCTCGACACCGAGTTTGACCAGACCATGATGGACGGCATCTACGCCAAGCTCGGCGCCCGCGAGCCCCAGCCTTGAGGGTGGCCCGCTGGCTGCTGGAGGACCTGTGATGGAGATGCCCGACGCACTGGTGCGCTTTGGCGAAGGCTTCGTGGACCGCTCCCAGCGGCTGGGTCGCTGGGTCCAGCGGGGTGTGCTCGCGGTGCTCCTCTTTGTGCTGTACTACGTCGGCTTCGGCATCACGCGGGTGTTCGCGACGGTGTTTGGCCGCCGCTACCTCAAGCTCCTCGATGGCCCCAAGCCCGACCAGGACAGCTACTGGCTCGAGGCCGAGGGCTATGGGCCGTCGGCGGATGAGCTCCATGTGCAGTTCTAGGCTGCGTCGCTTCAAGAGGCCTTGCTCGTGACCGTTCTCGGCATCTCCTGCTACTACCATGACAGCAGCGCCGCCATCCTCCGCGATGGTGTGGTGGTCGCGGCCGCCCAAGAAGAGCGCTTTGACCGGGACCGGTACTCGCCGGCGTTTCCGATTCAAGCCATCAACTTCTGCCTGCAGCAAGCCGGCATCACCATCTACGACATCGACGAGGTCGCCTTCTACGAGAAGATGTACCTCAAGTTCCAGCGCACCATCATCAGCCACCTCAACGGCTTCCCCCACACGTTTCGCAACTTTGCAGAGACGATGCCCCTGTGGCTCAAGGACCGCCTCGCGGTGTCGTTTGCCATCGAAGACGAGCTGAGCTTCAAGAAGCCCGTGCGCTACGTCAAGCACCACCTGTCCCACGCATCGAGCGCCTTTCTGGTCTCGCCCTTTGAGCGGGCCGCCATCCTGACGGTGGACGGGGTGGGTGAGTATGCGTGTGCGACCTGGGGCACCGGCAACGGCAGCCAGATCAACATCCGCCAAGAGCTGCACTACCCCCACTCGGTGGGCTTGCTCTATTCGATCGTCACGGCATTCTTGGGCTTTCGCGTGTTCACCGGTGAAGGCAAGGTGATGGCCCTCGCCGAGTATGGTGAGCCCGAGTACATGGACCAGTTTCGCACGCTGGTGGACCTCAAGCCCGACGGCAGCTTCCGTCTCGACACGCGGTACTTCTCGTTCAACCGCGGCGACACGATGCACAATGCGGCGTTTGTGGAGCTGTTTGGGCCGGCACGCATGCCCGGGGAGCCGCTGACCGACCGCCACCACGCCATTGCAGCGAGCCTGCAGCGGATGACCGAAGACATCGTGTTGGCCATGGCCCGCAACATCCACAAGCAGACCGGCGAGAAGCACCTGTGCATGGCCGGCGGGGTGAGCCTCAACGTCACCGCCAACAGCCGCATTCGCCAAGAAGGCCCGTTCGACGACATCTTCATCCAGCCCGCGGCTGGGGATGCTGGCGCTGCGCTGGGGGCTGCGGCCTATGTGCACCACGTCGTGCAGGGCCAGCCCCGGTCCCACCCGATGCGGACCTGTGCGCTCGGTCCCGAACACAAGAACCACATGGTGGAGGTGCTTCTGCGCAACTCCCGAGCCAACTATCGCAAGCTGGACCGGGCCGAGCTGGTCCAAGAAGCTGCCCGCCGCATCGCGGCCAATCAAGTCGTCGGCTGGTACCAGGGCCGCGCAGAGTTTGGCCCCCGGGCGCTCGGCAACCGCAGCATCCTCGCGAACCCCGCGAACCCCGAGATGAAGGACCACATCAACGCCGTGGTCAAGCACCGCGAGTCCTTCCGTCCCTTTGGGGCCAGTGTGTTGGCCGAGCGGGTGGGCGAGTTCTTTGACTTTGAGGGCGAGAGCCCCTTTATGTTGTTGGTGGCCAACGTGCGCGAAGACAAGCGCGGCACGATACCGGCGGTCACCCACGTCAACCACACCTCCCGCATCCAGACCGTCACCGCCGAAGACAACGGCATCTTTTATGAGCTCATCGTCGCCTTTGCCGAGCTGACGGGGATTCCCATGGTGCTCAACACGTCGTTCAACAAAGACGAGCCCATCGTGAACACCCCCGCTGAAGCCCTGGCGTGCTTCGAACACAGCCAGATGGACTGTCTGGTCATCAATGACTTTCTGGTGGAGCGCACCGCTCCCGAAGGCTCCCCATGACCGAACCCGCGCGCATCTTGGACCTGACCGGGGTGCCCTGTCCCCAGAACGCCGCCCGCAGCCTGCTGGTGCTCATGACCATGGACACCGGCGACATTGTCGAGATCATCATCGACGACGGCGAGCCGATTGCGCTGGTGCCCGAGTCCATCGAAGACGAAGGCCACACCATCTTGTCCCAGCTCCAGCGGGACGATGGCCAGTGGGTGCTGCGGGTCGAGGTCGACTGATGGGGGCCTTGTGAGCCGGTCGCTGCTGGTCGGCTCGCTGGCC
>ERZ887851.1038-NODE-1038-length-25427-cov-17.834108_pt1 | contig 25427 bp, 24 predicted proteins | sample MGYA00521100_ERZ887851 | MGnify/ENA primary metagenome ERZ887851 (study PRJEB32303, sample SAMEA104408602) | aquatic metagenome | biome: Brackish water; feature: Pelagic; material: water | place: Baltic Sea | collected 2014-06-06T16:11:00 | depth 11,444 m ... | reverse complement strand
AGCTTTCCATGGCGTATGCGCTGGAAATTGAGGGGCTGGAAAAAACCTATGCAAATGGGTTGCGGGCACTCAAAGGTATTGATTTGCGCGTTGCCGAAGGCGACTTTTTTGCGTTGCTGGGTCCAAACGGGGCTGGCAAGTCGACGACGATTGGTATTATTTGTTCTTTGGTCAATAAGACAGGCGGGACTATTCGGGTCAACGGCGTTGATATTGACGAAAACTTTCCTGTTGCAAAGCGATTCTTGGGTGTTGTGCCCCAAGAATTCAATTTTAATGTGTTTGAAACAGTTGAGGATATTTTAATCCATCAAGCGGGCTATTACGGCATTCCCTTGAAGGTTGCCCTGGAGCGCATTGATCGCTATCTCGAAAAACTGGGGATTTCTGATAAACGACACACTCGCGCGAGAATGCTCTCAGGCGGCATGAAGCGTCGCTTGATGATTGTGAGGGCCCTCATTCATGAACCGAAAGTGCTGATTCTCGATGAGCCCACCGCAGGGGTGGACATTGAGATGCGGCGCTCAATGTATGAATTTCTCCGAGAGATCAACGAGGCGGGGACGACCATCATTCTGACCACGCATTACTTGGAAGAAGCAGAGACGCTGTGCCGTAACATCGCCATTATTAATGATGGCGAAATCATTACCAACAGTTCTATCAAAACGCTGCTGAGAGAATTGCATCGCGAGACGTTTTTGTTAGATGCACGCGAGGTGCTGCCTCAAAAACTTGAGGTAAAGGGGTTTGCATTGGCACGCCGAGATGACCACTGCTTAGAGGCGCAGGTTGATCAAGGGCAGGATTTAGCAGAGCTGATGGCGCAGTTACACGAGCAAGGTATCAGTATTACGAGTATGCGTAATCGAGAGAACCGTTTAGAGCAAATGTTCGTCTCGCTCTTGGCGCAGTCCTCGTGAGTGCTTACGAGCAGTGGGTCGCCTTGTTGACCTTGATGCGTAAGGAAATTAAACGGTATACGCGCATTTGGACACAAACATTGCTGCCTTCAGCCATTACTATGTCGCTGTATTTCCTGATCTTTGGCAGCTTGATTGGCGAGCGTATTGGGCAGATGGGAGGCGTCAGCTACATGGAGTTTGTGGTGCCTGGGTTGATCATGATGTCAATTGTCACCAATTCCTACGCTAATGTGGTGTCATCGTTTTTTGGTTCCAAGTTCAATAACAGCATAGAAGAGCTACTGGTTTCTCCCACGCCAAACCACATCATTTTATTGGGTTTTATTTCTGGTGGCGTCAGCCGGGGCATGCTGGTGGCGTTTATTGTGACGGTGGTGTCGTCGCTCTTTGTCGATCTGGACATTCAGCACTACGGTGTGGTGGTGTCTGTGGTGGCGCTAACTTCGGTCTTGTTCTCTCTGTGCGGGCTGATCAATGCGGTTTTTGCCAACACTTTTGATGATATCTCCATTGTACCAACCTTTGTGCTGACGCCACTCACTTACCTGGGGGGCGTCTTCTATTCTCTAGACTTGCTTCCCGATTTTTGGGCGTCGGTATCACAAGCTAACCCACTGGTTTATGTGGTCAACGCCTTTCGTTTTGGTGTGCTCGGCGTGAGCGATGTCGACGTGACTTTTGCTTTTGCCATGATTGGCGTGTTTACCCTAATCGCCTATTTTTACGCGGCGCATTTATTGCGGTCAGGAACGCGCTTGCGCACCTAACCCCATGGTAGGTGTACTCGGACAAAGTGTTGCGGCGCCCAGCGTCTATACGCCGGCTATTTTGGAGAGAATTGAGCGCATCGCTCCAGGAATGCACCCTAGTTTTGGCTGGGATGTGTGGCATTGCTACGAGCTCTCGTGGTGCGTAAAAGGGGCTGTAGAGAGCTGGGTAGGGGTGCTGGGTATTCCGGCGGATTCACCGGGAACCGTCGAATCAAAGTCCTTAAAGCTCTACCTTAATTCGTTAAATCATCATGACTTTGAGAGTGCGCAACACGCTATCTCAGTGATCACAGCGGATGTGGCACACTGTGTCGGTGCGAAAGTCACGTTTGATTTGCTTCCGGTGACAGATCTGGCTGCGATCACCACTGAATTAACGGGGGTGAATATGCCCGCTTGCCCTTTAGGGGCCGGAATGGGGATAATCAGCCCAGAACACCTATCGATGTCACCAGGGAAGGGGAATGTCGTGTCTGAGCAGCTCATAAGCCATAGTTTGCGATCCTTGTGTCCAGTTACCGGACAACCAGACTGGGGCAGCTTGTTGATCCAGTATTCTGGTCAGCAAATTGACCACGACAGTGTGGCGCGATACTTGAGCGGCTATCGTGCGCACCAGAGTTTTCACGAGCAGTGCCTCGAGCAAATCTTTTCTGATTTGATGTCCTTGCCGATCAATAAGCTGCTTGTGGCAGCGTTTTATCAGCGCCGTGGCGGAATTGATATTACGCCCTGGCGCAGTTCAGAGCCCCTGTCCATGAGTCCGCAGCGTTTAGGGCGACAGTAGTCTTATGTCTCCCAGTCGAGTCACCAGAGGCGCGCTAGTCGGCGCGCTAATGGTTGTTGCTGCGATGATGTCTCCGCCATTATCGAGTGCGACGCCAGGGCTGACAGCGACTGAGCTAAAGGCGATATTTTTACTGCGGCTTCCTCAATTTGTTGAGTGGCCAGATGGTCGCACCGCCCGAATGTTCTGTGTAGCTGAGGCCCCCGAGTTATCGCGACTGTTAGGAGAAATGCTGGCCGCCGAGCCTCGTGGACGGATGGTGCGCGTGGTGCAGTCGTCTGAGACGACGACAGGTTGCGATGTGGTGTTTGGTGTCGATGCCATGATGTTAGCGGCGGATGATGCGCTTGAGGCGATGCTGTGGGTCAACGACCAGCCGGGTTATGCACAAAGCGGCGGTATGGTGGAGTTAGCGCGGCGCGGTGCTCGTATTGGGCTGGTGGTCAACTTGCCGGCGCTAGAGTCGGTGGGGCTTAGGGCAAGCAGTAAGTTGCTGCAGTTGTCCGATGTCATCGAAGGAGCGGCCGATGGCAATTGATCAACGTCGCACGGTTTCGATTCACCGTCATTTGGCAGGGGTCGGCGCGTTTATTACCGGCGTGGTGGGCGGGCTTTTTTTGCTCATTTTGTTGGGGGTTTCTTTTCAGTCCTCGCGGGATCAAGTGCTCGATCGCAGTGCTGCCTTAGCGAGGGTGTTGGCGTCGAATCTGACGGCGTCGATTGTGTTTCAGGATCCTGCAACCGCGACCGAATTGTTGGGTGGGCTGCGTGCGGTAGATGACGTCATTGAGGCTCGAGTCATCATGCCAAATGAAGAACCGTTTGCCGTCTATCTCGCCGCGTCAAATGGTGTCAGTTCGGCTAGTGGCGCCTTTATAGAGTTATTGACGGTCTCGGTACAGCTCGATGACGAGGATCTGGCAGCGCTTGAGATTCGATTGGATCTTTGGCCTGTCTATAAAGGCTTGCTGTGGATGTCTGGTCTAGCCCTTGTTTTGTGGTTTCTGGGTCTGTTGGCAGCCTATGTCATGTCGCAGGTATTCAATGCGCGGATTACTAAGCCATTGTCTGCCTTGGCCCACATGATGACTGAGGTGACCGAGCAAGAGGACTACGACAGGCGGTTTACCTATGGTGAGCATAATGAACTGCGGTCAGTGGTCGACGCCTTTAATGAAATGCTGTCGCGGATTGGTGATCGAGAACGGCGCTTGCGCAATATGATTGTTGAGCTTGAGGAAGCGCGAGATCAGGCCGAGTCTGCGGCCCGATCAAAGTCGAGCTTTCTCGCCAATATGTCTCACGAGATTCGTACACCAATGAACGGCGTGGTCGGCATGATCACATTGCTCAAGCAAAGCCCGCTAACGCAACAGCAGCGCGCGTATTTCGAGACGATTGAGCGCTCTGCTGACGCCTTGCTACTGATTATTGATGACATTCTTGACTTTACAAAAATGGAGGCAGGGCGGCTGAGGCTGGCTCGGACGCGGTTCGATCTGCTCGATAGCCTGCGCTCAATAGAAGCTTTATTTGCTGAGCCGGCGTCCCAGAAGGGCGTGACCCTGCTGCTTCGCGTGGCGGAGTCGGTGCCACAATGGATACTGGGCGACCCCGGCAGAGTGCGGCAGGTTTTACTGAATTTGATTGGTAACGCGGTCAAATTTACCGAGTCGGGGGAGGTGCGAATCGACGTGGTGGCGAGCCGCAATGGTGCCCGTGGTAGCGTTCGGTTTGCAATTACGGACACGGGTCCGGGTATTCATACAGATGATCAAGAGCGAATTTTTGGTGAATTTTATCAAGCAGATGTGAGTTTGACCCGCGCGCATGGCGGGACGGGTTTAGGGTTGCCCATCGCGAAGCAATTAATTCACCTAATGGGTGGTGAAATTGGCTTCGAGTCTGTGCTGGGGCAGGGGACGACGTTTTGGGTGGAGCTGCCGCTCGAGGATAGCGAGCTTGTGGGCCGCGACGCGCATACGATCTTGACGCCCGCGAGTACCGCTGATCCACGCGAGTTCGCAAGATTGGAGCGATTGACCAATCGGCTAGCGGCAGCGTCCGACCCTCCAGTGGAAACGACCGATGATCCTATCTCTCATGCGTATGATCTACGTGTTCTCGTGGCCGAAGATTCAGAAGTCAATTTATTCGTGATTACGAAGCTATTGGCAGGATTGGGTATCGAAATTACGGCTGCAACGAATGGCCAGGAAGCTGTCAAGGCATTTAAAGACAATGTCTTTGATCTGATCTTGATGGATATTCAGATGCCGGTGATGGATGGTCTTGAGGCGACGAGGCAGATTCGAGCGCTACAGAAGGAAGCGGGCCTGCATCCGCAGTGCGCGATTGTGGGTCTATCTGCTCATGCGATGTCGGGTGATCGCGAGCGTTATCTCGCAGAGGGGATGTTGGATTATCTCACCAAACCGATCCGCATGGAGGCGCTGGGGGCTGTCTTGGACTTGTGCGTGTTGAATCGTAAATGAAGTGTCTCGATATAAAGGAGGGTTTCAGATGACAAGGATGTGTTGGAGGTCACTACGGATTGCGGTTTCCGCGGCGTTATGCGGTGCATTGCTTGGCGCAAGCCAGCCGGGATCGGCGCAAACAGTGCCGACTGATTTACTTGATTTATCGATCGAGGAGTTATTTGACGCGAATGTGGTTACCGAGGCTGAGCGAGCTGCAGTGGCTCGACGTTGGCACGTGTCCTACACCTATGTGGTATCGGATTACCATGACTACTATCTCGGTACTCAACGCATTAGCTACGATGAGGTGCTATTTCAGCCAGGGCAGGAGGACAGAACCGGCAACAACTATCCCATTGTGCCGACAGAAATCAAGCAAGAGGTCCACGCGCTGCGATTGGCTTACGACGTTTCAAAGACTTTGACCCTGCGCGCGCAGCTGCCGTTTGTCATGCAAAGCACCGACCACATATCGATTGTGCCCGGCTATGACGCCTTTAATATCAGCTCAGAAGGGATCGGCGATACTGCATTGGTGCTGGACGGAATATTGAGTCAGACGTTGAGTAGCGTTTGGAAGCTGGGTGCCGGTGTCAGCATACCGACCGGATCGATTGACGAGGAGGGCGATACGCCCCGTGCCCCGGGGAATCAGCAGTTGCCCTACACCATGCAGTTGGGTTCCGGCACCTGGGACATTCCGCTGTTACTCAGTTTTCGAAAATACGGGGCGCGATGGGACTGGGGCGCTAATGCCGATGTGACTTGGCGTACGGGAAAAAATGACCGGGATTATCGGTTGGGGCATAAAGCCGGTGTAGGCGGGTGGTTTCAGTGGAAAGGCTTCACTGGTTTCTCGCCGGGTATGCGTTTGGATTATCGGTGGCGGGGCACAATTGCGGGGCAGGACGAGACGTTGCTGGTGCCTAACCCCCAGTTCCCTTATCCGGCACCGGTGACGAATCCCAGCGCCTTTGGGGGCGAGCAAATTGATCTTACGGTATTTGTACGGTTCCCGTTCGCCGATGGCTGGTATGCGGAGGCGTCTTATGCGCAGCCTCTTTACCTTGATCTCAACGGGCCACAATCGTCAGAAAAGTATCATTTCAGTATTGAGATAGGCACCTCGTTTTAGCGGCATCACTTGACGGCGAAGGGGGTCAGCTATGGTAAACTACATGCTACGGAGAGCTGGCCGAGTGGTCGAAGGCGCACGCCTGGAAAGTGTGTATACGGCAACGTATCGAGGGTTCGAATCCCTCGCTCTCCGCCATCATCCTTAGGCTCCCTGTCGGCCGCATAAATACTTATTTTCTCCACCTGTGGTTGTTAGCGGCGCACATTTCTCGTGTGATTACACAGGCTCGTGACACACATTTTTTATGCACGGTTTTCAATTTCGTCTTAATCGGACCCCCGGAGGGGCCATGCCTGTCGTTAATACAGAGGATCCTGCTGACACACTCAAAAGCTGAATTTTAAAAAAGGGCTAACTGTCGTTGTGATTGTGATAATTGCGGTCCAGCGGAGCGAATGGAAAGCCCGTTTCAAAATTGGTTGGTCATGCTTGCCAGCAGTGAGAACAATAGCCACAGGCTCATCACACCACCGGCTAGATACAGCAGAGACTTTAGATTGAATTCCCGATCGAAGAATCCACTAGCGTCTCGCCTGGGTTCGCCATAGCCCTTGGATACTATTTCTATGTTTTCCGGATTTCCACTTCGTCCAGGGCGGTAGCCAAGGTGTTTGTCGGCAGAATTTTTGTTTTGCGAAGAATCTGACTCGTCTAAATCGACCAGTGTAGTCAATATCTTTATTAACGCTCTCGTATTTTCTTCAGCGTGTTTAGCGTGTCTTGATGCCCGCTTTGTTTCCGAGAGCATTCTCCAGCAGAAGTAGAGAAAGATAACCGCGATGATCGCCCACATAACGTCGTCTGCAACAGTCATAGCATCCTCTAATGTGCCCGGGTATTGGAGGTCATAAAGTCTATCCTAGCAGCCTACAAAGCCGGCCCTGACGCCAGAGCTGTTATTTTATGCGTTGCGGCAGACATTACCGCCCACTTACCACCAGGTTGTCGTGGCGTCCTCACCATACCACCTTGTCGGCGTCCGCCGATCCCCTGTCCCCCCGGATTGTAATGACAGCATTCGTCTATATGTAAACTAGCATCGCTACTCAGCGTCCCAGTCATCCTCGAACTGGGAGAATCCTTCCGGAGGAAGATTGTCTTCATCTCCGCTGTCCTCGAACCGGGCATTGCACGCGTCTATGCTTGGCTTGGCAGCAATATAGTTGCCGATCAACTCCATGGTAATGCTGAGTTCCTCTTGTAGACTGAGATCTTCGCGGTGCAAGATCCGGTTGGTCGTCGCTTGCATGCCTTCGTCTAGTGGCACAGCACAGCGATGAAAAGGCATCACTTGGGCGACCGCATCTTTTTTGCCCTCCTGATACATGAATATTTCTTCGGTATCCGTGAAGTAAATCAGATCCACGGTGCCGTCACCTTGGAGGTCTTGCACGCACATACTGAGAATCAGGTAGGTGTCGCAAACGGTCTTGCCCACGGGTTGTTGTGGCGCCATATGCGGCGTGCGGGCACACCCTGCCAGTACTAATATGACGCCTATTAGCAGTGGGCGCAGTGTCTTAGCGTTACTCAGGATCGGCACGTTTTTGCTAGATTCCGTTCGATTTACCGCGATAAATTATGTCGCAATCGCCTTGCTCCTGCCAGAGCGCTTGGCGTAATTGCGCTGAAGATGATCGGGCGATTGCCTAATGAAGCGCGCAGCGTGCTCTGGCGTCGATGAAGCAGTGCAGAATGTTTGAGTAGCGGCGGCATCTTGCCGATGTCTGCATCGGTCGACGACGCGTTCGCTCAACGTGACTTGGTCACTGCCCAACAAATGCGCTAGCAAAGAGCAATATCGGCTAGATTAACAGCCTCATGTGGCAAGCGGCCTCTAATGGGCGCCACTTAATCCGCCGCTTGGATGACGGTCGTCCGCTGTTGGCCCAGTCCCTCGATGCCGAGTGTCATGACATCACCGGGCTGCAAATAGACCGGTGGCACAAGCCCAAAGCCGACGCCATAAGGCGTGCCTGTACTGATGATATCGCCCGGCATTAAGGTCATAAACTGCGAAACGTAATGTACGATGAAGCTCGGCTTGAAAATCATATCCGCGGTTGATCCATCTTGATAGCGATGTCCATTGACCTCCAGCCACATGGCTCGGTCAGACATATCACCAGCCTCATCTTGCGTGACCATCCAAGGGCCTATCGGGGCAAAGGTGTCGCAGCTTTTGCCTTTGTCCCATTGGCCGCCACGCTCGAACTGAAAAGCGCGTTCAGATAGGTCATTAGCGACACAGTAGCCTGCAATGTGCTCCGCCGCAGATGCCTCTGTCACATAAGTGGACCGTTTTCCAATAACGATGGCGAGTTCAATCTCCCAGTCCATTTTTTGCGAACCTCTTGGGCGCACAACATCGTCATAGGGGCCATTGATAGCGCTAGTAGACTTCATGAATATCACGGGTTCGTCGGGAATGGGGAGGTTCGCTTCGCGCGCATGATCCGCATAGTTCAGGCCAATACAAATGATATTGCCCACGTTGCCCACACAGGGGCCGAGGCGGGTGCTGGCTGGAATAATGGGTAGAGACGAAATATCTTGCGTTAGTAGCCACGCCAGCCTTTCGTCTGTCAGCATCTCGCCATCGATATCCTGCACCAGCGCTGATAGATCCCGGATTTGACCGTCTTGATCCAATATTCCCGGACTCTCGTGGCCTTGCTCCCCATGTCTCAGTAGTTTCATTTTACCGTTTTCTCAGTTTTTAATAGCGAAGTCCGTGCCTTGTTTGACACGTTCGATGGATTCAACAAATGATTGGCGCGGTTCTGTCTGTCGGATACGGGTTGTTAGTGGTCGCTCTTTAGGCAGCGTGTGATACTCAATCGCTTCCCCGGCCTTAACTTGATGCGCTTTAGAAAACGGAGTGAGCGTATGCACTGCGTGTGTCATGACTGCTTTTTACACGACCACTTGATCAAATGAGATGCGGTACTCAGCAATGCGCCAAGTGTTGTCGTCTCCCTTGGTAAGTTGAAATCGATAGCGAGAGGTGCCGGTGATATCCAGCGCACCCGGGTGGATACCATTACGATCCATGGCGTTTAGGTTGAAGGGGATGTACAGCATGTACATCTCTACAATCGCGGTGTGTTCGGTTTGTTCTTTTACCATTAGGTTACTGCTGTAATGCAGCGGTTGGATATTTTGTTGAGTCGCCGTGGCGCGAAATCCCTCAAAGGCTCTGCGAAAGTCATCACCCACTAAGCGAATCGTTTCAGTGCCGGCGTTATAAATGGTGCAAACAGGGTCGGCGACAAACTGCAGGCGCCAGCGCTCGAAGTCGTTAGCGTCGTAACCACTGGCATAAGAGTTGCAGAGATTCATGATAGCGAGCCTGTCTTCTGCATTGAAACCCGTGGCGCCGGGGTCGACGTCTCTCGAATTATCGAATAGGGTCGCCGACGGTTCTCCCTGCGGGGTTTTTTCCTCAGCGGCTGAAAGGTGCGCAGGGTTTATTGCGCTGGCCACTAAACTACTGACCATCAGTTGACGCCTATTAATCGACATGAGTGACTTCCTCTTTTAGTATCTCGGCAATGTCGCGTTGAGTGACGATTTAACTTGTTCCCGCATGCGGATGAAAGTCACTGCCGACCGCAGAGTCGCGCCAGTTGTCATCCATGGCGGTGGCCGTGGAGTCACCGTGCCGCAAGCCGTGTCGTGGGCTGGTCGTTATACTGACTTGGCCTGGGTAGCGTGAACGTGGCGGCTTCGCGCATCGCTTTACTCACTCGGCGCCGATGGCCTGGTGGACGTAAACACCACGCTGTAGTCTCGTTGTTTTATTTTCCACACCCCGTTAATGCGAACGTATCGATCTTTATAACGTCCGACGGCCAGCATCTCATCGCCGCTGTATAGTTTCAGTCGCTCATTGGTGTGCCACTGCGCCATGCCTTTGTCGTCCGCTACTTGGATGAAAATTGGTTGGGCAAATACAGAGGCATATTCGTAAGGCGCCATAATCGTAAGCCACGACTCGAGAATGCGTTGCTTGCCTTCAATATTGCCCCCACCCAGATTCCAAATGCCGTCATCGACCCAGTTAGCGATCCACTTTGCGGCATCTTTCTCGATGACGGCGGCGTTGTAGGACTCAATCAGTTCCCGAATGGCGAGGCGGTCTGCGACGGGCCCGGTATTTTGTTGAATTGATACGCCCTCATCTGCTTTGACGAGGATGCTAGGGCCTACGAGGCCAGTGAGTAGCAGTGACCACATGAGTACAATGCGTTTCATACAGGCATCTCCATACTATCTGCGCGGCAGGCCAAGTCGAGTGCGCAACAGCGGCGATTGGTGTGCTCAATAGCGAACAACGACTTTGCCCGTATTGTTTCCGGAGTGGAGATATTCCAGTGCGTCTGCCGCGCTATCAATGCCCTCAAAGACCTTGGGGTCCATCAGCGGCTTGATCTTGCCGCTGGCCACTTGCTCAATGAGGCTCTCAAGGTGGCGCGTGATGTGCTCGGGCCAGTCTTTATAGAGAAAAGCCCGTACTTGTGCCGACTTCCACAGTAGCTTGTGGTAAATCCGCGGAGCGGTGACTTCTTGGGCGCCGCCCATATACTCTGATATGAATCCGCAGATCAGCATTCTGCCCCGCGTCGCAAGATGATCCACGCAGGTATCAAAGGTCGGTCCTCCCACCTGTTCAAAAATTAAATTGATGCCGTCGGGGTATTCTGCTGCCAACACATCACCGAGCACTTCTTCGGAATAAACGATAACCCGATCGCAGCCAATATTTTTGAGCTCCTGCGCTTTTTCCTGCGTGCTACAGGTTCCGATGACATGATTACCCGCGAGTTTGGCGAGCTGCACACACCAATTGCCGACGCCTCCAGCGGCGGCGGTGATCAAGACAGTCTCGCCAGACCCCATGCCACCCGCTTCATAGAGCCCTATGGACGCCGTTAGGCCCGCTACTGAAACCGATAAGTACTCAGGGGAGCAATCAGGAATCTTGATAAATTGGTCAATATCACGGCACAGCATCTCGCTATAAGCGCTGCCCATTTGTGGCGAGGCAACCGAATCACCAACTTTGAACTGGGTCACATCTGCCCCAACAGCAACTACCTCGCCTACTGATTCGCAGCCGAGATCAAAGGGAAAGTTACCGTCAGAAAAATAAACGCCGCCGCTAATGTTCACATCGGAGGCATTAACGCCTCCGAAACGTGTTTTGATCAGCAGTTGGCCGGGGCCGGGTTGCGCAATGTCTGCGCTAACTATTTCACTCGCCGCTCTGAAGTTTTTTGAATACTGGTGGGCGACTATTTTTTTGTATGTGCCTGACATCGATTGCTTCCTTCCTTTTGTTCAACTGAACACGTTGCGTGCATCAACGTTGACATGGCATGAGCCGTTGCAAAACATCACTTACCCGTAAAATGGGGCACTCGCTTTTCTTGAAAAGCCAAAATCGCCTCTTGGTGATCGTTGCTGGCCATTGTTTGCTCCTGAGCCGCCGCCGCCAGTGGAAATACCGTGGCACTGACCGAACGGAGATAGGCGTTGACTGCCACCTTAGACGCGGCGACAGCGAGTGGCGCGCCGGCGGCGAGTTTGACCGCAATTTCAATAGCGCGGGGCAGGAGTTGGTTATCTTCGGGGACTATAAAACTCGCAAGGCCCATTGCAACGGCTTCCTCCCCCCCAATTTTATCGCCGCTCATGAGGTAGTACTTGGCGCGATTGACACCGATTAGAAAGGGCCATATCACCTGTCCGCCATCACCTGCGCCGATACCCATGTTGACATGTGTGTCGGCAAATTGTGTTGAGGGGGAGACTACCGCGACGTCGGCGAGCAGCGCTACCGTTGCGCCGAGCCCGAGTGCGTACCCATTGACTGCAGCGACGATGGGTTTTTCGCAAGAGAGCATGTTGTCTACGATGTCACGAGATTCTCGCCAGAGTTTCTTACCGTCAGTGCTCTGCGTGACTTGGTCGTCCTCACTAAAATCACCGCCGGCACAAAATGCGCGACCAGCGCCGGTGATAATCAGGGCTCGTAGGTCATCGTCGTTTGCAAAATCGGTGCTGAACCGAGTGAGTTCTGAGTGCATGATGCTATCGACTGCGTTCAGCTTCTTCGGCCGATTCAACGTCACGATGGCGACGCCATCATCGCGACGTTCTATCGTCATAGAGCGGTAGTTATCTGGGCTGAGCATTCTTAATCTCCAGTGCAGTGGCCGGCAGCTCGAACGGACTTCTAGTTGATTGACATAGCGTTGAAGAGACTGGCGCTTTCACAGTCTTCGACGTATTCCAACCATAGAGCCTGTGCCTCTGCATTATCAGGGCTTTCCCAAATGGCGATGGCTTCCTCTAGCGCTGTCATGCTGGGGGAGGTGCCGTTCCAGAAAAACGTTCCCATGGACATGTCGTCGCTGTACATCGGAAATAGAATGCTCAGGTGAAAGTCAGTGTAATCTTGTGCCTCACCGACCTTAATATAGAGATTGCCCATTTCTGCGATTTGCTTTCGGGTCACTCCGGGATTCATTTTACATTTATAAGATTCTGCTACCTCTGCGATCGCAGGGTATGACCCTAAAGTGGTCAGGCTCAATAGACAGGTTGCGGCGATTAATAAGCGTTTCATAAGGTTGCCTCTCCCTCGGCGATTAGGCGATCAATCATCCGGTGATGCAAGCGTAACCGCTGTTCTTGATAGTTGGTGAACTCTACCGTGCCAGTCCTGCTTGCTCTCAGTCCTTTCTGAACCCATGGCAGGTTGATGGCATCCTGCTCAAAGACGACCGCCAGTCCTTCGCCCATGGTTGCGCCGGCGAGGGTGACAGGCTCATCGAAGTCGAGGTGCATAATGGGAACGGGATCGGGGCGCGGTCCCTCCTTGGGTACAGGCCTTAAAATGACAATGTCCATTATCGAGGTTTCAGGGTCGAGGCCGTTGGGTCTGAAGCGGTAGATGGTGTTCTGGTAAAAGCCGCCCCAAAAGCTCATTGCGGGCGCTACGTTGTACATCAGCGAGTCTGTGAATTCTGCATCGCCGGCTTCGCTGTAGTCCTCACCAGTGACCGCTGATAATTGCGTTCGCATAATGCTTGCGGCATAAGCTCTTGCGGTCATACCTTCTGGAACGAGCAGCCTCGACTCATCATCAACATCGTGTTGCCCTGATCCAAAAAAAGCGTCGAAGATCTCTTGCTCGCTGAGCTTTTCTGAAATGTGTGGGCTTTGAACGCCGTGAGCACATATTTGGCGCCCTACGAATTCGCTTGGGTGGTCGTACTGAGTATTGGAATCCGCTGTCATGGGAAGTCCCTGCGGATGTGTGCCAACGACGTGGTGTGTCTCCATAAAGGCTTCGGTTGACGCCTTCCAGTTCGCGCGAATTTTTTTGGCTACGTGCACTGCCTTATATCTATTCTCTAGCTGGTAGCGTGAAAAATGGTCGGGAATAGGTCCGAGCGTTTCCTCTAGTGGCGCCGCAGACGGGTCCATATTAATAAACACAAAGCCGCCCCAGGTGGAGACGAGCGCTTCAGGCAGGCTGTTTTCTTTGCCCTCCCATTGCGGGGCGTCCCAAGCGAAGGGATTAAATTTAAGCGTACCGTCAAGATTCCATGCCATACCGTGAAAGGGGCAGCGGAGCGCTTTCGCACTGCGACCATCGCACTCGACCAATTGCCGACCACGATGCAGGCAGGAGTTGTGTAGCGCTTTAATCTCTGTCTCCGCAGACCGAACAATGAGTAGAGAATAGCCGGCAAGATCGAAAACCACGTGATCTCCCACGTTGGGTATTTCTTCCTCTCTACACGCCCATATCCATACTTTGGGCCACACATAATCCACCTCTTTCTGAAAAAATACCGGATCGTAGTAACGTGATGTCGCATAGGACTCTAGCGCGGCCGGCGGGTTAGCGCCCTCCCGATAGAAGTCAGGGGCGGGCACAGCGTCGGAGGCTAAAATATCTTCGAAGCTTTGCGCTGGATGTCTGCTGGGTTCGTAGAGAAATTCTTGTTTCGACATTGTTTTATCCTCAAGCTGCTCCATTAATACTGAGCGCCAACCGGGGACGCTTGCAACTTAAATGAGCATAACGTAACCCGTCAAAATAGGAAAACAGAATTTGAGACATCTTCAATTTCGTATTTGAAACCCTTTCAAATTATTGCCGGCGTTTATAAAAGCCATTACCATGCAGAGCTGCGGCAAACGAGCAGCAGAGAAAAAGGCCCGGCGCAGTAAAGCGGTGTCGTGTTGGGTGCCTTTTCTACCTAAAACCAGACGGCGGTAGTTATGGAGCGTAACCACTTCGAGCACGATCATGTGCTTTTTCGAGATGCCTTCCGAAAATTTGTGCAGTCCGAAGTGGTGCCTCACAACGATCGATGGGAAGCCAACGGGATTTGCGATCGATCCATGTTTACGGCAGCCGGGAGTGCTGGCTTTTTGGGTACTCAGGTCGCCGCTGAATATGGCGGGGCGGATGTCGACGATTTTCGATTTAACCAAATCATGATGGAAGAGTTTGAGTTGGCGGGTGTCGGCAGTGCTGGTTCGGGTATTTGTATGCATAACGACATCATTATTCCGTACTTCATCGAACTGTGTAACGACGAGCAGAAGCAAAAGTGGCTGCCAGGGTTATGTTCTGGTGAGTTGATCTCCGCAATTGCGATGACAGAGCCCAGTGTTGGCTCTGACTTGGGTCAGTTGGCAACCACGGCCACTCTTGACGGAGGTCACTATATCGTCAATGGCGCAAAGACTTTTATTTCAAACGGCATTAATGCAGACCTGCTGATTTTGGCGGCTCGAACGGGTTCCGATCGGCACAAGGGTATTACGCTGATGGTTGTTGAGGCGAGCACGCCGGGGTTTACGCGGAGTAGTAACCTGAAAAAAATTGGTCGGCATTGTCAAGACACCGCAGAGTTGTCTTTCGTCGATTGTCGGGTACCAGTGTCGAACCGACTCGGGGCAGAAAACCGGGGCTTTTATCACATGATGTCCAATCTGCCACAAGAAAGGCTAAACATTGCGATGTCAGCCATTGCCGCAGCGAAGTACAGTTTTGAGCTCACTCTGGACTACGTCAAACAACGGGAGGCGTTTGGGCAGCCTATAGGGTCGTTTCAAAATAGTCGCTTCGTTTTAGCAGAGATGAAGACTGAAATTGTTATCGGTCAGGAATTTGTCGATCGCAGCGTTGTCGCGCTGAACAAAGGAGAGTTGACACCCGAAGAGGCAGCAATGGCGAAGTGGTGGACCACTGAGTTGCAAAATAAGGTGAATGATAAGTGCCTACAGCTGCATGGTGGCTACGGTTATATGGACGACTACAGCATTTCTAGAGCCTGGCGCGACGGCCGTGTCCAGACGATCTACGGCGGTACCACGGAGATAATGAAAGAGATCATTGGGCGCTCACTGGGCCTCTAACGTAGGCATATCTTGAGTGGGCGGTATCGGGCTTGCTGGCACTCGATCAATGGCTATGGTCCATTGCGATCCAGCTAAAGTTTATTCCAACTCGGTTGGCCATTGGGTAACATGCGCTGAGATTCAGAGCAGCTCGTGGGACGCAGTAATGTTGTCAAAGAAAAAAAAGACGCCAGCAAAGCCAGTCGGCCCCGGTGAGCTACGCCGACGTAAGATTTTCAAGTCGCTACATGATTGCATCGAAGCGGAGGGGTACGTTAATACTTCGCTACAAGATATTGCCAATCGAGCAGAGATGTCAGCCAGTCACCTCTGCTATTACTTCTCTGGCAAAGACGCTATTTTACTTGAATATTTTGAGTCGGTCTCCGCCAGAATATTGGAGCAGGTAGAGGCGTTGAGTAAAGCATCGTCAGAAGAGCAGATCAACGCCTTGGCAGACTTCTGGTTTAGAGGAAAGGCCCGGTCACGCAAAGAGATCGGCATTATGCTCGAGTGCTTTGGTGTTGCGGTGAACCATGACGCTTTATGTCAGGCGAAGAATCGCTTCGATGAAGCCTGTAAGTCCCATTTGATGGCGCTATTTGATGGAGCGCCTTCGGTTCTCGGACAGAGCTCTCGAGATGCGGCTGAGGTGTGCTACGCCCTAACTATTGGTTTGCGTTCGTCTGTTTATTTTGACAAAGGTGTTGGCCTTGAAGATGCACACAGAATTTTCCTGCAAACTATGCGCCCTATGTGTGGAATCGGTTCAGCGACTCTAACTCACGCTAAGGCCCGGTAAGAGAACGGCCGGGCACCTGATGCCTTCTTTAGACCTCACTTTGATCTGGGTCAGACTGGGGTGCCTGTATTGCCGTAAGTGTCTTGCCAACACCCAAAGCAAGGCAGTGCGCGCGCTAGCGTTGCAGCAATGACCTGTCGATTGCAACCAGCGATTTAGCGCGCTGTAAAAGCAACATCGAGCGTTTCTAGGCCGCGAAAAATTAAGCTGGGTTCATATCTCGGTCGCTGACTAGGATCCGCTAGCGTGATGTTATCCATCCGCTTGAGAATTTGTCTGAAGGCACACTCTAGCTCTTGGCGCGCTAGCATCATCCCGATGCAGGTGTGAACACCGCGGCTGAAAGCAACGTGAGCGGCCGAAAAATCGCGCTCTACGTCAAACTCATCCGGATTGGGAAAATATTTTTCATCACGATTAGCGGAGGTGAATAGTAGCAGTAGCATCTCGCCTTTTTTGATTGCTAGACCGCCCAGCTCGGTGTCCTCTGCTGCAGTTCGCCACATGCCCTGTGTCGGCGTCTGTATTCTGAGGAGCTCTTCTACCATGTTGGGAATCAATGCCGGGTTGTTTTGCACTTTGGCGCACTGTTCCGGGTTGTCTATCAGCTGTAATAATCCGCCGGATAACATATGAGACGTAGTGGTGTTGGCCGCAACCAGAATCGCTTGTGCTACGTTGAGCAGTTCCGCTTCGTTCAACGGTATCTCTTCGTCTACTCTAGCGTTGACAAGATCTGTTAGCAGGTCGGGGCTGGGGTGGGTGCGACGCTTATCGAGGCACCCCTTCATGTAGTGCTGAAACTCAACAACCAACCGTGCTCTCTGAACCTGTTCATCAGAGCTCATGTCGGTTCCAATCAGGTCAACAAATGCATCACTCCAAATTTTTACTTTCGCAATGTCCGCTTCGTGAATACCAAGCTGTTGAGCCATAACCAGAGAGGGAAGCGGGTTGGCGAATTCATCGATGAATCGGCACTGTCCTTTTGCAATAAAGCCATCGATCAGTCGATCCGCCATCGCTTCAAAGTGACCCTGTAGTCCCTCGACGCGCTCTTTAGTGAAGGCTTGATTGACCAGCTTTTTGAAGCGCGTGTGCGAGGGCGGGTCATTGGTCAGCAGTGTATCGACCTGGGGCCAACCTTCTTGATAGATCTTCTGGCAGTCTGGGTTGTGAATAGAGGCGCCCAGCACAGACTCTGTATTTTTGCTCGAGAAGACCTTGGGCTTCATAAGTGCTTCTAGTAGCGAGTCATAGCCAAAAACCATGATCACATTCTGATCGGGCACGCGGTATACAGGATGATGTTGCCGGCCTAGCTTGTAAGACTCATGTGGCTCCCGCAAATGGGATTCGCTAGATAAATCGATGGTGACCGGTGGTGCGCTCATAAGCCCGCTCGCTGGTAGGTTTTTAGTCGGTAAGTAGAGTCAATCTGACTGTGAGTATGTGGTCTTAAGGCCTACGCACTCAGCATGACTTTTATTGGCGCTTTGTTCAGTCTGCTGAAATAATTTGAGTTAGTTTCAACTTAATTTGAGTTAAAGTCAAAAGTTTACGGGCGTCACCCTATGGAAGTAAATTTAGATGGCCAAGACAAACGGGTAAAAAAGTTTGCGGCGGCGTGACGATGAACGTAGTTTTACGGGGCGTGATAGGCGCGTCGCAGAGCAGATCAATGAGGATGGTGTGATATGAAGGCAGCGGTATTCAAGAATTTGGGTCAGCCATTGCAGGTAGAGCAAGTTCCAGATCCTACGCCCGACGAGACAGAGTTAGTGGTCAGGGTCGCCTACTGTGGTATCTGCGGCACTGATTTGCACTCGACTCGAGAGGGCGCCTTCGCCGCCGAGTGCGATTCGATATTGGGTCATGAATTTTGTGGTGAGGTTGCCGAGGTGGGTTCCGGCGTAAAGGATCAGTGGCAGATTGGCGATAGAGTGACCGCATTGCCTTTTATCGGGTGTGGTCACTGTGTTGCTTGTGTCACAGGACGCCCATTTGAATGTGGGCAGGTGAAATTGACGGGAATGAACACTCCCGGCGGTTTTGCCGAATACGTGAAAACAGGGTCCAGCGAGACGTTGAAGCTGCCCGATGACCTGTCGATGCAAAGCGCTGCATTAATTGAGCCGCTTGCCGTCGGTCTGCACGCGGTGCGTATCGCCCAGTTAAAGGCGGGCGAGCGGGTGCTCATTATTGGTGGTGGTCCAGTAGGACTCGCGGTAGCGCTTTGGTGTCAATTTTTTGGTGCACAAGACGTCTTAGTGTCGGAGTTTGCCGAACAAAGACTTGCGCTGGCAAGGCAGCTGGGAGCAACCGGTACCTTAACTCCCGGTGAAACGTTGGGAGAGGAGTTTGGCGATGTCAGTGGCGGTGAGCCGGATGTCATTTTTGAATGTGTCGGTGCGCCGGGGTTGCTGCAAGCGAGTATCGAACTGGCGCCACGTCGATCGAGAATCGTTCCAGTCGGGGTCTGTGAAGAGCCGGATACCATTGTGCCGTTGGCGGCCTTGGTGAAAGAGTTGCAGATGCACTTCGCCATCGCATACACCCGCGATGATTTTGAGACCGTTATCGCGATGCTGGGTCAACAGCGAATAGACGCGTCTGCCATGATCACTGATGTTGTGTCGTTAGAGGATATGCCATCGGCCTTTGAGGCGTTAAGATCGCCGTCTTCACAGTGTAAGGTACTGACAGAGCTATGATGAGAGTGAACAAGGACCGCTTAGCAAGAGATGCGTCGGAATGGCGCAACACCACGATTGCGGTTGAGGCGTTTAAAAAGAGCCGGTCGCAGCCTCAGGACGTTGCCATTTACATGGAAGATGAGCCTGACGCCACGTATGGTGCGATTGCTGAAGAAGCCCTGAGGCTGATCGCTGCCTTTCGGGGGCTGGGGTTGTCGGCGGGTGACGTCATTAGTTTTCAATTTCCTAACTGGAGAGAGGGCGCTGTTGTTGATATCGCGGCGGCGGCCCTAGGGCTGGTGGTGAATCCTATCGTCCCGATTTATCGTGATGCTGAGCTGCGCTTCATTTTAAGTGATGCTGAGAGCAAGTTGATATTGATCCCAGATCAGCATCGGAGTATCGATTACGTCAATATGATCTCTCGGCTTCGACCGGAGCTGCCCAGTCTCGAGCATGTGGTCACGCTGCGTGCGAGCGATGAGCACCCCAACACTATACGATACGAGCAGCTCATTGATTGTGAGCCAGCGGACGAATCCAGCTTGCCCGTGATTGATCCCAACTCCATCAAGTGCCGCCTTTACACGTCGGGGACCACTGGTTTTCCGAAAGCGGTCTTGCACAGTCACAATACGCTGACGCGCATTCTTGATAATACGAGTGATCATTCGGGCACAAACTCGACAGACGTTATGATTATGCCATCGCCCATTACGCACATTACCGGTTACAGCAGTGGCCTGAATTTGCCGTTTATTCGCGACGGACGCTCGGCGCTAATGGAGCGATGGAACGCGGACCAATGTATTGATTTTATTCATCGGGTTGGCGGTACGATGACCGTGGGAGCGACCCCGTTCCTGCAAGAGTTGTTGGACGCGGCGGAGCGTCGGAATGACCCCTTACCGAGTATGCGTGTGTTTTCTTGCGGCGGTGCCGCGGTGCCGCCTGGTTTGGTACTGCGTGCTTATGACCTGTTGGAGAATTGTCGTACGGTCCGGGTGTACGGCAGCACAGAGGCGCCGATCATCACCTTGGGCTGGCTAAACGATGCCCAGCTGGCGGCCACTACTGACGGCCACGCTTACGGCTATGAAGTGCGTATTGTCGATGACGAGGGCGTAGAAGTCCCTGATGGTGAGGATGGAGAAATAACGGCGCGTGGTGCCGGTATGTTCCTGGGCTACGCGGATGAGGCGCAGAACGCAGAGGCTCACACTGAGGATGGTTTTTTCCACACGGGGGACATTGGCCGCAAGACCCCCGAGGGGGCGGTGCTTATCACGGATCGGAAAAAGGATATCATCATCCGGGGTGGCGAAAATATCAGTGCAAAAGAGGTAGAGGACTGTCTTCACCTTCATCCCAAGGTCAAGGAGGCTGCAGTGGTCGCGATGCCTCATCAGCGACTTGGAGAGGGCGTGTGTGTGTTTGTCATATTGCAGACTGATAGTGAGTCATTATCGCTAGAGGAGGTCGCGACGTTTACCAATGATCAGGGTCTGGCTCGGCAGAAGATTCCAGAGAGGCTAGAAGTGGTGGAGGATTTACCGCGGACCCCAAGTGGTAAAGTCCGAAAGGATCGATTGCGATTACAGTTGCGAGATCAGTAAAGAGACCAGTAAAGAGGGCCGCAGTGGTGTTCATGGTGTCGTGCTAAGAGTCGTTGTGCATCTCACGCTTATCATCCAGCTCTCACAGTAACTGCCACGGCACTGTCGTGATGAACCTCGAGCCTTGAGAGTTGTGTTGAGCGCATTGACTAGGTATCCGGCGGCGACCTTCTGAGTAGGTAAAAAAAAGCGCCCTTGTAGGGCGCTTTTTTTGGTCCTAAGAAATGTCCTTAGAACTTTAACTGCACTTCAACACCAAAGTTGCGAGGCCGATTTACTGTGCCTTGTGACCACAATGCAGCATTGTAGGTGGGCGTTGCATTGGTCGGGCTAGTGGCACTGTAAGAAGCCGCGACGTCAAGGAAGTACAAACTGTAAATCTCATCGGTCAGGTTCTTACCGTAAAACGACACTCTCCAGTTGTCAGATTCGAAGCTGATGGAAGCATCCAAGATACCGAACGCATCGTTACAAGCGGGGTTATTCCCACCGTAGTTGCCTTCGATGTACTTGTTGTTGGCAGCCGTGCAGTAATCGTCTTTCCAGCGGTAGTCTATAGTTGATACTAGGAAGCTTGACTCTGTCAGTTGTGCTTCATGCATGGCGCCGAGGGTAAAGGTCATGTCGGGTGCGCGCCGGAGATCAAGGCCGCTCTTGTCCAAGGCATTGCCTGCGCCGTCTACTACCATGTAGTCGTCGTAGGAGGAGTCTAGGAGTCCTAGGTTAGCCGACAGTGTTAATCCCGCAGTCGGAATCCATAATGTCTCAAGCTCCATGCCATCGATGCTAGCGGCTGCAGCGTTCTGAACAATGGTTAAGGTTACCGCGCCATCAGTGCCTGGCAGAATCACGTCTTCTTGTTTGTCAGAGTAGTCGACTGAAAAGATCGCGCCGTTGATTTGCAAGGTGTTATCGAACCACATGGTTTTGAAGCCCAGCTCGATACTTTCGACACTCTCGGGTTCGTAAGGACCTGAGTCGCCGGCACTCGTGTTACGGCCATTGAAGCCCCCAGATCTGAAGCCTTCTGAATACGAAGCATAGATCATGTGGTTATCAGTGGTGTAGGTGAGGCCCACTCGCGGCGTAAAGTCATCCCAGCTTTCATTACCAGTAAAGACTTTGGCTTCTCCAGTAGCAGGGTCGGTGTAGTTGTTCTTCGCGGTCGCCGCGAGAGAGCTGTCACAAGCTCCCCAGCTTTTGACGGCATAGCGTGGGTCGGCGCCGGGATTAGCACCATCTGCCTCTTCCCCGGGCCAATTGCCATAAAACGGCTGCTCACCGGTCTCGTCTCGAGCGGTGAACACCTGGCATATTGACTTTTCTTCATCAATCCAGCGGCCGCCAAGCGACAGGCTCAACCGATCAGTGATATCAAAATCGATCTGACCAAAAACCGCGGTATTCTCGGTTTCATGCTGTGTTCTGGGGGAGTCGTTGAATCCGCCGAAGAACCAGGTCGTTTGCCACGCGTCGTATTCGCTATCCCACAAGTAGGCGCCCACGGTGGTCTTACCCCAAGAAAAATCGCTTTCTAGCCGAATCTCAAGGCTTTCCTGCTCCTCGGTTTGCGGGCGAGACACACGAAACAGATCAGCTGCGCTGTTATCGAATTCTTGCAGAGATGTTTCTTCCATCTCACGCGTGCCGTAAATCGCCACCAGTTTGTTGTTTTCATTAATATTCCACTGCATGTTCAAGGTCACCGCCTCGACCTCTACCGAAGCACGCTGCTCGGAGCTGTGGAATGTGTTGTAGTGGAAGTCGCTCATAGCAGGGTTACATTCCTCTGCCGGCTGGCCAACAAAGTTGAATAATTCTCCAGCGCCGTTGAAGCAAGTGGTAGGGCGGGCGTTGGTCTCGTCATCAATATCGTCGTAGATCAGGTGCGCTTGAAAATTGTCATTCGGGTTCCATAATGCAGAAGCGCTCCACGCCTGCACTTCGGTGTCACCTTCACTCGTATTACGCGTGGGGTTATTAAAGTAGCCGCCGCCACTCAGGTCCATGGCAGATACTTTGGTCGCCAACGTGCCACCAAAAATAGCGGGGAAGTTAATCATGCCCTTAAAGTCTTGCTGATCATCCTCTGAGATCAGAACGTTAACCTTGCCGCCCAGCTCACCAGTTGGCTTTGAGCGGATGACATGCACGAGTCCACCGATCGTGTTTCGTCCAAATAGGGTTCCCTGGGGCCCTCTTAGGACCTCGATCCGCTCAGCATCCCAGACGTTAAGGAGGGCGCCGGTAGAGGTCGCCAAATAAATCCCGTCTTGATAGATCGCTACCGCCGGATCAAAACTCTTTTCAACCTCGGCGAGTTGAATGCCGCGAATGGCAACAACGGCGGTACCGTTCCCCAGTACGGGGTCGATAATCATGTTGGGTGAAACCCCAGCAACGTCCATCAGGTCGCGAGCAAAGGTCTTTTCGATTGCAGATGCGTCCATGGCGCTAACGGATGCGGGAACTGCTTGAAGGTTTTCTTCTCGCTTCTGCGCGGTAACAACGACCTCCTCAATGGAGCCGCTGACCTCTCTTTGTGCCATAGCCTGGTTTGAGATCACCGAGCTCGCAAGCAGCGGCAAGGCAATCGCGGTGGAACTGATTAGTAGTTTCTTATTCATGGTGCCTCCCAGTGGGTTTATGCTCTGATCAAATATCTTTATACCGCATTGTTTGGAGTATAAACAAACTGTGCGGTTTTTTTTTGCTCTTTACCGTCTATTTTTGCCCATTTTTGTCTAATAATACCGGTGACAGCGCTCGCGCACAGTCAAGGTGGTTTGCAAAGGCTACTGCGTTGTCGAGTCTATGCTAGGCGCATCCTAGATGCTACCGAAATAGCCCTATATTTTGAGCAGCCTTCAAATTTTTTGTGTAACGCTGTGTGAAACAGCTAGAAAAGGGCCGAAGTGAGTGCCTAGAGGGGTTAATGTGCGAGCTAGGGCGCGCACAGCGCTCCAGCAAGACCACTTACGGGTTGGTTCACCGGATAATTTGGAGGGTACTCGCCCTGACGACACCCCCTCAGCGGTCGCCTCGAGGTGCCGCCGTTGTAGCGTTGCGGTTCGGTGGTGGGGTGTTGCCCTTAGGGAGATGCCTGCTTTTTAGGGGCAGCGGCTGCCTCGCTACTCGCATGCTCGCTCCAGCGGTACATCTGCTGGATGGTGGTTCGATCAATTTTTCCCTGGTCTTGCGGATCATGACAGGCCCAAGCCAAGTTAGCGTCGGCGTGGCGTTGCTCGTCCGCACGCACCCTGACAATGAGGTCGGTCAGTCTGGCTTCCTTTTTCAAACCGTAATAATCGATCGCCAGTTTGGGCGCCGCAATGTTCTCTACCTCTCCGTCCTCGATAAGCGTCAGATAACTGGTATAGCTGCGGACTGCTTCCTCTTCAAAGTAATGAATCATCTTGTGAGCGGTTTTTGGCGCAACAACATAGAGCAAGAAGTAATAATTCCAAAAGACCAGCTGGGCAATCAGAATAAGCGTGCGCTCGAGACGGCTTGGCTTGGCTATTTCGATGAAAAACATCAAATGCATGCGTTCGTTTTCGGCTTCGGCCAATAACTCGCGGATAAGGGGGCCGTAGCCTGTTTTCATGCTGCGCAAACTTTTTAGATGGATCCACATGCCCGCGACCATGCCTGGCACGCCCGCGATAGTCTCGAGCACCACAGCGCGATGCCCGTAACGTTTAGCAAAAAAAGTGTCAGCGAAGAACCGAAAAAATGCGGTTTGGCTGCGCGCGAAAAAATCTGATACCGAATCCATTGCTCTACTCACCTACCTCATGATGTCGTGAACTGCCACTGCGCCATTTGAACCAATCAGGGGCCGTGCCCAATAACTTCCACAGATGCGGTTAACAGTAGCAAAGTTTTCTAGCGATTCACTTAACTTGCCGCCTAACTGTTGCAATCTCGGTCAATCGTGTGCTGCTGCCAATGTTGAGCCTGACAGGCTCGGCCAGTGAGACCGACTTATGTCTCAACGGATACTGCATCGAGATCGATGCTTCGCTGCCGTGTGAGGCCCAAGTAATACCTAAGTGAGGCCTGAGTAAAAGTCGCGGGAACGCGGCCTGAGCGTCAAGTGGGTTCCGACTCAGGGTGGCAAGTCTCCCCTTGTGACCACCGCTCGCTGCCGCCTAAACGTCACTGCTACTTAAATCGCCGCGCCATATTTTTCTGTAAATGAAACGGGGTTAATGCCCTAGCACATGCCTTAGGGCGGTCAGACATTGCTGGACGTTCACGCGGCTACTCGCATGACCCATCAAGCCGATACGCCACTGTTTGCCGGCTAGCTCTCCAAGTCCCGCACCAATCTCTAGGTTAAATTCGTTCAGCAGGCGGCTGCGCACGGCTGCATCATCAACGCCGTCTGGTATGCAGACGGCGTTGAGTTGCGGTAATCGCCATTCTGGCGACACGGCCATGCTTAATCCCATCGCCTCTAATCCAGAGACCAGTTCAAGATGATTCTCTCGATGCCGCGCAAAGCTGGCATCGAGGCCTTCCTCTTTTAGGATCAGCAGTGATTCATGAAGTGCATAGAGCGCATTGACCGGCGCTGTGTGGTGGTAGGCTCGCTTAGTGTTGCCGCCCCAATAGCCCATGACGAGTTGCATATCGAGAAACCAGCTTTGCACTTTAGTCGCTCGGTTTTGAATGCGGGCGACTGCCTTGGCACTGAATGTCATCGGCGACAGGCCGGGCACGCAGGAGAGGCATTTCTGAGTCCCGGAATACACGGCATCGGCGCCCCAGTCGT